>Ga0209059_1000033_pt1 | contig 48948 bp, 54 predicted proteins | sample GraSoiAngelo_151_FD_186165 | JGI IMG/M metagenome (GOLD analysis project Ga0209059, IMG submission 186165) | Grasslands soil microbial communities from the Angelo Coastal Reserve, California, USA - 14_1009_12_20cm (SPAdes) (version 2) | ecosystem: Environmental > Terrestrial > Soil > Grasslands ...
CGCCTCCTCGGCAGCTCGAACACGGTGCGGCGAGACCGCGCCGCCACCATCCCGAACCCGCGCGCTAATCGTTCGACTGCGGCCGTCGAGTTGCGCTAGACGCGCCGCACGAGCTCGTCGAGCGGCTTCCGCTTGGCTCGCGCCGACCACTCCTCGGCCGGCCGCGACTCCGGGTTCCGCGGGCGTGCGGGATAGCCGAACGACAGGACGAGCTTCACCGGCGCGCCGCAGATCTCGGCCGCGGCCTCCTGATCGCGGATGCCGTTCGGGCACGACGTAACGCCCTCGCCCCACGCGCACAACATCATGTTCTGCGCGCAGCGGCCGACGTCGATGCCCTGCGCGTCGCCGCAGATCGCGACCACCAGCTTCGCGCCGAGGACGTTGCGCGGCTGCCACACCGTCTCCGCGAGCTGCTGCTGCGCCGTCTCGACGACCACGAACTCCCAGCGCTGCCTGTTCTGCGAGTTGCCCGACAGCCTCCCCGAATCGAGGATCCGCCGGACGAGGTCCTCCGGAATCGGAGTGTCGGCATAGTCGCGCTGGTCGCGCTTGCTCGCGATGGCGAGATAGACGTCCACGTCGGGATCATGCCTGTGACTCCCTAGTACTCCTCGGACTGCGGCAGGTCGTCGGTGATCTCGAACCACGGCGCCTTCGAGCCGACGAAGATGTGATCGGTCGGCCGGATGCTCGGATCGTCTGCGAGCGACCCCATCGCGACGTGCACGTAGGCACCGTCGCGCACGACGGAGTACAGGAGGGAGCCGCAGATCCCGCACCGCGTGTGGTTCGCGTCGTCGTCACCCCAGACGAGCAGAGTGTCGGCTCCTTCGACGATCTCGAGCTTGTCGCGCTCGATCCCGGCGAACGGCTTGAACGCCGAGCCCGTCGACGCCCGGCAGTTCGAGCAGTGGCAGTTGCCCGCGTACAGGAACGCATCCGGCACGCGGTAGCGGACGGCCCCGCACTCACACTTCCCTGCGAGCACCCGGTCCGAGACGTCGGTTCCGGTCGACATGGTTTCCTCCTACGTCGCGTGGATGCTCGAGCCGAGCGACCTCGGCCCGACTGCCTCGTCGATAATCGCGCGCATGGACGCGGTCAACATCTTCGACGCTGAAAACCTCGAGGGCCGGGTGGACGTGGCCCGTGCCGTGGGGTCGACGGCGACCGCAATGTTCATCTACGACCTGGCGCCCGGTCAGAGCTCCTCCCCGTATCACTACGAGTACGAAGAGGAATGGCTGCTCGTCGTCGAGGGCACGATCGTGCTGCGCGCTCCCGAAGGGGAGCACACCCTGGAGCGCGGAGACCTCGTCCGCTTCCCACCCGGTCCCGCCGGAGCGCACAAGCTGATGAACCGGAGCGGGTCGCCGGCCAGGACGTTGATGTTCTCGAGCTCGCGAGTGCCGGCCGTCTCCGTTTACCCGGACAGCGACAAGATCGGCGTATGGCCCGGCGACGAGGGAGATGAGTTGATCTTCAGACGCCGCACCGCGGTGCCGTGGTCGGATGGAGAGGAGGGCTGGGAGAAAGCCCTCGAAAAGCCGTAGAGCCGCCGCCATCCGCAGCCCTATGGCGCGGCACTACTATCGACGCCGTGAGCCCGGTGCGCCCAACGGTGCAGGTCGTGGGTCGGCGCATGGACGCCGAGCACTACCGTCTTCGCGATTTCCTCACGCGCACCGCGCAGCCGTACGAGTGGCACGAGGCGGGCTCGGCCGAGGCCGACCGCCTGCTCGAGAGCCTCGGCCTCCGCGATGCGACCCTGCCGGTCCTCGTCGACGGCGACCTCAACTTCACGGGGGCGAGCGTCGAGACGATCGCAGCGGCCTGGGGCGGCCTCCGGCCCGCGAAGCGGGCGCACTACGACTTCGTCGTCATCGGTGCCGGGCCCGCGGGGCTCGCCGCCGCCGTCTACGCGGCCTCCGACGGTCTGTCGACGCTCGTATGCGATCGGGACGTGCCCGGGGGTCAGGCCTCGTACACGGCGATGATCGAGAACTTCTTCGGCTTCCCGGACGGGATCGGCGGCGCCGAGCTGGCGCGGCTGGCCGGCCGGCAGGCGGAACGCTTCGGCGCCGAGCTGATGCTCCTGCGCGGCGTCCGGGGAAGCCGGCTGAAGGCCCACGACGAGCCGGTCGAGCTGATCCTCGACGACAACGCCGAGGTGACCGCGTCGGTCGTGCTGGCGGCGCCCGGGATGGAGTGGAGGCGGCTCGACCTCGACGGCATCGGCGAGCTCTTGGGGCACGGCGTCTACTACGGAGCGGGCCGCAGCGAGGCGGCGCAATGCAGTGGGCAGAGCGTCGTGGTCGTCGGCGCCGGCAACTCCGCCGGCCAGGCGGTCCTCAACTTCGCGAACGCAACGGCCCGCGTGACGATGCTCGTGCGCGGCGACCGGCTCGGGAAGACGATGTCGGCCTACCTGATCGAGCGGATCGAGCAGCATCCGCTGATCGACGTCCATCTGGAGACGAAGCTGACCGAGCTGCACGCGAACGGGGACAAGCTCGCGGCCGTGACCTTCGCCGATGCGGCCGGCAAGGCCGAGACGCGGGCGATGGACGCCGTCTTCCTCTGCATCGGCGGTAGTCCGCATACCGACTGGTGTCCGCGCGAGCACGTGCTCACGGACGCCGCCGGCTACATCCTCACCGGCCAGGACCTGCTCGCCGACGGCCGCCCCGACTGCTGGCCGCTCGATCGCGATCCGCTGCCCCTGGAGACGAGTCGGGTCGGGCTCTTCGCCGCCGGTGACGTGCGGCATGGCTCGACGAAGCGCGTCGCCGCAGCGGTCGGCGAGGGCTCGATGGTCGCCGCGCTCGTCTTCAGCCGATTGGCTGAGCTCGGTGTCACAGTCTGAGCTCGCCCTCGCCCTCGAGCGCGCGCGGCGGCGAACGGACGCTCTGCTGAAGCCGCTCGCGGACGAGCAGCTCACGCGCCAGATCTCGCCGCTCCAGTCGCCGCTCGTCTGGGATCTGGCCCATATCGGCCACTTCGAGGAGCTCTGGCTCCTGCGTCGGAACGGCGGACGGAACGCGGTCTCGTCGGAGTACGACGACCTCTACGACGCGTCCGCCCACGCACGCGACGAGCGCGGCCGGCTGCCGATCCTGCCGCCGGAGGCCGCACGCGCCTACCTCAGGGACGTGCGCGAGGCGGTGCTCGCACGCCTCGCCGAAACGTCGCTCGACGAATTCGTCGTCGGCATGGTCGTCCAGCACGAGCTCCAGCACGCCGAGACGATGGCGCAGACGCTGGCGCTCGCGGGCCTGCCGGGGCCGGAGCCGCGGCGCCCTCCGGAGGTCGAGGCGAGCGGCGACGTCGTCGTCCCCGGCGGCTCGTTCACGCTCGGCGCCACGGATCCGTGGGCCTACGACAACGAACGGCCCGCGCACGCCGTCGATCTCCCGACCTTCCGGATCGACCGTGCCCTGGTCACGAATGCGGACTACGCGGCGTTCGTGGAGGCCGGCGGCTACCGCGACCGCGACGCCTGGAGCGAGGAAGGCTGGGCGTGGCGCGAGGCGGAAGGGGCGGCTGCGCCGCTCGGCGTCGACGGGCTGCCGCCGCGCGAGCCCGTCCAGCACGTCTCGTTTCACGAGGCCGAGGCGTACGCGCGGTGGGCCGGGAAACGCCTGCCGACCGAGGCGGAGTGGGAGAAGGCGGCGAAGACGGTCGGCGAGGAGCTCGAGCACGTGCGGGGTGCCGTCTGGCAGTGGACGGCGTCTCCCTTCGACGGCTATCCCGGCTTTCGCGCCTTTCCGTACCCGGAATACTCGGAGCCCTTCTTCGGCGAGGAGTACAGGGTGCTGCGCGGCGGCTCGTGGGTCACCGATCCGCTGGTCGCCCGGCCCACGTTCCGCAACTGGGATCTCCCGCAGCGGCGGCAGATCTTCTCCGGCGTCCGCTGCGCGCGCGATGTCTAGGGCGGCGACGGAGCGAGGCGTTCGCGTGGACGTGGCCGACGGTCGCCCGGCCCTGTACGAGGCGACGCTCCGGAGCTTGCAGGCCGAGGTGAAGGAGCTTCCTGCCGTCTGGCTCTACGACGAGCGCGGCTCACGGCTGTACGAGGAGATCACCCGGCTTCCGGAGTACTACCTCCCGCGGCGCGAGGGCGAGATCCTGCGTGCCTGGGCGGCCGCGATCGCAGGGCGCACGAAGGCGCGCACGCTCGTCGAGCTCGGCGCCGGCAGCGCGAGGAACACCCGTGTTCTCCTGGATGCGCTCGACATCGAGCGCTTCGTTCCGCTCGACGTGAGCGCGCAGACCCTGCGAGCGAGCGCGCAGGCGATCGCGGCCGCGTATCCGCGGATCTTCGTCCATGCGATCGTCGGTGACTTCGAGCGCGATCTCGACACCCTCCCCGGGCGCGGCCCTCGGCTGATCGCGCTCCTCGGAAGCACGATCGGGAACCTCTATCCCGTGCAGCGGGCGCGGTTCCTCGCGACGCTGGCGAGCGCGCTCGGCGAAGAGGACGCCTTCCTGGTCGGCGTCGACCTCGTCAAGGACGTAGCCCGTTTGGAGGCGGCGTACAACGACACCAAGGGCGTGACCGAGGCGTTCGTCCGCAACGCCCTCGACGCCGTCGACGCGGAGCTCGACGCGACGTTCGACCAGCAGCGCTTCGTGTGCGAGGCGCGCTGGGATCCGGAGCACGAGTGGATGGACATCGGCTTCCGCGCGCGGCAGGCGCACAGCGTCTCGATCCAGGGTCTCGAGATCGACCTGGCCTTCGAGGAGGGCGAGCCGCTCCGAGTCGAGATCAGCTCGAAGTTCCGCCGCGAACAGCTCGAGCTCGAGGCCGGCCGGGCCGGGCTGCGGGTCGAGTCGTGGTGGACCGATCATGCGGGTGACTTTGCGGTCGCCCTTGTGTTTGCCGACGGAAAGGACGTGTGACGTGTCAGCGAGCTCCCCTATCTGCAGCCACCTCGACCAGATCGAGCTGACGGCGCTCCCGGAGAAGATCGAAGGCTGTGAAGAGTGCTTGAAGATCGGAAGCGGCTGGGTGCATCTCCGCATGTGCATGACGTGCGGGAAGATCGGCTGCTGCGACTCGTCGCCGAACAGGCACGCGACGGCACACGGACGCGAGAGCGGCCATCCGATCATCCGCTCGGCCGAGCCCGGCGAAGACTGGATCTGGTGCTACCTCGACGAGGTCGCATTCACGCTCGCGCCGCAGTAGGCAAGCCCGCGGCCGCAGTTAGCGTGTCGAGGATGAACGGCAAAGACTCGGGCTCGCTCGGTGACGTACGAGGGGCTCGCGGCCTGTTCCCAGCGACCGGCAAGACGGCGTACTTCAACACGGCTGCGGTTGGCTTGGCGAGCCGAGCGCTGGTTGCCGCCTATCACAGCTACGTGGACGATTGGGCAGAGAGTGGTCTGGACTATGTCCGTGGCGAGGCCGCGGGCGAGAGCGCGAGGACTGCGGTGGCCGCGCTGATGGGTGCCGACCGGGGCGACGTCGCCTTGATCGCGTCGGTGTCGGCGGCTGCCGGCTTGGTGGCTGCGCAGCTCGGTCCTGGGAGCCGGGGGCAGAACGTCGTGATCGGCGAGCGCGAGTACAGCTCGAACCACTACCCGTGGCGACTGCTTGCGAAGAAGGGGTACGAGGTTCGGCAGGTTCCGTTCCGAAACGGCGGGCTGGAACCCGAGGACGTCGCCGAATGCGTCGACGGAGGGACCGTGGTGGTCGCATTCAGCGGCGTGCAGACCGCGACAGGACACCGTTCTGACCTCCGAGCGATCAGCGCGATCGCCCGCGGAGTCGGCGCGATCGTCTTCGTCGACGGCTCTCAGCTCGTAGGCGCGTTGCCGGTAGCGGGGGATCTCGGCGCCGTCGACGTGCTGGCGGTTCCTGATCACAAGTTCCTGTTGAACGCGGGTCGTGGTCTCGGATACTGCTATCTCTCCCGCGAGGCGCAGGATCGGTTTGTGCCGCTCAACGCGGGCTGGAAGGCCGGACGCGTCCCGCTCGAGAGTTTCTTCGGACCGACGATGGACCTGTCACCGACCGCATCGCGTTTCGACAACTCGATCAGCTGGCTTGCGGCGATCGGGAACGAGGCAGCCCTCTCAGTCTTCGACGTCTTCGGCGCCGACGCCGTCTACGGCCGGAATCGCGAGTTGGCCGAGATGCTCCGCGCATCGCTCTCCGAGGCCGGGTGGACGCCGGTCGACCTGCCCGAGGCGAATCGCAGCAGCATCGTGTCGGTACCTCTCGGTGACCGCGAACCCGTGCACCTCGTGGCGGAGCTGAAACGGCGTGGCATCGTATGCTCGGCCCGAGCAGGCAACCTGCGTCTGGCGATCCACTTCTACAACGACGAGGACGACATCGCTCGGATCACGAGCGCGCTCTCCGAACTCTGAGCTCGGCCCCGTACTCCTCGTCGCTGACGTGGTCGCCCCAGGTCGGGCCGTTGCCTTCGTCGTCGATATCGAGCATCGCGAGGTGGGTCAGTCAGAGCTCGATCATCACCTTGATCGCCTCGCGATCGTCCATCGCCCGGTAGCCGTCGGGCACCTCGTCGAGGGGACCGACGCGATCGAAGACTCGGCCGGGCTCGATCCGGCCTTCGAGGACGTCCGGCAGCAGCTCCTCGATGTACGCGCGCGCCGGTGCCGGGCCTCCGGCGATGGTGACGTTGTCGAAGAACGTCGGCTGCGCGTCGGGAATCGACTCCTCCTGTGGCACGCCGACGCGGCCGACGGCTCCACCCGGTCGGACGATGGTCAGGGCGGTGACGGTCGACTGCTCGAGGCCGACGCACTCGAGCGCGGAGTGCGCGCCGAAGCCGTCGGTGAGCTCGCGCACGCGCTCGACCGCCTCGTCGCCTCGCTCGCTGACGACGTCGGTCGCGCCGAACTGCTTCGCGAGCGCAATCCGGTCAGGATGACGGCCGAGGACGATGATCCGCTCGGCGCCGAGGCGTCGGGAGGCGATCACGCCGCACAAGCCGACGGCGCCGTCACCGACGACGGCCACCGTCTTGCCGGGACCAACCTCGGCGCTCCGAGCTGCATGATGGCCGGTCGCCATCACGTCGGAGAGCGTCAGGAGCGACGGCATCAGCGCGTCGTCCCTTTCGACCGGCAGGACGACGAGCGTGCCATCCGCCTGCGGGACACGGACAGCTTCGCCCTGGCCGCCGTCGACGCCGTCGAAGCCGTACCGACCTCCGTGGAGGCAAGAGGTGTGCAGACCTTCCCGGCAGAAGACGCAGGTGCCGTCGGACCACACGAACGGCGTGACGACGACGTCGCCGGGCTTCACCGTCCGTACCTCGTCGCCGACGGCTTCGACGACGCCGATGAACTCGTGGCCCATGCGACGGCCGGTCTCGCTCCGCTCCATCTGCTTGTAGGGCCAGAGATCGCTGCCGCAGATGGCGGAGCGGGTGACGGTGACGAGCGCGTCGGTGGGTTCGACGAGGCGGGCGTCGGGGACGGTCTCGACACGAACGTCGCCCGCGCCGTACATGACGGTTGCACGCATGGGCACCAGTGAAGCATGGGACTGCGCCGAGTGTCCGACGACGTCGAGCGGGCGCACCTCTTTCGGTAGCGTGGACGGCAGGTGACCAGATTCGTCGTCGACTGCGGCGTCGTTCTCCACCTGGCGAATGAGGGGATCGAGGTCCGGGCCGAGCACGAGCTTCTTGCGCCGACGCTCTTGCGCTCGCAGACGCTGTCGGCCGTGCACGAGGCCGTGCACGGCGGCGAGATCGCGCCAGATGTCGCTTTCGACCGGCTCACCCGCATCTGGGCCATGCCGATCCGCCTCCTCGGCGACGCCGTGCTCCGGCGTCGGGCCTGGAACCTCGCCGAGCAACTGGGGTGGGCCGAGACCTACGACGCCGAGTACGTTGCACTCACTCAGCTGCAGGCGGACGCGTTCATAACCCTGCACGCAGAGCTGGCGCGCCGCGTGGAGGGGATCGTCCCTACGGCGACGATCGAGGCGCTGCGAACGGTCTGAGTCTTCCCGGGACGTCCGTGCATCGGCTGACGAAGGCGCAGGCTCGGCGGATCGCGGTGCGCGCGCAGATGCTCGACGCCCGCCGGCCGACCGAGTTGCTCGCGGTCGTGCGGCAGCTGACCCTGCTGCAGATCGACCCGACCGCCGCGGTCGCGCCGACTGCCGACCTCGTGGCCTGGAGCCGCCTCGGCTCGACGTACGGACCCGCCGAGCTCAAACAGGCGCTGGAGCACGACAGGACGCTGTTCGAGCTCGGCGCGCTGGTGCGGCCGACGAGCGACCTCGGCCTGTACCTCGCCGGTGCGGCCGATTGGCCGAGCTACGACCGGCAGCGCGCCTGGCTGCGCGACAACGACCGCTTCCGGCACGACATCCTTGAGCGGCTCGGGAGCTCGGGCCCGTTGAGCTCGCGCGACATTCCGGACTCCTGCGTGGTGCCGTGGGCATCGAGCGGGTGGACGAACAACCGCAACGTCACGCAGATGATGGAGTTCCTGATGATGCGGGGCGAGGTCGCGATCGCCGGGCGCGTTGGGCGGGAACGGCTGTGGGACCTGGCCGAGCGGGTCTATCCGCCGGACGTCGTCGTCCCGTCCGTCGAGGAGGCCGAGCGCAGGAAGAACGAGCGGCGGCTCGCCTCGCTCGGCATCGCCCGCAAGAAGACCAGGGCGACGCCCATCGAGCCCGTGGACGTCGGCGAGGCCGGCGAGCCCGCCGTGGTCGAGGGCGTCAAGGGCGAGTGGCGCGTCGATCCCGCCGCGCTCGGCGACGACTTCGAGGGACGGACGGCGCTGCTGTCGCCTTTCGACCGGCTCGTCCACGACCGTGTCCGAGCCCAGGAGCTGTTCGACTTCGAGTACACGCTCGAGATGTACAAGCCCGCCGCCAAGCGCCGCTGGGGCTACTTCGCCCTCCCGATCCTCCACGAGGACCAGCTGGTCGGGAAGCTCGACGCCGCCGCCGATCGCAAGGCCTCCGTGCTGCGGGTCAACGCAATCCACAGGGACGTGAAGTTCCCGCGCACGATGACGAAGGCCGTGGAGGCCGAGTTGGACGAACTGGCGTCGTGGCTCGGCCTGAGCGCGATCGTGTCGAGCTAGCGCGAACCCCGGGTCGCGATTCCCCGGCAGCCGCTCGGCACCGATCGCTCGAAGCTCGCCTGACCACCGCAAGCGGCTGTTGCTGATCGCATCCCTCTCCGTCGTCTATGCCGCCGCCTTTCCCATCTACCTGAGCAAGCTGTACAACCTGCTGCGCGGCTACAGCGATCGGGCGCGAACCTTCGGCTCGTTGGTGCTGATTGGCGGAGTGCTGCTTGCATAAACGCCCTGCTGTCGGTTGCCACGCGTTGCGACCACTAGGCTCCATGAAGGCTCCATCCTCGGCCGCGAATCTCTGACGGCCACGCCCGGTCTCCAGTAGGTCCGTATCGTTCCTCCGCTACTGCGCAGCCGTGAACGCGAGCTGCGGTTCGAGGACCGGTGCGATGAGTTTTCGGGCCGCCGCCGGTCTCATTTCGTGGATCCCGGTAGCGTCCGATCCGACGATGGATTCGGCTCGCACGGGAGAGCCCGAGTCGGACTGGAGGGAGACGAGATGACCGAACACAAGATCGGAACCCGCGAGGAATGGCAGGTGGCCCGAGACGAGCTCGCCAAGGTCGAGACGGAGCAGGCGGAGCGAAACGAGGAGATCAAGAGCAAGCGTCGCGATCTCCCCTGGGTCCCGGTCGAGAAGGAGTACGAGTTCGACACCGAGGACGGCAAGAAGACCCTCGCCGAGCTCTTCGACGGGCGCTCGCAGCTGCTCGCCTACAACATCATGTTCGGCCCCGATTACACGCTCGGCGCCTGCCCAGGTTGCACCAGCTTGGGCGACGGCCTCGACGGCTCGATCGTCCACCTGAACCATCGCGACGTGACACTGCTCTGCTTCTCGCGGGCGCCGATCGAGCGGCTGACCGCCTACAAGCGGCGGATGGGCTGGCAGTTCCCCTACGTCTCCACCTACAACACCGACTTCGCGTTCGACTTCGGTCTCGCGATGAACGAGCAGCAGGCGCAGCAGGTTGCCGAGGTCAAGGAGATGATCGACAACCCGCCCGATTGGCTCGAGGTGTGGTCGCGTCAGGTTGGGGCTGAGCTGAAGGATGGTCTGCGCGAGAACCCGAGCTGGATCGTCTTCGCGCTCGAGGACGGGACCGTCTACCACACGTACACCGTGTCGGCGCCCGACCCGTTCGTCGCACCCTATTTCAGCTTCCTACTCGAGCGAACGCCGAAGACCCAATCCGCCGAGCCCCTTACTTGGCGGAAGGACGAGTACCCGGACTGATGCCGTCGGTGATGAATGTCACGCTGATGGTCGCCGCGACCGCGATCGTGCTTGCGCAGAAGCTGCTGCCGCCGCGGCCGTTCCTCGACGCCACGCTGGCGCTTGGGATCTTTGCGTTCGGCGTTCTCGTCGTCGTCGTGCCTTCGGCGTTCCCGGTCTGAAGGTCTCTGAGAAAGGAAAACAGGTGATGAAATTCATGGGCGATCACAAGGTCGGGACGCGCGAGGAGTACAGGGCCGCCCGGGACGAGCTGCTCGAGCAGGAGAAAGAGCTCACTCGCGCGGGCGACGAGCTGGCGAAGCGGCGGCGCGAGCTGCCCTGGGTGCCGATCGAAAAGGACTACGAGTTCGACACGGACACGGGGCGCAGGACGCTTGCGCAGCTCTTCGACGGTCGCTCGCAGCTGCTCGTCTACCACTTCATGTTCGGTCCGCAATACACGGCGGGCTGCCCGGTCTGCTCTTCCGGCGCGGACACCTACAACGGAGCGGTTCCGCACCTGAACGCGCGCGACGCGACCTTCCTCTGCGTCTCGCGTGCACCGCTCGAGCGGCTCCGGGCGTACAAGCAGCGGATGGAGTGGAGCTTCCCGTGGGTCTCGGCGGCAAGGTCCGACTTCAACCTCGACTTCGGCGCCACGCACACCGACGACGAGCTGAGGCAGTTCCTCGAGAGTGACGACCTCGGTCCGGTACCGGGGCTCGCTGCCCAATGCGGCACGGACCCAGCGGGCTACCTCGCCGAAGGACCGGTCTTCAACTCGTTCGCGATCAGCGACGGTGTCGTCTACCACACCTATTCGACCGGCGCACGAGGACTCGAGTTCCTGATGGGCTTCTACGGCATCCTCGACCGCGCCCCAATCGGGCGCAACGAGGGCGACCTGTCCGAGATGTGGATCCGCCGCCACGACGAGTACGCCTCACCGTAAGCACCCGTAGCGACCTCGGCTCTCAGCCAAACGTGCAGTCGACGGTGACTTTGTCCAGAGCGTTCTTGAGGACGGCGAGCTCCTGCTCGTCGAGCTGCGCGACGAACAGTTCCGAGACCCCGCGCAGGTGCACCGGGGCGGTCTCGGTGAGGCGTGCCACGCCGGCGTCGGTCAGCGCGACGACGACACCGCGTGCGTCTGCATCGGCGTTGGCTCGCCGGACGAGGCCTTCCTCGACCAGCCGGGCCACACGCCGGGTCATGCCTGACCGCGAGACGAGCGCCCGGTTCGCCAGGTCCGTCATGCGTAACTCACCGCCCGCGCGCGCCAGCTGAGCGAGCACGTCGAAGTCGGCCAGCGTTAGGCCCGTTCCCTGCGCGAGATCTATCTCGAGGCGGCGCATGAGCGTGGCGTGTGCCCGCAGGAACGAGTCCCAGGCATCCAGTCCGCTCGCGCTCGGCAACTCACGCGCCACGAGCCGAGCGAGAAGACCCGCGACATCGGTTTTCGAAGTTACTTGCATACGCAACAACCAATTCGGTAGAGTGCTTGCAGTTGCAAGTATATCTAGACGCTCCGTAAGGACGAAAGGAGCAGCAAAGCCGATGAGCACGCCGATTTTGACCGTTGCACCGGCCGGTGCCTGGAACCTCGACCTCGTTCATTCGCGGGTCGACTTCGAGGTTTCCTACCTGGCCGGGAGGTTCAAAGGGGAGTTCCACGAGATCGGAGCCGAGCTGACCGTCGACGGCTCACGCGCGTCGCTCGAGGGCACGGCGCAGGTCGCGAGCGTCGACGTCAAGGACGAGAACCTCTCCGCCCATCTCCAGTCGCCCGACTTCTTCGACGCCGAGCGGCACCCGGAGCTTCGCTTCGCAGCCCAGGACATCCCTCTCGACGGCGACGGCAAGGTCTCCGTCGACGGCGAGTTGACGATCAAGGGCGTCACCAAGCCGGTCGCAGTGACCGGGACGGTGACAGCGCCGATCTCCGATCCCTACGGAAACGACCGTATCGGCCTCAATCTGACGACGAAGATCGACCGCACCGACTTCGGGGTCGACTGGAACAACCCGCTCCCGAGCGGTGAGCCGTCGCTTGCGAACGACGTCACGATCCTCGCCGAGCTGCAGTTCGTGAAGCCGGGAGGCGAAACGAGCTAGTGACCCGGATCCTGGGCATCTCCGGCAGCCTCCGTCGCGACTCGCACAACACGAGTCTGTTGCGGGCCGCGGCCGAGGCCGCTCGCCCGGACGTCGAGCTCGAGCTCTACGACGGTCTCAAGCAGGTTCCGCCGTACGACGAGGACGACGATGTCTACCCGCGCGCGGCGAGCGTCGCGCGCTTGAACGCGGCGATCGCAAACGCGGACGCGGTGCTCTTCGCGACGCCCGAGTACAACGCGTCCATTCCGGGCCAGCTGAAGAATGCGATCGACTGGGTCTCGCGGCCGGTGGCGACGAACGTGCTGCGGAACAAGCCGGTGCTCGTGGTCGGTGCGAGCACGGGCGCGTTCGGGGCGGCGTGGGCACAGGCTGAGCTCCGCAAGGTCCTGGCCGCGCTCGGCGCGCGCGTGCTCGATGTCGAGCTCCCAGTCCCGCATGCCCACACCCGCTTCGAGGACGGCGGTCTGACCGACGACGGGATCCGGGCAAGTCTTGCCGAGGCCGTGGAGGCGCTGACCGCCGAAATCCGAGGGCGCGAAGGCATGAGGGTCGTCGCCTGATCGTGATGAGCAAGGGTGTAGCCAAGCGGATTCGTGTCGGCATCATCGGCGCCAACCCGGATCGCGGCTGGGCGGCACAGGCGCACATTCCCGCGTTGAGGTCGCTCGCAGATGACTTCGAGATCACGGCGCTGTCCACCAGCCGACGCGAATCTGCCGACGCCGCGAGCAAGCTCTTCGGCGTGCCGACCGCCTTCGACAACCACCAAGACCTCGTCAGCAACCCGGCTGTGGACGTCGTCGCGGTCACCGTGAAAGTGCCGTATCACCTCGAGCTTGCGACTGCAGCGCTCGAGGCAGGCAAGGCCGTGTACTGCGAATGGCCGCTCGGCAACGGCTTGAACGAGGCCGAGACGTTGGCCGCGCTGGCGAAGAACCAGGGTGTCCTCGCCGTGGCGGGCCTGCAGGCCCGCTCTGCGCCGGCGGTCGCCTACGTCCGCGACCTGGTCGAGCGGGGCTACGTCGGTGAGGTGCTCTCCACCACCTTGGTCGGCTCGGGAATGGGCTGGGGACCGACGGTGGAGCCGTTCAACGCGTACCTCAACGACAGGAAGAACGGCGCGACCATGCTCTCGATCGCAGTCGGCCACACGGCGGATGCGCTGTGTCACTGCCTCGGCGAGGTCCGAGAGCTCTCGGCCACCATGGCGATGCGCCGACAGACCTTCACGATCGCGGAGACTGGCGAGAGCAAGCCGATGACCGCGGATGATCAGGTGGCCGTCAGCGGACTGCTCGAGGGCGGCGCCGCCTTCTCGATCCACTATCGCGGCGGGGTCTCGCGCGGCACGAACCTGCTCTGGGAGATCAACGGCAGCGAGGGCGATCTGCAGCTCACGGCCACCGGCGGCCAGGCTCAGATCTGGGAGCTGGACGTCCATGGCGGCAGGGGCGCGCAGTCCTCGCTCGAGCTCCTGCCCGTGCCGGAGCAATATCGGTGGGCGCCGCCGCAAGGCCCGGGCACCAACGTTGCGCAAGCGTACGCGCGTTTCGCACGCGACTATCGCGAGGGGACGCATTTCTGCCCGACCTTTGAAGACGCGGTCAGGCGCCATCGCATGCTGGACGCGATCGAGACTGCCGCGGCGACCGGTCAGCGTCAAACGCTCGGTTGATCCCCGGCGTGCGGCGCCGTTTTTAGAGGGCAGAATCTGCTAAAGTGAACCTCGTGGTTCAGTATCAAGCGACCGTCGACCGCGCCTTCGCAGCCCTCGCCGACCCGAACCGGCGCGCCGTCCTCGAACGGCTCGCTTCCGGCACCGCGACGATCAGCGAGCTCGCCGAGCCCTTCGGCATGTCGCTGACCGGGATGAAGAAGCACATCCGGCTGCTCGAGGAGGCGCAGCTCGTGACGACGGAGAAGGTCGGCCGCGTCCGCAGGTGCATGCTCGCGCCCTACGCTTTCGAGGGCATCAGCACGTGGCTGCAGCGGCTCGACCGCTTCGCGCAGGTCGTCGAACGCACGAAAGGAGCACGATGACGCAGAAGGGATTCACCGCCGAGGAAAAGGCCGCGATGAAAGCGCGCGCCCGAGAGCTGAAGGCGGAAGCGGATGGGGAAAGCGCTGTGCGCGCCTCGATCGCTGCGATGTCGCCGCAGGACCGCGCCATCGCCAAGCGGCTACATGAGCTCATCAAGGCCGCCGCCCCAGATCTCTCGCCGAAAACGTGGTACGGGATGCCCGCCTATGCCAAGGACGGCAAGGTCGTCTGCTTCTTCCGCAACGCGGGGAAGTTCAAGGAGCGGTACGCGATGTTCGGCTTCAACGACAGCGCGAAGCTCGACGAAGGCTCCATGTGGCCGGTCGCCTTCGCGCTGACGAAGCTGACCGCAGCCGACGAGGCGAAGATCCGCGCGCTCGTGAAGAAAGCGGTGGGCTGAGATGAACGAGACGACCGTCACCACCCCGAGCGAGCTCGAGATCCGCGTCGAGCGGATCTTCGACGCACCGCGCGCGCACGTCTTCTCCGTCTGGACCGACCCGAAGTTGATCCCCGAATGGTGGGGCGACGGCACGGTCGTCGAGGAGATGGACGTTCGTCCCGGCGGCACGTACCGCTTCCGCACCGCCTACGGCGACGTCGAAGGCGAGTTCCGCGAAGTCGACGCGCCCGAGCGGCTCGTGCAGACGTTCCAGAACCATCTGCAGACCCTCGAGTTCGAAGATCTCGGTGACCAGACGAAGCTGACGCAGACGATGCGCTTCGCGACGACCGAGGAGCGCGACACGACGATGCAGTACGGCGTCGAAGAGGGCGCCAAGCAGGGCTTTGCGCGCGTCGACGCGCTGCTGGAGAAGATCGCAGCATGAGCGAGTCTCCATCTCAGCTGATCGACGCAAGGATCAAAGAACTGGGCGACTGGCGGGGTAAGACCCTCTCCAGGCTTCGCGCCCTAATCAAACAGGCCGACCCGGAAGTGGTCGAGGAGTGGAAGTGGAAAAAGGCTTCTAATCCAGGGGTTCCGGTGTGGTCTCACCAAGGTGGGATCTGCACCGGCGAGACGTACAAGAGCGTCGTGAAACTCACATTCTTCAAGGGGGCCTCGTTGAAGGACCCTTCGGGACTGTTCAACTCAAGCCTCGAAGGCAATACCCGGCGCGCAATCGACTTCCACGATGACGATGAAATCGATGAGAATGCTTTCGTTGCCCTGATTCGTGCTGCCGTTAGCCTGAACGAGTCCTCCTCACGCTAGTTCCCTGACGTGGACGAAGCGACCACTGCCGAGTCGATGCGTGACTACTACGCGCGGCGGGCCTCCTACTCCGAGTGGTTCTACCTCGAGCCGGAACGGCAGCGTGACCTGCGCACGATGGAGGCATGGTTGCCGTCGATGTTCGTGGACCGCCGCGTGCTCGAGGTCGCGTGCGGTACCGGCTGGTGGACGCCACACGGCGCGTCGTTTGCGCGCGAGTGGCTCGCCACCGACCTGAACCCGGAGACGATAGAGGTCGCCCGCTGCAAGGAGATGCCGCCGTGCGTCCGGTTCGAGACCGTGGATGCACACACCTTCGCCGAGCTCGGTGATCGCCGCTTCGACGGGGCGTTCGCCGGCTGCTGGTGGAGCCATGTGCCGCTGGGCCGGCTCGCGGGCTGGCTCGACGCTCTCCACGCGCGACTCGAGTCCGGCGCACGGGTCGTGATGCTCGACAACAGCTATGTGCGGTCGAGCCGCACTCCGAGCAACACCCCGATCAGCAGACGGGACGCCGACGGCAACACCTATCAGCGGCGCACCCTCGACGACGGAAGCGTCCACGAGGTTCTCAAGAACTTCCCCACCCGCGAGCAGGCGTTCTCGATGCTCGGTGAGCGTGCTGTCGAACGACAGTGGATCCAGCACGAGCACTACTGGATCCTCAGCTATCGACTCATGTGACCGAATACAGCGGGCCGGGCATGCGCGGAGCGCGAGTGAGCATCTTGCTGACGGGCGTGCCCTCAGCCGACGCTTCGCTACAGAAGTACGTTCGAGGCTGCGTGCGCCTGCGATACCGAGCGTGTCACAGGATCCTGCCCCCGGCGCCGTTGTTACCCTGCTGGGGTATAGCAATCGGAAGGGTCCGAGATGAACGAAAGCCAACGAAGTTTGCCCCACAGCGCCTTGACCGCCACGACGCACTGTCTGACCGGCTGCGCGATCGGCGAGGTGGTGGGGATGGTGATCGCGACGGCGCTGTGCCGGAGTGCCGTTTCGGCGCGCGCTCCCGCTCGCGTTCGCCTCCGACACCGCCTCGATCGGCCTGATGGAGATAATCGACAACGCGTTCCTCCTGCTCGTGCCCGGAGCGATGCAAGCCGGGCTGGGAGAAGGCCTGTTCTGGTGGAGTCTCGGGGTGGGGCTCGAGATCGCGTTCCTGTTCGCGTTGCCGCTCAACCGCTGGCTGATCGCGTGCGCGGGCGCAGCCACGCCGTCGTTCACGCCTACCACGCGACGCACGAGAATCACGGAACGCTGGAGTCACGTGCTGCCTAGCCAGAACTGACAAGGCGCACTTGCAAGCTGAGACAGGGAGCGAAGCGATGACGTACGGCTACGCCGCAAACAAGGAAGCGCTGATCAAGCGCTTGCACCGGGTCGAGGGCCAGGTGCGCGGGATCGAGCGGATGGTCGAAGACAACCGCTACTGCATCGACATTCTCACCCAGATCGGCGCCGTCTCGACCGCGCTCGAGAGCCTCGCGTTCGCAATCCTCGACGACCACGTGAACCACTGCGTCAGCGACGCGATCTCCTCCGGCAACAAAAGGGAGGCGGCGGCGAAGACGTCGGAGCTGCTCGCAGCGGTGCAGCGGTTCACGAAGACGCGCTAGAGACGCGGTGCTTGTCGCAGTAGCTGTCGGTCACGAGCTGTGGCGGGCGCTCAGCTTTGCCTTCGGCATGACCTGGGAGGTGCTGTGGGCGCTCATCCTCGGCTTCGCCCTCTCCGGCGCCGTGCAGGCGGTGGTGTCGAAGCGCGAGATGCGCCGCCTGCTGCCCGACGACTCGCCGAAGACACTTGCGATCGCCTCCGGTCTCGGGGCGGCCTCGACCTCGTGCTCGTATGCGTCGGTTGCGCTCGCGCGCTCACTCTTTCGCAAGGGCGCCGATTTCACTGCGGCGATGGCTTTCCAGTTCGCCTCGACGAACCTGGTGATCGAGCTCGGGATCATCATGGCGCTTTTGCTCGGGTGGCAGTTCGTGCTCGGCGAGTTCGTCGGCGGGCCGTTGATGATCGTCTTTCTCGCGCTCCTGTTTCGACTCGTGCTCACGCGCCCCCTCGTCGAGGAAGCGCGCGCGGAAGCCGACAAAGGCCGGCTTGGCTCGATGGAAGGACACGCCGAGATGGACATGTCGGTCGAAGCCGGCGGACGATCGCTCTGGCAGCGGTTGCGTTCGCCCGAGGGCTTCACCGCGACCGCGAACTACTTCGTGATGGACTGGGCCGCGGTCGGCCGCGACGTCTTCGGCGGCCTCCTGATCGCGGGCGCACTTGCCGCCTGGATACCGAATTCGTTCTGGCAGCGCTTCTTCCTCGAGCACCATACGACGCTGGCCAAGTTCTGGGGGCCGCTCGTCGGCCCTGCGGTCGCGATCGTGAGCTTCGTATGCTCGATCGGCAATGTGCCGCTGGCGGCGGTCCTCTGGAACGGTGGCATCAGCTTCGGCGGCGTACTCGCGTTCATCTTCGCCGACCTGATCATCCTCCCGATCCTCGACATCTACCGCCGATACTACGGCTGGAGAATGGCCGGCTTCCTGCTCGCGAGCTTCTACGCGACCATGGTCGGCGCCGGGCTCGCGGTCGAGTTCCTCTTCCAGACGCTCGGCATCGAGCGGCACGCGCGAAACGCCAAGGTCGAGATGGTCTCAGTCAGCTGGAACTACACGACCTACCTCAACATCGTCTTCCTACTGCTCGCGGCTACGCTCGTCTGGCGCTACTTCCGCAGGGGCGGCGGCTGGGCGATGCTCAAGGTGATGAACGAGCCGATTGGCGAAGGGCATCACGCACACTCGCACTAACTCGCTCGGCTCGGTCGGGCGCTCTACCGCGAGGCCGGCCTCGACCTAAAGGCTGAGCTGGCGACGCTCACTGCCCGCGCGAACCGACCCGAGGCTGATCTATACCGGGCTTCGCCGTGTTCGTGAGCGGCTGATCGACTCATCTCATTATTGGACGTGCCCAAAGCGTGAATGCACAGTTGACCACCGAGTTCATCAATGCGAACACGTCTGCCCGTTCGGACGCAGCACTGTTCTTTACGATGACCCTGTGCCTCCGTGTCGGTTGGAAGACGCGATGTCGCTAAGTGCGGGTTGACTTGGAGGCTACTGCAGGTGGCAGCGACGGTCTCTAGCAGTGGCCGCTCAGAGGGCGCCGAGCATGCGGTGCTGCTCCGCGAGTGTCAGCAGGTAGCCGCCGAGGCGAGGCGGCTGCTCTACAAGACTCGCGCGCGCGTCGTCCGCGCCCTGCCCGGCGTCGAAGCCGAGCGCCTGAGGCTCGTCGCGCTGCTCGAGTCGGCCGAGGCCCTCGCGCAGGAGGTCAGAGCGAGACGCTCTCCTTGCCGTCCGGCTGTTCTTGCCGTGACTGGGCCTGCGCCCGATCGGCGGCGGCTTCGAGGCGGTCGCTGAGCGCCCCGATCGCCGGCCCGAGCGGGAAGAGGATGTCGTCCGCCTCGTCGCCCGTGTAGCGAGAGACGGGGTACCCCGTCAGGTAGGCGATGACGATCGCTTGGGCTCGGCTCGGGCGGTACTTTTCGTGCTCGGGCGCGTCGCTCGTCCAGCGCTCGATCGTCTTGACCGATCGCTCCGTCAGCCGGGCGAGATCCTTGCGCTTGATGCGCTTCTCAGCCAAGTCGGCTCGGACCCTGGCCGCAAGGACCCGCTTCGGCAATTGCACGTCATCGCGTCTCATATGCGCCACCGCGGCCCGTGTCAAGTCCGTCTGCGTCTCAGCTAGAGCTCGAGCTGCTTGCCGTCCTCTGCGTATTCGCAGTCGAGCCCGGCGACCCTGTCGAGCATCTCGGCGCTCATGTGGGTGAGGACGAGCCGCTTCGCGCGGAGGTCAGGCGCGTGGCGGATCAGCGTCCGGTAGTCGAGGTGGTATGGAACCGGCCGGTCGAACGTGTACGACTCGACGACGAGCAGATCGGCGCCGTCGGCCGCCGAGCTCAGCACCGGAGTCCATTCCGTGTCGCCGGAGAACGCGAGCACGCGCCCGCCGACCTCTATGCGGAGCGCGAGCGGCGGGGCGCCGGACGGATGGCTGACGACGTACGGCGTCACGGTGACGCGGGCGACCTCGTTCCGGCGCTCCGGCTCGAGCTCGACGATCTCAAGCGGGAAGCGCCAGTGCTCGCGCCACGCGCCCGGAAACAAGACCTCCGTCGCCTGTTGCAGGCGCTCGGCCGTGCTGGCCGGCCCCGCGATCGTCAGCGGCCTCGTTCGCCGGCTCGGTAGCTGGGCATCGAGCAGGAGGAACGGGAGCCCGCCGAAGTGATCGCCGTGCAGGTGTGAGAGCAGGACGAGCTCGACGTCGTTCGGGTCGACGCCGAGCCGGCGCATCGCTGGGAGCGCGGACGGTCCGCAGTCGACGAGGAAGCTCGCTTGGGCGCCGGCCACGTGGACGCACGCCTGGCCTCGGCCGCCGCTGCCGAAGGCGTCGCCGCTGCCGACGAACGTGACCCGAACCGGGCTCTCTACCGTCGGTCTGACATATTCGCGACTTTCTGTCATTATCACGTCACAGTGACGCACCTACGTCATAGGGGCGGCATTGGGTAGTCCCGCACAGGTGGAGCGGCAGGCACGGCGGGAGGCTCATGCGGAGAACGGTAGTCGGACCGTTCCCGGGACACGCGTCGTATTCGGCCCCGGCGCGACGGCGGCGCTGCCGGAGCTGGTGCGCGAGCTCGTCGCTGCAGGCCGGGCAACGATGCCGGTGCTGCTGGTCTTCGGCGCCACGTCGGCCTCTCGGCCGTGGCGCCGGCGGGTGACGCGCGAGCTCGATGGCCTCCGTCCGGACGTGGTCGAGCACGCGCGGCGTTACCCGACGGAGGAGAGCGTCGGCGCGCTCGTGGACGCCGGGCGGGCCTGCGGCGCCGGGATCGTCGTCGCCGTCGGCGGCGGGAGCGTGCTCGACGCGGCGAAGATCGCGCGGGCGCGGCTCGCGGCGGAGCGGGCCGAGGGGGCGCCCGCGCTCGTCACAGTCCCGACCACGCCGGGGACGGGCGCCGAGGTGACGCCATTCGCGACGGTGTGGGACTTCGAGCGGTCCAAGAAGGAGTCGGTCGCATCGCTCGAGGTACGCCCGACGGCCGCCGTCGTCGACCCGGAGCTGACCGCAACGATGGATCGCCGCGAGTACGGCAGCTCCGCGCTCGACGCCCTCGTGCAGGGAGTCGAGGCCGCTTGGTCGACCCGTTCGACGGCCGAGTCGATCGCGCTCGGGCTCACCGCCGCGGGGCTCGTGCGCGAGGCCTACGAGGCGGCGGTGCAGGAGCCGGAGAACCTCGGCGCCTGCACGGCGATCAGCCTCGCCGGCCTCCACTCCGGCCGCGCGATCGCGATCTCGCAGACGACCGCGTGCCATGCGATCTCGTATCCCCTCACCCTGATGACGGGGCTGCGGCACGGGCACGCCTGCAGCCTGCCGCTCGGCCAGGTGCTCGCCTACAACGCCCGTGCCGGAGACTGCATGGACGCCCGGGGGCCGGAGCACGTACGCGGCGTCGTCCGGCGGATCCTCCGCGCGCTCGGCGTGTGCGAGCCTCGGGAGGTCGAGGCGGTGCTGGAGCGCTTCCGGCGGCTCGCCGGCCTCGAGGAATGGAGCGAGGTCGAATTCGACGCCGCGTCGGTCGCGGCGCAGGCCGCGACCTACGGCCGGCTGTCCAACAACCCGCGGCGCCTGAGCCGGGAGCGGCTGCAGACGCTGCTCGAGGATCGGAGAACGAGGTGATCGTCGACTCGTACAAGCTCGCCCACTGGATGAACGTCCGCAAGGTGACGCCGGCGGACGTCGCGGAGACGGCCGACCTCGACGAGGAGCTGGTGCGCGAGCTGCTGCAGCGCGACCGCCCGACGCTCGCCGACGACCGGGCCGACCGGCTCGCCGGCGCCCTGCGCGTGAGCGGGAACCAGCTCGCCGCGAGCCCGAGGCAGGGGCTGACGGCCGTCGTCACCTCGCCCGAGGAGCTGCGCGCGTCGCGCCGGCCGATCAGGCGCGACGGCATCACCTTCTACAACTACTACTCCATGGCCGGCCCGCCCGGGCGGGTGGCGCCGGTGATCCTCGACATCCTCTGCCCGCACGACCGCCTGCCGGCGCTCAACAATGGGCACCTCGAGCCCGCGATCACGGTCAACCTCGGCCCCGGCGACATCCACGGGCGCTGGGGCGAGGAGCTCGGCGAGGCGGAGTGGCAGGTGCTGCGGGCGAACCGCGCCGAGGACTCCTGGATCGTCGGCGACTCCTACGTCGAGCCGTCGTACTGCCCGCACAGCTACTCGCTCGCCTCCGAGGAGCCGGCGCGCATCATCTCCTACACCTGCGAGTCGAACCTCGCGCCGCTGTTCTCGGAGCTCAACGACTGGGGCGATCCCGCCTTCGACGCGCTCCTCCGCGACGTCGGCGACGCCGCGCCGCCCGACCTCCTGCGGAGCGCGCTCTCGCGGCGCGGGTTCGAGCCCGCCGCGGCCGCCGAGCGAAGCGGCGTCGCGCGCGACGCGCTCAAGCCCTTCCTCGAGGGCGACACCGCGGCCCTCTCGACGGCGGCGCTCCGGGCGCTCGGCGACGCTGTCGGCTTCGACTACCGCACGCTCCTCCGCGCGCCGCGGCGTCACGACGCAGTCGGGAAGACCTCGCGCTCGATCGAGGAGAGCCGGGCGAGCGTGCGCGCCTTCCGCAGCTACACGGTCGCCTCGATGGCCTCGGCGGCGCACCTGCCGGATCTGATCGGCCTCTTCCTTTCGGTCGCGAAACCCGGTGAGCCGAGACCCGAGCTCGACCTCTGCGAGTCGAGCGAGAGCCACTACCTCGTCGTCGGCGGGGAGCCGACGCTCGCGTGGGGCGAGGCCGACGGGAGCGTCGCCGAGGCGACGCTCGCGCCCGACGCGAGCGCCTGGGTCGCGCCGTACGTCGAGCACGGCTTCGGGGGCGAGGGTGCGGTCGTCAAGCTCGGGAGCGGGAGCCACGTCGGCTACCTCGACCAGATCGAGCTGTCGAACACTTTCGCCGCCACGGCGACGCTCCGCCGCGGCCGCCGCGATGCGCTCGGCTGGGGCTACGACGTCGACGAGGCTGTCCGCGCGCAGCCGGCGGAGTCCGTCCGCTAGTCGTGCGGGTCGTCTATACGGATCCGAACTGGGCGCTGGACGGCGAGGGGCTCGTCTCCCGGTCGCGCGCGGAGATCGAGCGGGAGATCTACGGGGACGACACCGCCTTCGACCTCGGCATCCGCGAGAACGGCCGCTTCGTCACGGAGGGCAGCCGCTTCCTCGACTACGTCGCGGAGGCGGACGCCGTCGTCGTCTACCGCTGCGACGTCACGCCCGAGCTGCTCGAGCGCGCGGGCCCCGACTGCAAGGTCGTCGCCCGCCAGGGGGTCGGGCTCGACAACTTCCGGCCCGAGCTACTGCGGGAGCGGGGCGTCTACGGGTTCCACGTCCCCGACTACTGCGGCGACGAGGTCAGCACGCACGCGGCTGCGCTCTTGCTGGCGCTCGAGCGCGGCGTGTGCGTCCAGCACGCTCTCACGCGGGCGAACCGCTGGGACCCGGCCGGCGGCGGCGTGCCACGCCGGACCTCCTCGCGCACGCTCGGCATCGTCGGCTTCGGCCGCATCGGCTGCGCCACGAGCCGGAAGCTCCAGCCCTTCTACGCGTCCGTCGTTGCCCACGACCCCTACGTGTCGAGCGACCTGATGGCGAGCTTCGGCGTCCGCAAGTGCGGCGAGCTCGAGGAGCTGCTCCGCTCCGCCGACGCGATCGTCCTCCTCGCGCAGTTGACGCCGGAGACGCAGGAGCTCGTGAACGAGGAGACCCTCGCCGCGACGAAGCCCGGCGCCCTGCTCGTGAACGCGGCTCGCGGCGGGCTCGTCGACTCGGCCGCCGTGCTCGAGGCCCTTCGCTCGGGCCGCCTCGGAGGCTTCGCCTCGGACGTCTTCTCGCCCGAGGACCCGAACGCGACGCCGGAAGGGCGGGAGCTCCTCGCGCGCGACGACGTCGTCGTCACCGCGCACCGCGCGTTTCTCTCGGTGGAGTCGGAGCTCGTCCTGCGCAGGCGGGTCGCGGAGGGCGTGGCGCACGTGCTCCGCCGCGGCGAGCCGCCGCCGTTCGGGAGGGTGGCGTGACGAGCGCGGCCCGCTTCCGCCAGCTCCTCGAGGGGCCCGAGCTCGTCTTCCTGATGGAGGCGCACGACGGTCTGTCGGCGCGGATCGCCGAGGTGGAGGGCTTCGAGGCGATCTGGGCGTCCGGCTTCTCCGTCTCGACGGCGCTCGGCCTCCGCGACAACGAGGAGGCGTCGTGGTCGCAGCTCCTCTTCGTGGTGGAGTGCATGGTCGAGGCCGCGTCGATCCCGGTCCTCGTCGACGGGGACACCGGCCACGGCAACTTCAACACCGCCCGCCGCTTCCTCCGCAGGGCGGAGCAGCTCGGAGCGGCCGGAGTCTGCTTCGAGGACAAGGTCTTCCCGAAGCTCAACTCCTTCGTGGGCGACGACCACGACCTCGTGGACGTCGACGAGTTCTGCGGCAAGATCGAGGCCTGCAAGGCGGCGCAGGAGGACGAGTCGTTCTGCGTCGTCGCCCGCACCGAGGCGCTGATCGCCGGTCGCGGCTTGGACGAGGCGCTCGAGCGGGCGGAGGCCTACCGGCAGGCCGGCGCCGACGCGATCTTCATCCACTCCCGGCAGCGCGACGCGCGCGAGGTGACGGCGTTCGCGCGCGCCTGGGCTGGCCGCCTGCCGGTGGTGATCGCGCCCACGACGTACGCGGGAACACCCGCTGACGTCTTCCGGCGGAACCGGATCTCGGCTGTGATCTGGGGCAACCAGAGCATGCGCGCGGCGGTCACGGCGATGCGCCGCGCCTGCCGGGAGATTCACGTTCGGGAGACCGCCTCGTGCGTCGACGTCGACCTCGCGCCGCTCGACGAGGTCTTCGAGCTCCTGCGCTACGACGAGCTCGCCGAGTCCGAGCGGCGGTTCGCGTCGCCCGACCGCTACGCCGCGGTGCGCTCCGGCCGATGATTGCCGGCGATCGTGTCTTCGACGCTTTCCGCGCCCGCGGCGTCTCGCTCGTCACCGGCGTTCCGTGCTCGTACCTGAACGGGGTCATCGGCGCGGCGATCGCCGAGCCCGGCGTCCGTTACCTCGTCGCGACGAGCGAGGGAGAAGCCGTCGGCATCGCGATCGGGACTTGGCTCGGCGGCGGATCGCCGCTCGTCCTCGCCCAGAACTCGGGCCTCGGGAACATGGTCAACCCGCTGAGCTCGCTCGCGCACCCCTGCCGCACGCCGTTTCCGATCCTCTGCAGCTGGCGCGGCCACCCCGACGCGCCGGACGAGCCCCAGCACGAGCTGATGGGCGCGATCGCGCCCAGGCTGCTGGCGCTGCTTCAGATCGAGAGCGCCACGCTGCCGCGCCGCGAGGCGGAGCTCGAGTCACTCGTCGAGCGGGCGCACGAGACCATGGCGCGGCGGCAGCTTCCGTTCTGCGTGCTCGTCGAGCCGGGCAGCATCCGCGACGCGCCGGTCGGCGAGCCGGAGCCGCCGCCGCGGCTGCGCGGGAGGCTCTTCCGCCTCGGCGGCGAGCGGACGCTCGCGCGGATCGAGGCGATCGAGCGCGTCCTCGCCGCCGACGGCGAGGCGGCGATCGTGGCCACGACAGGGAAGACGGGGCGGGAGCTCTCGACGCTGGGCGACCGGCGCCAGCACTTCTACCAGGTGGGCGCAATGGGCTGCGCGAGCGCGGTCGGCCTCGGCGTCGCGCTCCGGACGACGAAGCGGGTCGTCGTGCTCGACGGCGACGGAGCCGCGCTCATGAAGCTCGGCAACATGGCGACCGTCGGCGCTGCGGCTGCGGCGAACCTCGTCCACGTCCTGCTCGACAACGGCGTCCACGACTCAACCGGCGGCCAGCGCACGTCCGCAGCCACCGTGAGCTTCGCCGACGTCGCGATCGCGTGCGGGTATCGCTCCGCCGTCTCGTGCGCCGAGCCGCGCGACTTCGAGGACGCGCTCGCCTCGACGAGCGGCGAGGACGGGCCGCACCTCGTCCACGTCCGGATCAAGCCGGGCTCGCTCGAGCCGCTCCGGCGGCCGGAAGTGCATCCGGCCGACTTCGCGCGCCGCTTCCGCGAGTTCGTCACCGAGGCGCCGGCCGTGGAGCGCGTCCCTTCGACCGCGGGAGCGCGGGCGTGACGCCCTGCGTCGAGACGGCCGTCATCCACGGCCGCTTCCAGCCGCTCCATCTCGGCCACCTCGAGTACCTGCTCGCGGGCAAGGAGACGTGCGAGACGCTCGTCGTCGGGATCACGAACCCCGATCCGACGCTGACCGTGGCCGAGTCGACGAACCCTGCGCGCGGTCTGCCCGAGGCAAACCCCTTCACCTACTACGAGCGCTACCTGATGGTCGAGTCGGCGCTCGTGGAGAGCGGCGTCCCGCGCGAAAGCTTCCGCATCGTGCCGTTCCCGCATGGACTGCCCGAGCGCCTCTTCCACTACGCGCCGCGGGACGCGCTCTACCTGCTGACGATCTACGACGAGTGGGGCGAGACGAAGCTGCGGCGGTTCGAGAAGCTCGGCCTCGCCACGCACGTGCTCTGGCGCCGGAAGGACAAGCTGACGAGCGGCGCCGAGGTACGAGGGCTCGTCGCGAGCGGCGGGCGCTGGGAGCACCTGGTGCCGGCCGCCGTGGCGAGCGTCATCCGCGGGCGCGAGCCCGCCGAGCGACCTCTATCTCCGGTCGGCTGATCGTCGTGGGCGACGGGAAGATCCTCATCGTCATCCTCTGCGGCGCGGGCGACCGCCCGATCCCCGAGCTCGGCGGGCGCACGCCGCTCGAGCACGCCCGCACCCGCCACCTCGACGCCCTCGCGAGGCGCGGCGCCACCGGACTCGTCACCGTGATCGACGACGTCGTCGCCCCTGAGTCGGATTCGGGCGCGATGGCGCTCCTCGGCTACGACCCGCTCGTCTACTACACCGGGCGGGGGCCGCTCGAGGGGCTGGGCATGGGCTTCTGGGACACGTCGCAGAGCTGCGTCGCCTTCCGGATCAACTTCGGAAGCTGCGACCGCGCCTCCGGCAGGCTCGACCGGCGGACCGCCCGCGACCTCGCCGACGACGAGCTCCAGGCGCTCGCGCGCGAGGTGCGGGCCGAGGTGACACTCGCCGACTTTCCCGGCGTCTCCTACGAGCTCGTCGCCTTCGGCCGCCACCGCGGCATCCTCTGCCTCAAGAGCTCCGACCGGGAGCTCTCCGGCAACGTCTCGAACACCGATCCCGGATTTCGCAAGCTGCGCGGCTTCGGCGTGCCGAACCACGACTTCCGGCCCGAGCCGGCGCCGTGCGTGCCGCTCGAGGATGGCGAGGCGGCCGCGCTGACGGCGCGCGTCGTCAACGCCTTCGTCGCCGAGAGCTCCGGCGTCCTCGAGCGCAGCGACGTGAACGCGGCCCGTGTCGAGGCGGGGAGGCTGCCGGCGAACGTCATCCTCTTCCGCGACGGCGGCCACGAGCTGCCGGAGCTCGGGGACTTCTCCGGGCTGACCGGCCGCACGCTGGCGCTCTACGGCCAGGTCCCGGCGGAGCGTGGCCTCTGTCGCCTGATCGGCGGCCGGTTCGTCGAGACGCGCCCGCACGACGGGCAGAGCGACGAGGCGTTCTACCGCGAGACCGCCTTCCGCGCGGCCGCCGACCCGGCCGATGTCGTGCTCGTCCACCTGAAAGGTGCCGACGAGCCCGGCCACGACGACCAGCCGCTCGAGAAGGCGGGGGCGATCGAGGCGATCGACGACTGCTTCGTCGGCGCGCTCGTCGAGGCGGCGGGGGCGCAGGACACGGTCGTCGTCACCGGCGACCACGCGACGCCCTGCGGCCTGGGGATCCACGTTCCCGACCCGGTGCCGACGGCGGTCGCGGGGCCGCGCGTGCCGAGGGACGAGAGCGTCGGCTTCTCCGAGGCCGAGGCCGCCCGCGGCGCGCTTCCGGTCGAGCGCGCGGCCGAGCTCCTGCCGTACCTGATCGGCGAGGCAAGGCGATGAGCCCGACCGTCTCGTCCGTGCACGTCCGCGGGATCCTCGACTCGCGGGCGGAGCCGACCGTCGAGGCGGAGGTCGGCCTCGAGAGCGGAGCCTCGGGACGCGGGTCGTCGCCGCGCGCGATCGCGCCGGGTCGCCGCGAGCGGCGCGGCCGGGAGCGTCGGGCGCTCGGCGCGGGCGCGGGCCTGCCGCCGCTCCCGGACCTCGAGGGGCAGGAGTTCCCGACGCAGGCGGCCTTCGACGCCGCGCTCGCCGAGTTGCCGGGCCCGCTGCTCGGCAAGGACGTCACGCTCGCGCTGTCGCTCGGCTTCTGCCGGGCGACGTGTGTCGAGCTCGCGCGGCCGCTGCACGAGCACCTCGCGGAGCTCGCGGGCAGCCGCCTCGCGGTGCCGCACCCGCTCGTCAACGTCTTCAGCGGCGGGATCCACGTCGACCGCGACGCGCGGAGCTTCCAGCAGATCATGGTGGCGCCGGAGGGCGCGTCGCTCGCCGACGACCTCGACGTCGCGCTTCGGGCCTACGCCGCGGTCGAGCGGCGGCTCCGCGAGCACGGCGCTCCGGTCTCGCTGTCGGCGTCGAGCGGCTTCGTCGTCCGAGACGGCTCCGACGCAGACCTGCTGGAGGAGCTTCGGGCGACGCTCGAGGACGAAGGCTTCGAGGACGTCGGGGCGGGGGTCGACGTCGCCGCCGAGCACCTCGCCACAGGCAAGGGGGCGTATCGGCTCGGCGGCCGGGAGGTTACGGGCGGGGAGCTCCTCGAGCACCTCGTGCAGCTCGCGTCGGCGTTCGGGCTCGTCTACGTCGAGGACCCGTTCGCGCCCGAGGACCGCGACCTCTGGCGCGAGCTCACCTCGAGGCTCGGAGACGACGTGCTCGTCGTCGGCGACGACCTCTTCGTCACGAGCGCCGCCTACGTCGACGCCCGGATCGCGAACGCGATCCTGCTGAAGCCGAGCCAGGCGGGGACGGTCACCGCGACCCTCGAGACCGCCCGGACGGCGGCGCAGGCGGGTCTCGAGCTCTGCGTCTCGCACCGGTCCGGCGAGACGGAGGACGTCGCGGTCTGCGACCTCGCCGTCGCGCTCGGCGCCCGCTACGTGAAGGTTGGGGGCCCGCGCCGCGGCGACCGCGTCGCCAAGTTCAACCAGCTCATCCGGCTCGCGGAGACCGTCGAGGCACGAGGCTGCCGCGAGCCGCTGCACCAGCACGCGACCACAGGAGCGTAAGCCGATGAACAAGACCACGCAGCTGAAGGAGATGATCCTCGAGCCCGACATCCTCGTCGTCCCGAGCGCCTACGACGCGCTCTCGGCGAAGGTGATCGAGAAGAGTGGCTTCCGCGCCGTCCACATGACGGGATCCGGGACGTCGGCGAGCCTGCTCGGCTACCCCGACATGGGCTTCACGACGATCCCGGAGATGGCGAACCATGCGAAGAACATCGGGCTCGCCGTCGACCTGCCCGTCATCGTCGACTCGGACTCCGGCTACGGCAACGCGCTCAACGTCACGCGCGCCGTCCGCGAGTTCGAGCGGGCGGGCGTCGCCGGCATCCACATCGAGGACCAGGTGACCCCGAAGCGCTGCGGCCACCTCGAGGGGAAGCGGGTGATCCCGGCCGAGGAGATGGTGGGCAAGATCGAGGCGGCGGTCGCGGCGCGCGAGGACGACGATTTCCAGCTCATCGCGCGCACCGACGCCCGCGAGTGCACCGGGATCGAGGACGCGATCGAGCGCGCGAACGCCTACGTCGAGGCGGGCGCGGACTGCATCTTCTTCGAGGCGCCGCTCAACGCCGACGAGATGCGCCTCGTCCGGGACGAGGTGGACGCGCCGCTGCTCGCGAACATGGTCGAGGGCGGGAAGACGCCGTGGTTCACCGTGCCGGAGCTCGAGGAGCTCGGCTTCGGGCTCGTCATCTACCCGCTCTCGGGCTGGATGGCGGCGGCCGCGGTGCTGCGCGAGCTGATGAAGGAGCTCCGCGAGACGGGGACGACACAGGGCTTCTGGGACCGGATGGGGCTCCAGATGAGCTTCGAGGAGCTGTTCGACCTCTTCGACTACCCGCAGTTCCAGTCGCTCGAAGACCGCTACGTCGTCCGCTGAAGGAGGCACGCATGGTGCTGGACGCGGAGCTGCGCGACCGGGGCGCCTTCCTCGACGTCCGCAGCCCTTTCACCGGCGAAGTGATCGGAGAGGTGCCGCGCGACGGGCCGGCCGAGGCGGCCGCGGCGGCGGCCGCGGTCCGACCGGGGAAGGGGACCCTGGCCCCCGAGGAGCGGGCGGCACTGCTGCGGGCCGCCGCGGAGGCGCTTGCCCAGCGGCGGGAGGAGTTCGCGGTCGGGATCACGCGCGAGGCGGGCGTGTGCCTCAAGGAGAGCCGCCGCGAGGTGGAGCGGGCCTGCGGGAACCTGCTCGTCGCGGCCGAGGAGGCGACTCGGATCAACGGGGAGGCGCTTCCGGTCGGTACGGGCGGGAGCCGCAAGCTCGCACTCACCGTGCGCGAGCCGGTCGGCGTCGTATGCGCGATCACGCCGTTCAACCGGCCGCTGAACCAGGTCGTCGTCAAACTCGCTCCGGCGCTCGCAGCCGGGAACGCGGTCGTGCTCAAGCCCTCGGAGAAGGCTCCGCTGAGCGGGATCGCCTTCGTGCAGCTTCTGCTCGAGACGGGGCTGCCGCCCGGACTGGTCGCGATCGTCACCGGCGAGCCGACCGAGGTCGGCCCGGCGCTCGTGCAGTCGCCCGAGGTCGACATGGTCGCCTTCACGGGCAGCGTCGAGACCGGAGAGGCCGTCGCGCGCGCGGCCGCACCGCGGAAGCTCCTGCTCGAGCTGGGCGGGAACGACCCGCTGATCGTCCTCGACGACGTCGACCTGCCGCTCGCCGCCAGGCTCGCCGCCGACGGCGCGCTCGCGACGGCCGGCCAGTCGTGCCGCGGCGTCAAGCGGATCATCGTCTGCGACGACGTCGCCGACGAGCTCGTCCCGCTCCTCGTGGCACTGGCCGCGGAGAAGCGCAGCGGCGACCCGCTCGACCCGGAGACGGACGTCGGGCCGTTGATCGACCAGGCCGCGGCCGAGCTCGTGCAGCGGCGCGTCGAGGACGCGGTCGCCGCCGGCGCCGAGCTCCTGCTCGGCGGCGGGCGCAAGGGCGCCTTCGTCCCGCCGACGGTGCTCGACCGCGTGCCGCCGGACGCCGAGCTCGTGCGGCGCGAGACGCTCGGCCCGGTCGCGCCGGTGATCCGCGTCCGCGACGAGGACGAGGCGGTCGCGGTCTCGAACTCGACGGTGTACGGGCTCCAGGCCGGCGTCGTCACCGGGAGCTTCGAGCGCTTCCTGCGCGTCGCGCATCGGCTCGAGGTCGGGGCCGTGAACTACATGGAGAGTCCGTCCTTTGACTCGCCGCACATCCCCTTCGGCGGGGTCAAGCGGAGCGGCCTCGGCCGAGAGGGAATCCGCTACGCGATCGAGGAGATGACGAGCGTGAAGACGATCACAGTTCCGAGGCCGTGGCCGTGACCTGCGTCACGTTCACCGCGTGCACGACCGCCGAGGTCGCGAGCGAGCAGGCGCCGAGCAGCCACCAGTACGACGACTCGCCGCCGTGGTGGACGAAGAAGTTCTGGAGCGCGATCCCCGAGAAGCCGCCCACGCCCTCCCCGACCACCTGGGCGAGCTTGCGGGCGTTGAACGAGAGGACGTGCCGCCCGGCGTGACCCAGGTGCGCGAACGCGGCGTCGAGGAGCGGCGTCGAGAGCATCTCTGCCAGCGTGAACAAGACGACCGCGGCGTAGACGCCGGCGAGTGCAGCGCCCGCCGCGCCCAGGACGACGAAGGACACGCCGAAGAGCACGAAGCCGAGGGCGAGCACTTCCATGTAGCTCTCCGAGCGCATCCCGGACGGCCGCCGGCTCAGGCCCGCCGCGAGCGGGTACTGGAGCAGGATGATCAGCACCGCGTTGAGCGCGAAGAACGACGCGATCAACCCGCGCGAGCCGAAGTGGGCGAAGAGGTGCACGGGCAGGCCCGAGAAGAGCTGCGCGTAGAAGAACCAGACGGCCGCGCTCGTGACGATGAGGAAGCGCAGGCTGCGCTCGCGGAAGAGCCCGACGTAGGAGCGCCAGTCGAGGACGCCGGACGCGGCACGGCGCGGGCGCGGCCGCTCCTCGATCCCGGCCGCGACGACGGCAACGGCCACGAGGTAGCAGACGCCGACGTAGCCGAAGAGCGCACGGTCGGCGACGTGCCCGACGAGCGCCGTCCCGACGAACGGGCCGACGCCGGCGGCCGCGTTCAGCACGACGTTGAGGAGCGCGAACGCCCGCAGCCTCGCGGGCGCATCCTCGACGTTCTCGGCGACGATCGCCTTGCCCACCACGCCGTTGATCGACATCCCGACTCCCGAAAGCACGAGGAGCGGCGCGGCGTAGGCGTGGGCTCCGACCGCGCCCAGCGCGAGGAAGCAGCCCGCGGTGAGGGCGAGCCCGCCGAGGAGCGCGCGCTTGCTCGAGACGCGCTCGAGCGCGCCGCCGACGGCGATGCTCGCGCCGCGATACGTCACCAGGAAGGCGAACAGGATCGCGCCGGCGGCGTCCGGGCTGCCCGTCACGCGCGTCTTCAGGATCACCGGCAGCACCGGGAGCAGGCTGAAGACGCCGAGCTGGGTCACGAAGTACTCGGCCGCGACCACGCCGGCGAGCCGACCTCGAAGCGAACGCGAGTCAGGCAACGCGACACAATAGTTGGACGAGCGACCGAGTTGTGACGATTGGCCCGGTGATCCAACGCGCCGACGCCGCCGTTGCGGCGGGGAGTCCCTCCTGCCTCGAGGGCCGTCACATCCTCTTCGTGAGCGCGGCATACCTGTACAAGGTCGCGACGCTCAAGGCGGCGAAGCGGTCGGGACTGACCGTGTCGCTCGTCGGGCTCGAGCTTCCCGAGTGGGCGCGGCCCTACGTCGATCGCTTCGTCGAGGCCGACACGTACGACGAGGACGCGACGATCGAGGCGCTGCGGCGCCCCTTCGAGGAGGCGCCGTTCGAGGGAGCCGTCACCTTCTGGGACCGGGACGTCGGCCTCGTCGCCCGCGTCGCCGACGCGTTCGGCCTGCCGGGCTGCCCGGTCGAGGCTGCCGCGCGGGCGCGGAACAAGCAGGCCGCCCGCGAGGCGTTCGCGGCCGCCGGCCTGCCCCAGCCCCGGTTCGCGCCCTTCGCGAGCTGGGACGAGCTCGTGGAGGCTGCGCGCGGGATCGGGTTCCCGCTCGTCTGCAAGCCGCTCGGCGCCTCGGGAAGCAAGGGCATCTTCCGCGTCGAGCGCGAGCCCGACCTCCGAGGCGCCTACGAGCGGATCGAGCGCTTCGTCAGGCCCGAGGCGGACATGATGTTCAGCTACCACAGAGGCCGCTACCTCGCCGAGGAGTTCATGCCCGGGCCGGAGGTGAGCGTCGAGGGCTTCGCGTTCGGCGGCGACGTCCACGTCGTGGGGGTGACCGAGAAGCGGACGACGGACGACCACTTCGTGGAGACCGGCCATGCGTTCCCGGCCCGTTTCGATGTCGAGACGGCGCGCTCCGTTCGCAGGCTCGCCGCGGACGCGGTGCGCGCGCTCGGCCTCGACGGCTGCCCGTTCCACGTCGAGATCAAGCTCACGGACGAAGGCCCGAAGCTCGTCGAGGTGAACGGGCGCGTCGGCGGCGACCTGATCTCGACGCACCTCGTCCCGCACGCGAGCGGGATCGGCATGGTGGAGGGGGCGTTCGCGGTCGCGCTCGGTTGCGCTCCCGACCTCCGCCCGCGCTTCGAGCGGGCGGCGTCCATCAGGTACCTCCTCGCCGAGCGAGCCGGGGCGCTGCGGGCGTGGCACGTCGACCGCGCCTCCTTCGATCCCGCCGGCGTCGTCGAGCTCGCCTTCGAGAAGGAGCCGGGAGACCGTGTCGTGCTGCCGCCGGAGCAGTTCGTCGACTACCGGATCGCGTACGTCGTCACCGAGGCCGACGACACGGCGAGCGCGATCGAGCGGGCGGAGCGGGCGCTCGAGCACGTGACGGCGGAGATCGGATGAGGCGACCGCGCCTCTTCCTCGTCGGGATTGCGGAGACGCACGTCGAGCGCGCGATCGTGCGCGCGCAGGCGGTCGGCTTCGAGGTCGTCGTCGGCGACAGCGACCGGAACCTGACTCGCTTCGCCGCGGTGGTCGGAGGGGCCGACCGGCTCGTGACCGTCGACTACACGAGCTACGCGGACGTGGCCCGAGCCGCCGAGGAGCTCGGGCGGGAGCGGCCGCTGCAGGCGATCTACTCGTTCAAGCAGGACGCGCTCGCGGCGACGGCCCGCATGCAACGCGACCTCGGCGTCGTCGGCAACCCGCCCCAGGCCGTCGACGCGTGCATCGACAAGCCGACCGCGCGGCGCCGGCTCGCGCAGGCAGGCGTCGCCGGCGCGCTCTTCCGGACATGCTCGACGGCGGCCGAGCTGGAAGAGTTCGTCCGCGCCCTCGACGCACCGGCGGTCGTCAAGCCGGCGGATCGACAGGGGTCGCTGGGCGTCGTCCGGGTCGACGGGCCCCGTCAGGCGACCGCGGCCTTCCAGGAGGCGCGCCGGCACGCTCGAAGCGGCCGCGTGCTCGCCGAGGAGCTCGTCGAGGGGCGCGAGGTCTCGATCGAGGCGCTCGTGAGCCGGGGCCGCTGCGTCGTCCTCTGCGTCACCGAGAAGCTGCTCTATCCCGGCACCTTCGTCGAGTCCGGGCAGATCACCCCGGACGAAGGCGAGGAGCTCTCGCGCGAGGAGTACGAGCGGCTCACGCGCCGGATCGTCGACGCGCTCGGCGTGCGGCTCGGGCCGCTCCACATCGAATGCTTCCATACCCCGGACGGGCGGGCCGTCGTCGGCGACCTTCACACGCGCTACGGCGGTGACCACATCCCGACGCTGACCGAGCTCTCGACGGGCTGCGACCTGCATACGCCGATCTTCGAGGAGCTGCTCGGCGTCGACGGCGAGCCGGCCGCCGCCGCGCCCCCGCGGCGCTTCGCCGGGATCCGCTACCTCGCGCCCGAGCCGGGAACGCTCGCCGCAGTCCGGGGCCTCGAGCGCGCCCGCCGGATCCCGGGCGCCGTCGATCTGGGGCTCCTGCGCGAGCCGGGCGAGGAGATCCCGCCCCTGCGCTCGAGCGACGACCGCTCCGCGTGGGTCATCGCCACCGGCCGCGACCGCAACGCGGTTGTCCGCTCGCTCGCGGAGGCCGAGCGGGCGCTCGAGCTCGTGGTCGAGCGGCCGCTCGAGGAGGCCGCGGCATGGAGCTGAGCGCCGACGAGCTGGTCGGCCTCGTCTCCGACCCGGAGGCGGCCGCGAGCGATGTCGAGCACGCGCTGGAGACGGCGGTGCTCCGCCTCGGCGCGTTCGAGCCGCTCCTCGACGGCCGCGGCCGTCGACCGCTCTTCGAGAGCGACGAGCGCACCCTCGCCCTCTCGGTCCTCCCGCAGGACGAGCGTTCGCCCGTCCGCTATCCCGCCGCCGGCCGGCTCGTCTACGTCCTCGACGGCTTCGTCCGCTACTCCGAGCCCGAGACGACGCGCGTCGTCGGGGTCGGGCAGCTGCTCGCGGTCCCCGCCGGGAGGGCGCATGCGCTGCGCCCACGCGACGGCGAGGCGCGGGCGGTCGTCCTGGACGTCCTGCTCGGCGGCGATCCGCGCCTCGTCGAGACGCTGCCCGAGGCGCCGCTCGCCGACGACGCCGTCTTGGACTACTACTACGAGTACGACGAGTGCTACCGCACCGTCTACGCCGAAGGCGCGGAGCTGTGGGAGACGCCGGACCCGAACGACGCGCTCGTCGCGTTCGTCGACGAGCCCGGAAGCCGGCTCGGCCCGCGCGTCCTCGACCTCGGCTGCGGCGAGGGCCGGGACTCGCTCTTCCTCGCGCGGCGCGGCTTCGACGTCACCGGCGTCGACGTCTCGCGCGCCGCCCTCGACAGGGCGCGGGAGCGAGCGGCGGCCGAGGGCGTCCGCTGTACGTTCCTCGAGCGCGACGTCACCCTGCTCGACAACGTCGGCGACGAGCCCTTCGACTGGGCGATCAACATGGGCTGCCTGCACATGCTCAGCGAGCCGGAGCACCGGCGGCGCCACCTCGAGCGCGTCCGGGACGTGCTCCGCCCCGGAGGCGCGTTCCTCGTCGCCCACTGCCGCTCGGAGTGGCTCAAGGGCTTCTTCTCGGTGCCGCACTACGACGAGATCGGGCCGGCCGTCCCGGGCCGCGTACTCCGGCGCCGCATCCGGCTGCCGGGCGGCGGCATCAAGTGGATCGAGCTCCCGACGACGCACTTCAAGGAGGCGACGGAGACCGAGCTAGCGGAGGAGCTGCGTGCGGCTGGCTTCGAGCCGCTGCGGCTGCTGAGCGAGGAGAACGAGGCGTTCGGCAACACCGCCGTCCTCGTCGCGAGGAAGGCGGCGTGAGCGCGCGGCTCGAGCTCCGGGCGCCGCGCGGGCTCGAGGGGCTTGTCGTCGCCGACACCGAGGTCTCCGACGTCGACGGGATCGCGGGCCGGTACCGCTACCGGAGCTACGACCCGGTCGAGCTCGCCGAGCGGCGGTCGCTCGAGGACGTCTGGCATCTCCTCCTCGAGGGTGAGCTGCCGACACCGGCCGAGCGGGAGGTCTTTTCGGAGCGGCTCCGCGCCCTCCGCCGGATCCCGGAGGAGGTCGACGAGGTGCTCGCCGCGGCGGCGCGGCCGGGGCCTGCCCAGGTCGATCTCGCCCCCGCGCTTCGCTCGGCCTACTCGTTGCTCGCCGAGGCGTTCGGCTTCGGGCCGGTCGTCGACCTCGACCGCGACGCGCTCCGCGAGCAGGCGCTTCGGAGCTGCGCCGTCCTGCCGACGCTCATCGCGAGCCTCCATCGGCGCCGCGCCGGCCTCGCGCCGGTCGCGCCGGACGAACGCCTGTCCCATGCGGCGAACTACCTCTGGATGCTGCATGGAGAGCGGCCCCCGCCCGAGCACGCCCGGGCGCTCGAGCGGTACATGATCCTGACCGCCGACCACGGCCTCGCGGCCTCGACGTACGCGGCGTTGATCGTCGTCTCGACGGGCGCGGACGTGGGGTCCGCCCTCCTCGCCGCGCTCGGCGCCCTGAGCGGCCCGCTCCACGGCGGCGCGCCCGACCGCGCGCTCGAGATGCTCGACGCCATCGGGACTCCGGCCCGGGCCGAGCCGTGGCTGCGGGCGGTCGTCGCGCGCGGCGAGCGGATCATGGGCTTCGGGCATCGTGTCTACCGGACGGAGGACCCGCGCGCCGCGGCGCTCCGCGCCGTCGCCGAGCAGCTCCGGGCGCCGCGCCTCGAGCTCGCGAGGCACGTCGAGGCGCAGGCGGTGGCGATCCTCGACGAGCTCCGGCCCGAGCGCCGGCTGCGCGCGAACGTCGAGCTCTACGGCGCGATCGTGATGGAGCACGTCTGCGTTCCGCGGCCGCTCCTTTCCTCGACGTTCGCGGCCGCGCGCACGGTCGGCTGGAGCGCGCACATCCTGGAGCAGGTCGCCGACAACCGGCTCATCCGGCCGCTCACCGCCTTCGTGGGCGGCCCGCTTCGGCCGGTGCCACAGCCGGGCTGACGGGCGTGGCCGTTGCCGACCGGCTCGCCCGCTTCGCCGCGGCCGCGACCTGGGACGACGTCCCCGACGAGGCCCGCGAGGCGCTCAAGCTCAGGCTCCTCGACTCGGTCGGGTGCGCGATCGGCGCGCAGGACGGGCCGCCGGTGCGGGCGATCCGCGCCGACTTGGCCGAGCTCGGAGGCGAGCCGCGCTGCTCGTTCGTCGGCGGCGGCCGCGGCACGCCTCCCGACGCGGCCCTCTACAACGGGGCGCTCGTCCGCTACCTCGACTTCAACGACTCCTATCTCGCCCCCGGCGAGACCTGCCACCCGAGCGACAATGTCGCCCCCGTCCTCGCCGCCGCGCAGTTCGCGGGCGCCGCGGGCGGCGACCTCCTTGCCGCACTCGCCGTCGCCTACCAGGTGCAGTGCCGGCTCGCCGACGAGGCGCCCGTTCGTTCCCGCTACTTCGACCACACGACGCAGGGCGCCTACGCCGTCGCGGCGGGAGTCTCCCGCGCGCTCGGCCTCGACGCGGAGCGGACGGCGAATGCGGTCGCGATCGCCGGGACGGCGCTGAACGCTCTCCGGGTGACCCGCACCTCGCTCTCGAACTGGAAGGGGCTCGCGTACCCGTTCACCGCCTTCGCCGCGACGCGGGCCGCGCTGCTCGCCCGCCGCGGCGTGACGGGGCCGCGCGACGTCTTCGAGGGACGCAAGGGCTTCATGGAGGCGATCGCCGGCCCGTTCGAGATCGACTGGGAGCGTGAGCGGCTCGACGCGGCGCCGAAGACGATCGTCAAGCGGTTCAATGCGGAGATCCACTCCCAGTCGGTCGTCGAGGCCGCGCTCGAGCTGCGCGCCGAAGCCGGCTTCCGGCCCGAGGAGGTCGAGCACGTCGAGGTCGACACCTTCGACGTCGCCTTCAGCATCATCGGCGGCGGGGACGAAGGCGACAAGACGGCGGTCTCCACGAAGGAGGAGGCCGACCACTCGCTTCCGTACATGGTCGCGGCCGCCCTCCTCGACGGCCGGCTCATGCCGGAGCAGTACGAGCCGGAGCGCATCGCGCGCGCCGACGTCCAGGCGCTGCTCCGGCGCGTCCGCGTGCGCCCGGACGAGAGCCTGAGCGCCCGTTTCCCCGCCGAGCTCGGCTGCCGGCTCGGCATCCGGCTCGGGAACGGCACCGTGCTCGAGCGGGCGAAGACCGACTACGAGGGCTTCCACACCCGCCCGGTGGGCTGGAAGGCGGCGGAGCGGAAGCTGGAGACGCTGAGCGCCGGCTGGACCGACGCCTCGCTGCGCGCTCGCCTGATCGAATGCGTCCGGACGCTCGAGGACCGGAGCGCCGACGACCTAGCGTCGCTCCTCGAGCTCGTCAGCGCGCCGACGATTGACAACCGAGATCGCCGATAATCGGTCGAGGTGCGCCTCAAGCTGATCTTCGTCGCGCTCTGCCTGGCGTGGGGCTCGACGTGGCTCGCGATCAAGATCGGCGTCGGGCACGCGCCGCCGCTCTGGTTCGCCGGGACGAGGTTCTTCGCCGCCGGCTGCCTCATGCTCGCCTACCACCGCGTGCGCCGCGGGCCGCTCGCGATCCCGCGCGGCGACCTCCTCCGCGCCCTCGCCGTCGGGGCCGTCGCCGTTGGCGTCACGTTCGGCCTCATCTTCTGGGGGGAGCAGTACGTCGCCTCGGGGATCACCGGCGTCCTCGCCCAGGGGCTCGTGCCGATCGGGCTCTACGGGTTCGCTGTCGCCTTCGGCCACGAGGCCTTTCGCTTCGGCCGCGCGGCGGGCATTGCGCTCGGCGTGTGCGGGCTGCTCGTGCTCTCCGCGCCGGCCGTGCACCGGACGGGACATGCGCACGAGGTGGCGGGGATCGCGGCGATCGCCGTCGGCACGCTCGCCTACTGCGTCGCCTCGGTCGCGAGCAGAGACGTGCTACGGCGGACGCCGGCGCTCCTCATGTCCGGGCTCGAGAACCTCGCCGGCGGGCTCGGCCTGATGCTCGTCTCGCTTCCCCTCGAGGGCGGTCGCATCGCGTCGGACGCGACCGTCCGCGGCGCGGTCGTCCTGAGCTGGCTCTACCTCGTCGTCGTCGGCTCTCTGGTCGGCTTCACGAGCTATGTCCTGCTGCTGAAGGAGTGGGGAGCCGCTCGCGTGTCGCATTACGCGTTCTTCACGCCCGTGATCGCCCTCGCCCTCGGTGCAGCCCTCTACGGCGAGCACTTCGGCCTCGTCGAGCTCGCGGGGGCCGCGATCATCCTCGTCGGCGTCTGGACGACGCGGGAGCGGACGCGGCCCGCTCCGCTCCCGAGCGCGGCAGCAGCGCCGAGCGCCCGTTCGCAGGACGCGTAGCGGTGCGGGACTTCCGCTTCGTCCGCCGCCAGGAGGTGGTCTACCGCGACCTCGACCGCCACGGCCACGTGAACAACGCCGTCTACTCCACCTACCTCGAGACGGCGCGCCTGGCGTATCTAAAGGAGGTCTGCGGCGTCGATCCGGCCGCCGAGCTCGGAATCGTCGTCGCGGAGCTCGCGATCACGTTCCGCTCGCCGGCCTCGCTCGGCGAGGTCCTCGAGGTCGGCGTGCGGGTCACGCGCGTCGGCGCCAAGAGCCTCGTCTTCGAGTACGAGCTGCGCGGACCGGAGGATCGGCTCGTCGCCGAGGCGAGGACGACGCACGTCGCCTTCGACGACGCGCGCGGACGGAGCGTCGCCGTCCCGGCGGCCTGGCGCCGCCGGATCGAGCGCCACGAAGCCTAGGGGCCCGGCGTGGTTGCTCTGAGCCGCGCCATCGCCGCGATCCCGAGCAGCGGGCCGGGAGCGAGGAATGCGAACGCCCACCTCCAGCCGACAGCGGTTTCGAGCCGCGGCACGAGCCAGATCGTGGCCGTCGTCAGCCCGAAGCCGAAGGCCGTCTGGAGCCCGAGCGCGGTGCCGACGTACGACTGGTCGGCAAGGTCGGTGACGAGGGTGGAGAACTGGGCCGAGTCGCCGAGGACCGTGAAGCCCCAGGCGAGCCCGACGAGCAGGATGAGCCACGCAGGCGCGGAGTCGAGCAGGCCGATGAGGAGCGCGCACGCGGCGGAGCCGGCCATCATCGCAATCGCCGTCTCGGGCCTCCCCCACCGATCTCCGGCCACGCCGCCGACCCATGACCCGGCCAAACCGATGCCGATCACGGCGAACGTGGCGAGCGCGGCGCGGCTCGTGCCGCCGTGCGCGCCGAGCGCGCTCGAGAAGAAGAGCAGGAACCATGTCCACATCGCGTACAACTCCCACATGTGCCCGAAGTAGCCGAGCGACGCCAGCCGCACGCCGCGGTTCGCGAAGACGAGACGGGCCTGACGCGGATCGAAGACCCCGCGTGGAAACCGGAACGGCCCTTCGCGTAGGCCGAACAGGGCGAGGAGGCCGCCGGCGAGGCTCAGGGCCGAGGTGCCATAGACGACGGTCCGCCAATCGAGGCCTCCGACCGCGTTGACCAGATGCGGAAGGGCCGAGCCGACCGCAGAGGCGCCGACGAGGATGCCGAGCGCGGTCCCCCGCCTCGGCCGGTCGAACCACGTCGCGGTGACCTTCATCACCGGCGGGTAGACGCCGGCGAGGAAGGCGCCGGTGAGCAGCCGGAGGGGGATCGCGAGACCGGGGCCGTGCGCGAGTACGAGCAGGAGATTCGTCGCGCCCGCCCCGGCGGCGCTGCCGAGGATGACGAGCCGCGGTGGGAGGATGTCGGCCAGGTTGACGGCGCTCGACGCGACCGCGCCGATCACGAACCCGAGCTGGACGGCAATCGTCAGCCACGCCGCGACGGCGTTCGAGAGCTGCCACTCGCTGCGAAGCTGCGGGACGACCGCGGCGGCCGAGAACCAGGTCGAGCTGGCGAGGAGGAGCACGATCGCGACGAGCGCGAGCGCGCGCCGGGAGCCGGGCGAACGCGTCTCGCCCTGCCTCAACCGGATCTCCGGCCGCTCCAAACCGCTTGATGTCGCGCGAACAACGTCGGGTGGACGACACACCGGGGGCGGTTCGTCGGCTCGATCTTCCTCGCGGCGAACCACTCGCGGTCGGCGAAGACGAGCAGATTCTGTCGGTACCACGGCTCGACTGCCTCGTCGTCCCACAGCTTCCAGCGGAGGTGTTCCGACGCGACGAAGCCATGGGGGCGAAACCGCTCCGCCCAGAACTCGGGCCATTGTTCGTTGACATGGCCGTGTCCGCGCTGGCCGGGGATGGCGGCCGAGAAGAGGATGACCGGGGCGAGAGTCCGGAGGAGGTCCACGAGGGTGTCTGCGCAGTCGAAGGAGAGGTGCTCCGCGACCTCGAGGCAGACGGCGAGGTCGTAGCGGTCGGAGCCGAGGTCGAGGCCGGAGTCACAGAGGTCGGCACGCCGCCAGCTCACTCCGTCTCGACGTCCTTCGACGACGAAGGCGTCGACGGCATCCACGGAGCAACCGAGCTCGGCGAACTTCCGCGCGAACCAGCCCTCGCCGCAACCGACGTCGATCACCCTCTGCGGTCGGACGAGCTCCATGGCAGCCGGTACGACGACGGCGGCGCTCGCCTGCGCGCCCGCCCGAAACCGCGCGTGCAGCTCCGGATCGAACGCGCCGGCGCTCACGGCGTCCGCGTCCCCGACGTCGTGAGCGGCACGTGCGGGGGCCGCGATGATTTCCGCGAGGTCCCGGTAGAGGCGTGCGATATCCCGCATCTCCTGCTCCGAGTAGTGTCGTGACAGGCGCTCCAGCTCGGGCGCCGACGCCGTCAGCGCGTAGGCGCTCGTGTCGTCGCCCGTCGCCGCGGCTTCGAGAGCGCGCCGTGCTTCGTGGCCGTTGCCGAGCCGGTGATGGCTCAACGCGCGCCATACCGTGCCGCCGCCGCAGCACGTGATCTCGTCGTCGTAGCGACGAAGCCGGAAGAGCGCCTCGCTCACGAGCTCGTCGTTGCCCTCGGCCTGCGCCCGAGCGAGGCATTGGCTCCACTCGCCAACGGCCGCGAACGCCGCAGCATCGTGGTCGATCCTCGCGGGCTCGGTTGTGGGCGCGTCGTCGCGCCGCCGAAGGAGCGTCGACTTGAGGAGCTCCGCCTCGGCGGCCGCGCGCCAGTCCCGGCGCCGTGGCGGACGCTCCAAGAGCTCGCGGTACGCGAGGCCGTTCCGGCGCAGCTGGAACCACCGGTCCGGCTGCCTGATCGGGTGCTCGACGTGGTGGCCCCATGCGCTCGCGACCGGCAGGAGGAACGCTCCGGCTGCCTCCAGGCGGGCGGCGACGAGCAGGTCGTTGTGGCCCCAGCCGTTGAGGATGTCGGGAAACCCGTCGTTCTCCAGGATGAGCTCGCGGCGGACGCTGAACAAGCACCCGAACACGAACCGGTGCCGCCGCCAGACGCCGCCGCGGCTGTCGAGCATGAAACGGCCACTGTGCAGGCGGAGCAGCCATCCGCTCGCGTCCAGCAAATTGGGGACGAGCGTCGGAAGGTAGAACCGAACGCGCGGATCGCTTGAGCACGCCTCGAGGTGCATCAGCGACCACGTCGAGGATGCGGTGGCCGCGGCAGGCGGGATGTTCGAGTGGAAGCCGAAGCAAAGGGCATCGCTCCACCGCTCGTGCCGTGCCGCCAGCTCGTCGAGCGCGCCGCAGCCGAGCACCATGTCCGAGTCGCAGAAGACGACGACGTCCCCCGACGCGCGCTCGAGTCCGGCGTTGAGGGCGGCAGACTGGCTCCGGTGGGTCAGCCGCAACGCCACGACGTCCGCGTCCCTTCGAGCGCGCGCGACGCGCTGCCACGACGCGTCGGTCGAGCCGTCGTCGCAGACGACGACCTCGAGACGCGAGGGCGCAAGGCGATTGAGGGACGAGCGGCCGACGGCGTCGAGACAGCGCTCGACCGTCTCCTCCGAATTCCACACCGGGACGACAACCGAGACGGTGGCATGACGCGAGCGCAACGAGGAGCATTCGTGGTGCCGCGGGGCCCCGACGTAGGGGAAGGAGAACCATTCCGCCGGCTCGGCGCCGACCGCCGTCTGCCACGAAGGCGCGCGAGCCGCACCCGCACCGAGCGGTAGGTGCGGCTGATGCCGGAGTCCCTGCTCCAACTCGTCGGCCTTGGCTCGAGTCAAATCCGGAGCCTCCCAAGCAATGCTACTGCCGTTGACAACCGCGTCGGCGTCGGCGAGCCTCGCCGGAGGCCGTGCACGTGACCGCCACGCGCTACTTGATCGTCAACGCCGACGACTTCGGCCAGACGGCCGGGATCAACCGCGGGATCGTGGAGGCACACGAACGCGGCGTGGTCACGAGCGCGAGCTTGCTCGTCTTCCATCCGGCGGCCGAGGAGGCCGCCGAGCTCGCACGCCGTTACCCGGCGCTCAGCGTCGGGCTCCATCTCGACTACGGCGAGTGGGGTCGCGTTCGCGACACGTGGTATCCGATCTACGAAGTGGACGCGCGCTCGGCGCGCGCAGCCCGGCTCGCGGCACGCCGGCAGCTCGACCGTTTTCGCGAGCTGATGGGGCGCGACCCGACGCATCTCGATTCGCATCAGCATGCGCACCGGGAAGAGCCGGTGCGGGGGGTCGCGCTCGCCCTCGCCTCTGAGCTCGGGGTTCCACTCCGGCACTTCGCCGACGGCGTTCTGTACCGAGGCAGCTTCTATGGGCAGGTGAACGGTGAGCCGCGGCTCGACGCGATAACTCCGGAGGCGCTTGCGGCGTCGATCGCCGAGCTACAGCCGGGCGTGACGGAGATCGGTTGCCACCCCGGCTATCCCGAGGGGCTCTACTCGTCGTATCGCGACGAACGGCGCACCGAGCTCCGCACGCTCTGCAGCTCCGTCGTGCGCAGCGCCCTGAACGCCTACGGCGTCGAGCTGGTCTCGTTCGAGACCGCGCCGCTGACGGCCCCGACCGGCCTTCGGAAGCCTCGGCCGTGACGGGTCAGCGAAGCCCTTCCAGGATCGAACCGGCCTTCTCGAGCGCGAGCGCGCGTCCGGCAACGACCAGGAGGACGTGATCTGCAGCGTCGGCCCAGACGGCGTTCACACGTCCGAGCAGGTCGCGGTAGCTGCGGCCGATCGGGTTGTCCGGGACGACCCCGAGGCCTACCTCGTTGGTGACCGCGACCGTCAGCGCCCGCCGGTCGGATGCCGCGGCGGCCGCGGCCGCCGCGAACGTCTCGGCCTCGGCCGCGCCGAACCGCTCGAGCGCGTTCGCCGTCCAAAGCGTCAGGCAGTCGATGACCAAGCACGTATCGCCTCCCGCTTCGTCGATCGCCTCGCGTAGGCGCAGCGGCTCTTCGACCGTCTGCCAGCTCGACGGCCGCCGGCGGCGGTGTTCGGCGATCCGCTCCGCCATCTCGGCATCCTGCGCCACCGCCGTCGCGATCAGGCGGACGGGCGACGTCTGCGCGGCCGCGAGCCGAACGGCAAGCCGTGACTTGCCGCTTCGCGCACCGCCGATCAAGACGACGAGCGGCATCTAGGAGGCGTCCGGGTCGCGCGGCTTCTCTCGCCGAGGCAGCACGAAGACGCTGCCGTTCTCGTGGATCACACGGACGCTGGCGCCGTAGTAGGCGGCGAGGCTCTCTTCGGAGAGAACGTCGCGCGCGGCTCCGTCGGCGACGATCGTCCCCCTGTCGAGGAGCAGGAGCCGGTCCGCGTACTGGGCAGCCAGGCTGAGATCGTGCATCGCGGAGATCACCGTCAGCTCGACGTCGCGGCGAAGCGAGTCGACGAGCTCGAGCACCTGTTGCTGGCGGCCGAGATCGAGGGCGGTGGTCGGCTCGTCGAGCAGCATGATCGGCGCCTCTTGAGCGAGCGCGCGTGCCAGCACGACCCGCTGGAGCTCGCCGCCGCTCAGCGAGCCGAGGGAGCGCTCGGCGAACGGGCGGAGTCCCAGCCGGGCGATCGCGTGATCGGCTGCGAGGCGGTCGTGGCGCCCCTCGGTCGCCAGGTAGCCGATGTGCGGTGTTCGCCCGAGGAGCACGTACTCGGCGACCGTCAGCTCTGCCGGGGTCTGCGGGCTCTGCGGGACCAGCGCGATCTCACGCGCGATCTGGCGGCGCGTGCTCGTGAGCACCGCGCGCCCTTCGATGAGGATCGAGCCGGCGAATGCGACCAGTCCGGCGAGCGCGCGCAGGATGGTCGTCTTGCCGGCGCCGTTGGGGCCGATCAACGTGACCCACTCTCCTCGCTCGACCGCGGCCGAGACGTCGCGCACGACCCGTGCGCGTCCGAGCGTCACCGACAGATCGCGGACTTCCACCGACGCGCTCACATGACGATCCTCCGCGTCGTTCTCAAGACGACGGCGAAGAAGGGGGCGCCGAAGAAAGCGGTCACGACTCCTATCGGCAGCTCGGACGGGGACAAGACCGTCCGCGCGATCAGATCGGCCAGGACGAGGAAGCCGGCGCCCACGATCAGCGACAGCGGGACCACCGTCCGGTAGCTCGCGGAGACGAGCAGACGGATCGTGTGCGGCACGATGATCCCGACGAACCCGATCAGGCCGCTGACGGCGACCGCGGCCGCGGTGCCGGCGGTCGCGGCGACGACGATCAGCAGGCGGACCCGGCGCACGTCGAGCCCGAGCGCCGCAGCTTCCTCGTCACCCAGGCTCAGAACGTCGAGGACCCGCCGGTGGAGCAGGATGACCAGGGAGCTGACGCCGATGTAGGGCGCGGCGAGCGCCACGTCGTGCCAGCCGGCGGTGCTGAACCCTCCCAGGAGCCACGCGTAGACCTCGCGCAGCGTCTGCGAGCGCTGCTGCTGCACGAACGTCTGCACCGCGGTCATGAACGCTGCGACCGTTACTCCGGCCAGGATCAACGTGCCGGTGCTACGAGCGCCTCCAACGGAGCGACCGAGGACGTACGCGCACGCCACGCCGGCAACGGCACCCCCGAACGCAGCCAGCGGCAGCAGCTCCCGTGCGCCGGCGCCGGCGGACGCGTAGCCGATGGCGAGCGTAGCCCCGAGGCCCGCGCCGGCGGCGACGCCCAGCAGGTAGGGGTCGGCGAGCGGGTTCCGGAACACTCCCTGGTACGCCGAGCCCGCGACGGCGAGCATCCCGCCGACCAGCGCGGCCAGCACGACGCGCGGAGCCCGCAGCTGCCACAGGATCGCGTCGTCGATCCTGCTCGAGCGCGCATCGACGTGAAGCAGGGGCAGGTGCGACAGCGCCGAGTCGACGATCGAGTCGAGCCCGATCGGCACGGGCCCGATGCTGAGCGCCACGAGCAGCGAGCCGACGAGGAAGGCAAGCGCCCCGAGCCCCCAGCCCGGCGGTACGCCTCGAGCCCGGATCGCAGCCGGCGGCTCCGCCTCCGCCAAAGCGGTCGCGTACCTTACGGCGGCGGGATCAGAGACGCCCTCCACTCAACCGCCTCGACCGGGCGCGGGAAGCGTCATCTCGATTGTCCCTGGAGCCGCTTGACGGCGCTCGCGACCTTCTTGAGGAAGACGACGACGCGCGGTCCCCACCGCGAGGCGATCGAATCGTCCACCGGCACCACGGCGCCGCTTCGGACCGCTGCGATGTTGCTCCAGCCGGACCTCGCCGCCACCGTCGCGAGGTTCTGTCCGCAACAGATGCTGTCCGCAAGAACGATCAGGTCGGGGTTGCTCGCGATGACGTACTCCGCCGAGAGCTGCGGATAGTCGCTCGAGCCTCCCGCCTTGTCGGCGATGTTCTGGAGGCCGAGCAGCTTGTACATCTGGCCGATGAAGGTGTGCGACGTCGCCGAGTAGTAGTTCGTGGTGAGCTCGTGGTAGACGCTCAGCGGCTTGGTGGGCCGGGGCACGGACCGCACGATCGCCCTCACCTGTCTCTTCATCTTCGCCACGAGACGGTTGGCCTTCGCGGCGTGCCCGGTCGTCCGCCCGATCTGCCCGATCTGCGCGTAGACGCCCGCGAGATTCGTGGCCGGCGGCGCGAGGAGCACGCGAACGTGCAGCTTCTTGAGCTGGGCGACGACGTGATTCGTGTCGTTCGAGAGCACGACCAGGTCCGGTCGGTACTTTGCGATCGCCTCCACGTTCGGGGTGAAGCCCGACAGCTTCGTTCGCCGCGCCCGCGGCGGGTACGTCGAGTCGGCGTCGACCGCGACGACTTGCTTGCCCGCGCCGACCGCGTAGAGGTCTTCGGTCGTCGTCGCCGACAGCGACACGATCCGCGAGGGCCGGCGGGTGATCGTCGCGCCCTTCGTCGCAGCGCGCTTCGCCGAAAGGTGCGGCGTGATCGCTGCCGCCGCGCCGCCGATGGTCGAGCAGGCGATCACCGTCGCCGACGCCAAGGGGAGCAGGAGCCGCAAGTCTGCTTTGAAGCTGGCCATAAAAAAACCTCCGCGTTAGCGGAGGGAGGTGGCTCGCCCGGCTTGGCCGTACGGACCGCCCTTCCTCCGAGGGCTTGCTCGCTCGACGTAGGCAGGCGACCTGGCTCGTCCCCGAAGGGGCATCACAGTTGCGGGACAGCGCCGGAATCACACCGGCTTCGCTGACTACGCCGGCCGGGGAATATGTGCCCGGCCCGGGCAGCTTACGCCGCCTGTGGGCGCGGTGGCAAGCTCGAGCTAGCTGGCCTGTGCGTCGGCGAGCGGCAAGACGGCGTACGGAAGCCCCGGGTCCGCGACAGCCTCCGGGTGAATCAGGTATGCGAGCTGGCGGACGCCGTCGGCCAGTCGCGGCGCCGGGCGCGAGAAGTGGGCAGCTCCGTCCACGACGACCGCCCGCACCGGCAGGCGGAGCTCCGTTGCGGCCTCGACCGCCTCGTCAAGGCCGAGTCCGCACGGCGCCAGCACGATCAGCTCGGGCTCTTCGCCGAGCACGGTCTCCCAGGTCGTCGCGAACGAGTGCTCGCCCGGCTTACCGAGGATGTTCGTTCCGCCTGCCGCCTCCACCATCTCGGGCAGCCAGTGGCCCGACGCGTACGGCGGGTCCATCCACTCCGCCACGAACACGCGCGGGCGCTCGAATCCCGCCACTGCGGTCCGCACCGACGCGACGGTCGCGTGCATCGCCTCCGCCACGGCAAGACCCCGCTCGCGAACGCCGAGCCGCTCGGCCAGCATGGTCACGCCGTCGACGACCTCGTCGAAGCTCCGCGGATTCATCGAGAACACGTCGGTTCCGAGCGGGCACGCGGTGGCGAGATCGCCGCTCGACACTGCGCACACCTCACAGAGGTCCTGGGTGATCACGAGGTCGGGCGCGAGCTCGTCCATCATCTGCGCATCGACTGCGTAGAGCGAACGGCCCTCCGCTGCGGCGGCGTTCACCAGCGCGTCGATCTCGGCGTTCGTGATACCGGACACGTCGGCCCGGATATGCGCGACACGCGGCTTGCTCGCCACCTCAGGCGGCCAGTCACAATCCTCAGAGACGCCGACGAGCAAGTCGAGCATGCTCAGCTCCGCGAGCATGTCCGTCGCGCTCGGCACCAGCGAGACGATTCGCATCGGCCCCAAATGTAACGCGGCAGCGCGACGGCGGACGGATCGCGAACCGTCCTGCCGTCGCGCTGCCGAACGTCGTCGGCTAGTGCGTCCGATCAGCCGGAGATCGAGATCACGGAGACGGTCGTGTCACCCTCGTTCGTGACGAACGCCTTCGTGCTGTCGGGTGTAAAGGCGATGTCGTTCGGA
>Ga0209059_1000035_pt1 | contig 48773 bp, 49 predicted proteins | sample GraSoiAngelo_151_FD_186165 | JGI IMG/M metagenome (GOLD analysis project Ga0209059, IMG submission 186165) | Grasslands soil microbial communities from the Angelo Coastal Reserve, California, USA - 14_1009_12_20cm (SPAdes) (version 2) | ecosystem: Environmental > Terrestrial > Soil > Grasslands ...
CCAGGGCATCGTCCGCAACCGGGCGAAGATCGAGGCGACGCTCGCCAACGCCCGCGCTGCTGTCGGCCTGCGCGCCACCGGCGAGCCGCTGGAGGCGCTGGTCCGGGCGCACGCGCCGCCCCCGCGTGCGCGGCCGCCCGCGACCTGGGCCCACGTCCCCGCGACAGTGCCTGAAAGCCTCGCCCTCGCCCGCGAACTCAAGCGCCGTGGCTTTCGCTTCGTCGGACCGACGACGCTCTACGCGCTGATGCAGGCCTGCGGCCTCGTGGATGATCACCTCGCCGGGTGCCCGGCGCGCCCCGCCGTGGAAGCTGCGCGCCGCGCCGCGGGGTTGGGGTAGTCCTAGGTCCGAGCGCTGAACAGGCTACGTGAGCAGGCAGGTATACGCGGGCTGGTGGGCCGCCTCCACGTCCAGTCGCTGGGCGAAGATAGAGACGCCCGGCTGCGGAAGCCAAGCTTGCTGACCAGTATAATGACCCCATGTCCAGAAGACTGACCGCCACAGAGGTAAAGGCGAGAATTCTTGCCCTACTCGATGACGTTGAAGGCGGAGACGAGGTCGAGATCACGAAGCACGGGCGAACGGTCGCACGGCTCTTACCGGCAAGAGGCCCAAACGCCTTGAAGGCAAGTCTGGCCGGCATAGCCAGGACCGTCGCCACGGACGAAGAGCTCTTCGCGACGGGCGTTCCCTGGGATCTGCCCTGACCACGATCCTCCTCGACAGCCACGTGGTGCATTGGTGGTCGGCGGAACCGGACCGCATCAGCTCCGGTGCTGCCAAAGCTCTAGGGGATGCCGACGAGCTCGCGGTGTCCGCTATCTCGTGGTTCGAACTGGCGTGGCTGGCGCACCACGAACGGATCACGTTGACGATCCCGATTCGATCCTGGCTCGACCGCCTGGGGGCTTTGGTCCGAACTGTCCCGCTCACGGCGCCGATCGCGGCCACTGCCGTCGCACTACCCTCGTCCTTCTCAGGGGACCCCGCCGACAGACTCATTTACGCGACAGCGATTGAGCACGGGTGGCGGCTCGTTACCAAGGATCGCAAGCTGAGATCCCATAAGCATCCGCGGCCGCTGGCGGTTTGGTAGCCGGTCTCGACTGGCGGACGCGGGCGTACCCCGCAGGCAGTGTCAGTGTGGTCAAACTGGCGGCTGGATGGTCTACGTCGCGTTTCTAAGGGGCATCAATGTTGGGGGGAAAAGCATCGTCTCGATGGCGACCATCAAGGAGGCACTCGTTGACCTCGGCCTGTCGGACGTGCGGACCTACATCAACTCAGGCAACGTTATCTTCTCGATCCCGGCGTCGGACAGCCGGCAGCTCGGGGCCAGAATCGAGAAGGCGCTCGAAGAGCGCACCAGCATGCCGATCAAGGTGCTGGTCATGGATCACAAGGGCCTGAAGAAGCTGGTCGACGCGATCCCACGCAACTGGGTCGACGACAAGAGCATGCGCACTTACGTCCTTCTGTTGTGGAAGGAGGTGGACGACCGCACGATCCTCGACCGGCTGCCCGTCAGACCGATGGTCGACAACGTCCGCTACGCGCCTGGGGCGGTGATCTGGCAGGTCGACCGCAAGGATATTGCGAAGAGCCGCATGAACAGGATCGTCGGCACGCCCTACTACAAGCAGATCACCATCCGCAGCGCGAACACGATGCGCAAGCTCAACGAGCTGACCGCGGGACCAGCTTGAGCGTAGTCGAGCGGGCCTTGGGAGTCAGGCAGCTTGCCGTCAGTTCCGCCGGGGGCGACTGGTCGGGTGCTGATCGGCGAACTGCCAGATCGAGGCTGCCAGCGCTTCGGGCGTTTCGATCTGCGGCAGGTGGCCTGCCTCGCGGAGCAGTTGAAAGCCAGCACTCGGGATGGCTGCGGCGTAGGCCCGCCCGTACTCGGTGTCGGCGATCCTGTCCGCCTCACCCCAGATAACCAATGTCGGCACGGTGACACTGGCCAATCGCGCCCTCAGCCCGGGGTCACTCATCGTCTGCCCGGCGTAGACGGCGAGCGCAGCCCGGTTCTCGGCCATCACCGCTTGAGCGGCAGCCGGTAGGGCGCTCGGGTCGATGCGAAAGGCATCCGGCTTGTAGTACCCGAGCTCGGCGACCTGATCCATCGTCAGCGAGAAGAAATCGGCAACCGGATGCTCGGGCACCTCGATGCCGACACCGTCGACAATGACCAGGCTGCTGATGCGTGTAGGCAGCAGCAGCGCGAGCTCGGCCGCGATCCAACCACCGAGTGAATTGCCCACGACGGTGACGTCGGTGAGATCGCGAGTCTCGAGCAGACCGGCGTAGAGGGCGACGAGCCCGGCGATGCTGCTAAGACCATCGGGGCGCTTCGTACCGCCGAAGCCCGGGTGCGTCGGAGTCAATACGCTCGTCGGGTACTCCCTTGCCAGCAGGTCTGCGAAGGGAACGACAGTCTGCGGGCCCCCACCGCCATGCAGGAGAAGGACCGGGTGCCCAATGCCACGTTCGTCGAGCGTGACCTCCACCGGAGTCGGATCCTGGCCGCCGGTATCGAAGGGCTGGATCCAGGTGGTCGAGGTCTTATTGGTCATGACATCTCCTTACGTTCGGGGCAGTGCTGCGGAATCGAGCTACTTCTCGCCTGCATTGGCGCTGCGAGGGCGGCGGCTCGGGCTAGCCTCGGGCCTGTCCGCGACAGTAACTAAAAGGTCCCACGTGTTCCGGACGGCGATCGCGAGGAGGACTACGACCACCACCAACAGACCGGTCAGCCCGCTCTCCAAGTTTCGTCTGCCGAAAATCACGCCCACAGACGCGACGCCCGCATAGCAGATTGCGCTGAGTCCGAACCTCAAGATCAGCACCCTCAGCGCCAAGGCTCGGGGGTGCCTCATCCGGAATCCCTGGATAGCCGGACGTATAACCAGCCCGAGGCTAGTCACTCCGATCGAAATGAGCCACCACGCCGTCGCACGGGGATCACTGATCGGCGCCAGTACCACCAGCGCGACCAGCAGGACGACGAAGAAGTTGGTAAGCGTGGCCCGGGCAAGGCTTCTGACGTCGGGGTGCGAAACGACCACCCTGATGTGCAGGGATAAGCCCACGAAGAGCAGCCCGACCAAGGTCGCCGCCGCGGCTCCCGCCGTTAAGTAGAAGTCATGCCAACTCTGGAGGGTGTCTCCGTAGCTCATCGTTCAGCCGCCTACCCGTTCGAAGGCCACCGCGGCGGTTTCCGGCTCCTTGCCAGTCAGATCCTGCCCCTCCAGGCCTCAGCCAGCCGCACCCTTGATCCAATCCGCAGTACAGAGTTCGAGTAGATGCGGGCAGCCAGAGCATTCATTCCGCCAATAGCGGCCACCATGAGCAAGACCGCCAGCACGACCTGCCACGCCTGCGCATCGCCGGTGGCCATGCGTGCGGACATCAACACGGGCGCAAAGGGAGGCACCAGCGACAGTGCAATGCCAATTGGGTTGCCGGGGTTGGCAACCATCCAGAAGAACGCGACGTAGGGACCGACGATGAGGATGCTGATGGGCGCGGTCACCATTGCGAGGTCCTCCTGGCGGGAGACCAGCGAGGCGCCGGCGGCGTAGATCAGTGCATAGAAGACGAACCCGAGCACGAACCAGAGAAGACCGCCCAGGACCGCCGTGACTCCAACTGTCGGCACGGAGATGGCCTGGGTTTTCAAGCCGGCCAGGAGGGCAACCGCGCCGACGATGACGAGCTGGATGAACCCGACCAGTCCGATTCCCACGACCTTGCCGAACAGCAGCTGGCGCGGACGCACGGTTGACAGCAGGATCTCGACAATTCTGTTGGCCTTCTCCTCGACGATGCCGGTGGCGACGAACCCCCCGTAGAGCTGCAGCGCCGTGAAGAGCAATGCGGCGACAAAGATGCCGACGACAATGCGCTGAGTCCGCTGCGCGGCGTTTGGATCGAGCGCGACCGGGTGAAAGCGGGCGGCGGCGACCTTCGCCTCGATGGTGGCCGGATCGACGCCACTTCCGGCAAGAGCCTGTTCGAACGCAACCTGTTTTATCAGCCCGTCGAGGGCAGTCGCCACCGTCGGCTGGAGCTGGTCTTTGAACTCAACCTCGGGGGCTGCCGGATCCCCGCTAATCAGCAGTTCGAGGTTGCCGGAGCGCACCTGGTCCTCACCTGAACTCACCGATTGAACGTCCTTCGTCTGAACCGTGATACCACCGCCCGTCACAGCGGCCCGCAGCGGCTCAGCCAATGCCTGTGTTGCGCCAACGAATCCCACCCTCACAGTTGTGGTCGCCCGGTTGAGGACCACCGCTTGAAGGACGATGAAGCCGGCGACCAGGACCACCAGAACGGCGGTTCCAATCAGAAAGAATCTGCCTCGGACGCGGGTCAGGAACTCGCGACGCAGGATCAGGAGAACGGTGTGGAGCGCATCGCGTCCTAGACCGCCCATCTCAGGACGCAGCCGCGGCGGTGTGCTCGGTCATCGCCTCCCGAAAGATGTCGAGCAGGCTTGGCTTGTCGGCCCGGAACTCTTGCACGGGGCCGGTGGCCAATGCGGCTCGAAGGATCGCCTGGTCGTCGGTGGATGCATCGAGCTCGATGAGGATCCTGGTGCCGTCCGTTCGCACAATGCGCACACCGCTAAGGGAACCGATCCAGCCTTGCGGCGCTGAGGGAGTGTCCACCCACAGCTGGCGGAGCCCGCGGCCACGCAGCTCGTCGATGGTTCCGCAGGCGACGAGACTCCCCCCCTGGATGATGCCGACGCGGTCGCAGATGCGCTCGACGATCTCGAGCTGATGGCTCGAGAAAATCACCGGGATCCCCGCCTGCGCTTGCTCGTGGAGAACCTCGCTCATGGAATCGACGGCCTCGGGATCCAGGCCAGCGAACGGCTCATCGAGCACGAGCATCAGAGGCTCGAAGCTCAGCGCGGCGGCCAGCTGGACGCGCTGCTGGTTCCCGTGGCTGAGTGTCTGCAGCTCGTCGCGCGCTCGCTCCTTCAGCTGAAATCGCTCCAACCAACGGGCGACTGAACCGGCAGCCGCCGCCTCGGTCGCCCCGTGCAGCTGGGCGAGGTACACCAGCTGCTCGCCGATTCGCATCTTCGGATACAGGCCGCGCTCCTCCGGCATGTAGCCGATCCGGCGGCGGACTTCGAAGCCGATGGGAGATCCGTCCCACTGCACATCCCCACTGTCGGCAATCAACGTGCCTAACACGACGCGCATCGTGGTCGTCTTGCCGGCCCCGTTGCTGCCGACGAATCCGAAGACCTCGCCGGGTCGAACGTCAAAGCTCAGGTCGCGGACTGCAACCAGTTCGCCAAATCGCTTGGTGAGGCCTTTCAGCTCAAGCCCGCCCGCCTTCATCAGCGCCAGACTATGCAACTTTCGTGACCGCGCAGGTCGGATTGTTAAGCCGCGAGCTCGCTGAAGTCTGTTACTCGCCCCTCGCTATGCTGGCCGCCGGGCACCTCCCCTCCGGCCGGCCGCAGGCGCCGAAGTCGCAGAGCCGGCAAAGCCAGGCAGCTGGTTCGTCGCGCCGGGCACGGGCGCGGACGCGAGACAGGGTGATGCCAGCGGTCAGACCCTCAACCAGCCTGAGCAGCGCCTGACCATCGTCGCCGTCCAAGCCTTCGAGCGCCGCCTCGATTGCCTCCGCGCGCGACCCGCCGACCTTGCGGCTCAACGCCCGGCCGCGGGCGGTGAGCACGATCGATCCCGACCGGCCATCCGGGCCCGGACGCCGCTCGACGAGGCCGGCTTCGACGAGCCGATTGATCAACCGGACCGCTCCCGAGTGGGTTATCCCTACCGCCTGGGCGAGATCCTCCGTCGTGCGACCGCCGAGGAACTCACGGAGCGCGACGAGGGCGGCCGGCGCGGCGCCGGTCATCCCAGCCGCGGCTTCGGTTGCATCCTTGATCGCGTCCGCCATCCCCAAGGTCCATGCCCCGACGAGGTTGACCAGGCGCGGATCCGTCCGTTGAGCCATCTCGGTAGTATGAGTGAGTCATATATCCGAGGGAACCGGAGCCCGCAGGCCCAACGGAGGTAAGCAGCCGTGACCAGAGGATTCGAGGCGATCAGCAGGGTGACGATCCAGGCCCCGATGGCTCAGGTCTGGGACGCGCTCACCAATCCCGACAAGGTCCGCAAGTACTTGCACGGAACCAACCTCGTGAGCGACTGGAAAGAGGGCAGCCCGATCTCCTGGAAGGGAGAATGGAAGGGGCAGTCATACGAGGACAAGGGCAAGGTCCTCGAGATCGATCCGCCCCGACATCTCAAGTACACGCACTGGAGCCCGATGGGTGGCTCTGAGGACAAGCCCGAGAACTACCACACGCTGACGTACGAGCTCACCGAGCAAGGCGGCGATACCGTCCTCACGCTCGTCCAGGACAACAACGCCAGCCAGGAGGACGCCGACAAGATGGCGGCGGACAACTGGGGACCTGTCTTGCAAGGCCTTAAGCAAACCGCCGAGATATCGGCAGAATCTCGCCCAAACCGTTAACGAGTGGCCGTCTTTGGTGCTCGCGCGAAGAAATCGGACACCGCCGGCGCCAGGAATGTCCGGCTTCCTTTCGCGGTCAGGCTCCGGGCTCGACCGTGCTCCTTAGCGCCCGCCGCAGGATGACGGTGAACCCGCGATCGAAATCCGCGATGGCCTCCGGAGGCAGGTAATCCCGCTGGCGAAGCCAGGCGATCGCATGCGCCACCATCCCAAGTCGTATGGCCAGCTCGAAGGTCTCGGCCAGACCGCTGCCCCATGGCTCGAGATACGCGTCGCGAAGCCTCGAGATCCATGGGTCAGTCGGGGCGAGACGGTTGGTCTCCTCCAGAAACCGGAATGTGACCACTAACGACATGAAGGGATGCGAGATGGACGCGTCGCCCCAATCGAGCACTCGGAGCCGATCTCCTTCGATGTAGAGGTTGGCCGAATGGAGGTCATCGTGCTGGACGGAGGAAGGTACTCCTCGGACAACGAGCTCGGTGCAAAGCTCCGCAAAACGCGGAGCAAACGCCTGCAATGCTTCGATCTCATCGCCGTCGAGTGGGAGGTCACTGCCGACTAGATCCCGGTATCGCGCCGGCAACGTCGTGGGGCGCATGTCGGGCACCCCGACTGCGAGATGTTCGTCAGCATGTATCGCCTCGCCGTGCTGGAGCTCGGCATATCCAGGTAGTGCCGCGAGCCAGGCTTCGGGTGGATTACCAGTCTCACGGAGTGGCGCTCCTGCATCGGCGAGGAGTAGCCACGCTCGTTCCGCGTCGTGACCAATCACCTCGGCCACACGGTCAGGCCACCGTGCATAGAGGCTGGCGGTTAGCGCCGGCTCGAACGCCTGCACCGGTGAGCACGCTTTGAACCAGGCCGAGCCCTGCCGAAGAGGCACACGCAGGACGGTCGACCATGGCCGCTCGTGTGCCACCTCGATCGGAGCAATCGGCTTGACGAGGGATCGGATCCAGTCTTCAGCGGCGTCGCGGCTGAGCTCGGGCACGGCTTGGCTCAGCCTAGGTTCCTACTGGCCGCGGGCCACCAAAGGTAAGCTCGGCGAGCCCGTGACTACTGCGCCTGGCTCAGCCGACGACCCAGTGGCGATTGATCCGCGGACCACACCTGCCCGTCGCGTCGACACCTGGCGTAATCGGGTTGCTAAACCCGCCGCGCCGGTGCGCTAAGCGAGAGCCTTACCCGCGGCTGGACGCCCGTCGCGCCCGGCCTGCGATTCCCCGATACAACCGGGACAGCGGCCGAAGATCCGCCCGAACGAGTCAACCACCCAGCCTGTCGACGCGTGTCCGCGACCGCAAATAACGCAGGGAGGCGCTGCCACCAAGGAGTGGGTGAGCCGGCGCAGAGCTGCCCCGGCCCCGAGCCGCTTAGCGACCGGTTGGCCAGACATCCGAAGCAGAATCAGTATGCACCGGTCGAGCGCTCCCCAACACCTATCCCTGTCGAGCCGGCGACCATGGAGTCCGCGGCCGCTCCAGCCGCTCGCCGTCAACTTCGAGATCGACGCGCTCGTTGAAGAAAGCGACCAGATTCTCGATCTTCGGGCATTCGGGAATCGGCGACTTGTACGACCAGGCCAGGTCCTTGTGTACGGTGCCGCCCGCGCGCACCGACCAGTAGGACGCAATGCCTTTATAAGGGCAGCGAGTGGTGGTTTCGGTTGGCTCGAGCAGGTCCAGCCTGACATCAAGCCTGGGAATGTAATAGCGCACCGGAAGGCCCGTCTCGAAGAGCAATCGAGGCCTCTGCGTCTCGGCCACCACCTCACCATCGACCATCACCTTCACGTGCCGTGAGGAGTTGAGGACATCCACTCGATGGCCGGGATCGCGGGGATGAACGAAGACCTCGTCGTCTTCTTCGTACCAGGCGTCCATCAAGTTCCAGCGAAACAGCACCAAGCCAGCCAGGGCCTCCACGCCGGCGGGCGGCTGAGGGACCGTCCAGGCGGCGTTTTCGGCCGTTTTGCCTCCGGCCTCGACCGACCAGAGTTTGACTGAGCCAAGGCCGCTGACTGAGTCTGTCGCGTCAGACTCCCGGATCAGATCCCAGTGCACATCCTCCTTGGGAAACGCGTAGGCGTTGTGAGGCGGCGGAAGGTAGAGAAGCTGAGCTCGTTTGCTGTCAGCCACTGTTGTCCCGCCTAGCATGACCCGGATCCGCCGCGCGGTCGGCTCCAAGCGAACGCGGCCGCCGTGCTCGGTCCACATGCGGTAGATGGCTTCGCGCCTCGCGTCTTGCCGAGTATCCTGCACCGGCTCAGCCTAGCTCGTAGACGGAGGGACCGATGGAGCTCTCACTCCCGCCGGCGGTAGCTCGATTCCCGATTCAGCAAGGAAGACTTGAGGCAGCCTCACGGGCGGGCATGAAGGAACCGGGGGTCCTGGGCATGCTCATCGGTGGCTCGTTCGCCTCCGGCGAGGCCGATCTCTTTTCGGACCTGGACCTGCAGCTGGTACCTGGAGCTGGCCGGTCCTCTGCAAAGGGAGCTCAGTGTTGGGCCGGCTGACCAGGCCCGACGGGTCGTGCTCCAGGCGCTCGGACAGTCGCCCTAGGTCTCAAGTTCCCGCGCCAAGCCGGCAGATTCGGCGTAGCCCCAGAGGTCCAGCTCGGGAACTTCCAGGCCTCGCGCGCCGAGGATCGACAGGACGTGGCTGCGGTGGTCATCGGCATGGTGGATGACCTGAGCCATCGGCACCGCCCCAGGCAGGACCCAGCCGTCCCTGCTCGTGACCTCGCGGGCTGGCAGGTCGGCGTCCTGGGCCAGCACTTCCCACCGCGGGCCCAGGCGCCGGATGCGTCGCGCGAGTTCCTCCAGCGAGACCGGTCCCTCTGGCAGACGATCGGGGATCACGAAAGCCGCGCCTTCAGCCTTGGTTCGAAAGGGAGCGCGCGTCAGCGTCGAGAAGTAGCCTTCCTCGGCCGCGACCAGGTGCCGCAGGGTCTCCCGGATCGTGCCAAAGGTGCCCGGTGTGGTGGCGTCCAGGTGTTCTTCCGCCAGGTCCTGGCAGTACTCGATCAGCCGCAGCGTCGCCCAGGTCTTGTGGCGAAAGAGCTCGAGCAGCGTTCCGTTCATTTTTCGTCAGCTCTTCGCCGGCACGTACTCGAGGATGACGATGCCCGCTGCGAACCTCTTGGTCTCGGTCAAGTCCAGGGTTTTCCGATCGTTTCCGTCCGCGAACAGGCGCTTACCGTCTCCGAGCAAGATCGGGTGCAGCATGAATCTGTAGAGGTCGATCAGGTTCTCTTTCATCAGCGCGTTGAAGAGCTGAGCGCTACCTGACAGAAGTAGGTCCTGGCCAGGCTGGCTCTTGAGCTTGCGCACCTCGTCCGCCACGTCTCCCTTGAGCAGCTTCGAGCCCGCCCACTCGAGTTTGTCCAGAGTGGACGAGACCACGTATTTCGGCATGCTGTTCATCTTTTCGCCGAATTCGCCAGTGCCGGTCATGGTCGGCCACGCAGATGCAAACCCTTCGTAGGTTCTGCGCCCGAGCAGCAACGCGTCGCTTGCCTGGAGCTCGTCCCACTTGAACTGACCTGCCTCGTCGTTAAAGAACGGGCCGGACCAGCGCCCGGGCTCTTCGAAAACACCATCAAGCGATAGGTACTCGGTCGCGACAAGCCTCAAATCTGCCTCCTGTTCAATGCGCCGGAAATCACTGTACGTAGGCCGTTTTCACCTTACAGGCTCGAGTCGACCCCGGCCGCGACTCGCCGCGCGCGTCCCTTAGGCGCGGGCGAGCTTGCGAGCCTGCTCCAGGCTTAGCGTGCGCCCGTCCGCCCAGAGCGAGCCGAACCGGTCTTTCAGGTCGCTCTTGAGTCGATCGACGGCGGTGTCGAGTTCGACCCGGTCGTCAGGGTCTGGAATCGATTCGGTGTCCTCGAAGATCCGATTTGCCGCGGCGATCAGGCGGCACGCACGCTCTCGGTCTCCGTCGTGGAGGGCGAGAACGCCGGCATCGAGCAGCGTGTAGGGCTTCAGGTAAGCGTTGTCGTTCGCGAAGATCCAGGCGCTGGCGGCGTGGAACCGGCGTTCCGCCTCTTCTCGGTCTCCGCTGTGCAGGGCGACGTAGAAGAGGTTGTGATCCTCGGCAGCCACCGATAGGTGGTTGCCAAGCTCAGCGTTGATCTCGCGGCTCCTCAGGTAGAGCGCGCGCGCCTCGCTAAGCCGCCCCTGCATCCTTGCTGCCGCGGCCTGCATGTGGAGCGGCGCGCGGACCGCTTGAGGCTCGAGCCCCTCTGCCGCCGCGTAACCGCGCTCGGCGTACTCGCGCACCCGGTCGAAGTCACCTCGACGCAGCGCAACCCGGGCCAGGTCAGCGAAGGCGTCGGCCAGAGCGCGCCGATCCCCGCCGGCTGTGATGAGCTCGAGACGCTGCTGGAAGGCTTGGTTGGCCGCCTCGAGGTCACCTTGGCGGAAGGCCACGGTTCCGAGGCCCTTCAAGACCTCGACGTGGTATGGCCCTGCGATCAGGACCGCCCTTTCAAGCAGCCGCCGGCCTTCGACCATGTGGCCGCGAAGCCACCAGAACGTCCAGAGGACGCCAGCCAGCTCTGCTGCGGTTTCCGGATCCGCTGCTAGCAAGTCTTCGACCAGGCTCGCCAGCCCATCGTGCCGCTCCTCGAGCCGCGTCAACCATTCCTCGGTCGACGGGCCGGCTGGAGCAAGGTGCGGGCGCGCCTCGCGCACGAACGCGATCAGTTCAGCGCGATCTTTTGGGTCCAAGTTCGGGCACTAATTCTGATCGGTCAGCTCCAGTGCTAGCGTCGCGGTGCGCCATCGAAGAGGTGGAGCTCAGCCGGCCGTCCGAGGAAGCTGCCGAACTGCTCCGCGGCACGTTCGACAGCCGCGACCTCGGCAGCCGTGAGGGGGCCCAGCAGCCAGACGTCCACACGTACGCCGTTGGCCGCCAGAGTCCGGCGCCAGGCACCTCGCACGGTGCCGCCTATGGTCACCACGTTGGAGAGGATGCCGCCTTGCGGAGCGGCTTCCCGGTAGTAGGAAAAGAAGGTCGGATCGAACGCAAACTCGGGGTGGAGGACGGCTTCCCGGTCGCGGTAGGCAACCGTGAATTCATCGAAGTTGGGCAGCAGGTGTGCCGTCAGGGGCGGCTTGCCGTCGCCAGCAGATTGGGGATCTAGCCAATAGTCTTTGCTGTCCAGCGAGTGGTGCTCGAGGGTCGTCCCGACCAGGGCCAGGCCAGTCTTGATGTCGCGCACCGTCAGGCCCGACCACCAGGCGAAGTCCTGGATCTGCGCCGGGCCATGGCTGCGGAAATAGCGGCTGGTCAGCTCGGCGAGAGCCTCTTCGCGCTGCAGCCGGCGAACTCGGGGCGCCCGCTCCTCGAGCAGCGCGTAGGTGAACTGCTTGCCCCGCCGCGGCCCGCTGACGATAACTCCCTCCGCTTCGGCCGTTCCAATGAGGTGGGGGAGGCGCTGGCCCTCCGGCGAGATGTTCGCCGCGATCAGCACCTCGCCCAGCTCGGCTCGCGTCAGGAAGCGGCCGCTGAGCGACTCGGCGAAGAGGTCCAGGGCGCGCAGCTTGGTGGCCGCGTTCAGCTCCAGCTGGCGGTGGCGGCTGGCCAGCTGGGCCTGAAGCCGCGGCGACGTCAGCTCCAGCAGCCAGCCGATGTCTTCTGGCAGCACGAAATGCCAGGTCGGCCGCATGACGTGGGTGCGGAGGATGCCGCCCTCGTCGAAGAGGCGGTCCAGGCCGGCGTCGGTGGCGCCGGCCGTACGTTGGGCCAGCGCCCACTTGGCGGCGCCATAGTCTTGCGACTGCACTGCGCCCAGCCAGCGGACCGCATCGACCGCAGATGCGAAGGGGTCGCCCAGCAGCCGCTGCGCGCGAAGTCGGCGCGCTGCGATCTCGGTCACGACGTCAGATTCTGCCGGTCCTGACCTTCACGTCGTCGGTTTTTCTGAACGCCGCCGATCAGGTAATATCCCGTTCCTGAACACTACCGTTCAGGTGCAGGGCGGCGGTAGCACTGAGGAGAAGGAAGCGTCCCGGCGCGGCCGGCCGCGGGACCCCCTGGTCGATGCGGCCATCCTCGCTGCCGCCATGGATCTGCTCGCCGAGGCCGGTTATGCCCGCCTGACGATGGACAACGTGGCAGCGCGTGCGGGGGTGGGCAAGGCCAGCGTGTACCTGCGCTGGCCGAACAAGGTGGCGCTTGTGGCCGAGGCGATCCAGCACCGCGCGGCAGTCGTACCTCGGGTTCCGGACACGGGAAGCCTGCGCGAGGACATGCTGACCTTCCTGCGCGGGCTGCTGCGCGGGAAGTCGGCGGGTGCTCGCGCACTGGCCGCGGTGACTGGTGAGATCGCAAGCAATCCGGACTTGAAGAAAGCCTGGCGACAGAGCGTCACAGGCACGCTGGCGGCTTCGGTGCGCGCGATCGTGGAGCGCGCTGTCGAGCGCGGCGAGCTGCCCGCCGGGACCGACTTGGAGCTGCTGTCCTCGGTGCCTTTGACGCTGCTGCAGAACTGGCGTCTCGAGCACGACCACGGACCGGATGACGCGGTGGTCGAGCGGATCGTCGACCAGTTCTTCACGCCGATGCCTAGCGGTTCAGCAGGTCGCTAGGTGTTCGGTGCCATCGCGAGGTTCGATGTCCGCTTTCGCTGGCTGATCGTCATCGTGTGGGTCGTCGGCGTCGTCGCTGCTGTCCGTCTGCTGCCGAGCTTGGCAGACGTCACGCAGTCCAACAACGTCCAGTTTCTGCCGCCTTCGAGCCCCAGCGTCCAGGCCGCTGATCTGGCGGCGCCCTTTCGGGCCAAGAACCCCTCCGCCACGGCGATCATCGTCGCCTCGCGCGACTCTGGCCCGCTGACCGCGGCGGACCTCGCGGCGGTCGACCTGGTGGAGCAGGTAGCCCGGCAGGTCCCAAATGTCACGGCGGTCAGCGACCTGGGGGCGTCGAAAGACGGCCAGGCGGCCGAGGCGCTGGTCACGGTCGAGGCGTCGACCTCGAATAACAACACCGCTTCCAAGAACGTCGTGGGTGGTATCCGGGCCGGCTTCTCCCAGGCGGGCGCACCACCCGGACTGAGCTTTCACCTGGCCGGCCCGCTGGCGGCGAACGTCGACGCCCAGGGATCGGCGGGGGCGAACATCACGAGGTTCACCCTCATCTTCGTGGTCGTCCTGCTGTTCATCGTCTACCGGGCTGCGCTGGCACCCCTGATCACCCTCGTTCCCGCAGCGCTGTCCGTGTTGTTCTCAGGACTCCTTGTCGCCCAGCTGGCCAAGGCGGGCGTCGCGGTGCCGTCAATCGCTCAGCTGCTGCTGATCGTGCTGATCCTCGGCGCCGGCTCTGACTACGGGCTCTTCCTGTCCTTTCGCTTCCGCGAAGAGCTCGCCAGGGGCAGCGAGCCGCGCCAGGCTCTTATCTCGGCGGTGACGCGGGTCGGCCAGGCGATCACCTACTCCGGACTCACGGTTATAGCGGCGCTGCTCACCTTGCTGCTGGCGCCGTTCGGCATCTACCGCGGGATTGGTCCGGCGCTGGCGATCGGGGTTGGCGTCATGCTCGCCGCCTCGCTCACCCTGACGCCGGCGCTGCTGGCTATCTTCGGCCGGGCGACGTTCTGGCCGGTGCAACCCAAGCCCGGCCCGCCGAAGGCAGGCCTCTGGGGCCGGGTCGCCGAGCGGGTCGTTCGGCGCCCGCTGCTGACCCTGGTGGCCGGCGTGGTCCTGGTCGGAGCTCTGGCGGCGGGGCTCTTCGGGTACCGGACCGGAGGCCTGCTCAGCAGCACTGCGCCCGCAGGCACCGACTCGGCGGCAGGTGCGGCGGTTCTGGCCGTCCACTATCCGAGGGCCAACGTCGGCTCGGAGCAGCTGCTGCTCCGTTTCAGCTCCCCGATCTGGGACAACCCTGCCGTGCTGACCCAGGCTCAGACCCAGCTCGCCGCGGACCCGGTTTTCAAGTCGGTCACGGGGCCCCTCGGCTCCGGGAACGGTTCACTGAGCGCCGACCAGCTGGCCAGCTTGCACAAGGCTCTGGGTCCGCCCGCTTCTCTGCCTGCGGTCCCGCCACCGGCGGCCAGCCAGGTGAGTCCGCAGCTGTATGCGGCTTACCGGGCCACCGCCCAGTTCATCAGCCCCGACGGCCGGACCCTCCAGTACTATGCCGCCCTCAGCGCGGGCCCGGCCGGCAGCACAGCCGCGGCCGGTGCGGTCCCCCAGGCGAATGGCGCGGTGGCCGCCGTCGCAAGCGCGACGGGCGCCGAGGCTTACGGCGTCGCCGGCCTGGACGCCTCCGCGTACGACATCAACGCCGCGTCGAACACCGCGCTGCTTCTGGTCGTCCCGGTCGTCCTGGTGCTCATCCTCATCCTGCTCGGCCTGATGCTGCGCAGCCTGGTCGCCCCCTGGTACCTGGCCCTGACCGTCGGGCTCTCCTACCTGGCCTCGCTCGGCTTCGCCATGATCGCCTTCGTCCACCTCGGCGGCAGTGACGGGCTGATCTTCGTCCTGCCCCTCCTCTTGTTCGTGTTCTCGATGGCGCTCGGCGAGGACTACAACATCCTGGTCATGAGCCGCATCCGCGAGGAAGCCCACGACGCGCCCAGCCTCGCCGCGGCGTTGACCCGCGCCATCGGCATCACGGGCGGCACCATCACCTCGGCCGGCCTCATCCTGGCCGGTACTTTCGCGGTGCTTGGCCTGGCCGGCGGGCGCAGCGACGCGCAGCAGCTCGGCTTCAGCATCGCCTTCGGCGTGCTCCTGGACACGTTCTTCGTCCGCACCCTGCTAGTGCCCTCTCTAGCAATGCTGCTCGGGCGCTGGAACTGGTGGCCCTCGGCGCTGTCCCGGCTCCCCGCCTAAGTCTTAGGTCTTACGTCAGCGAATCAGCCAGGCATCCGCGTCGACTGGCCGACCTCGATCAGGTGGCCGTCTGGGTCGCGAATGTAGGCACGGATCTCAGCTCCGTGATCCTTCGGCTCGGTCAGGAACTCGGCACCCTTCGCGGTCCATTCCTTGTAGACCTTGGCGATGTCCGCGACGCGCACGTTGAGGAAAGCGCTGGTCTTGTTCGGGTCGGGCGGAGTCGACAGGGTGACTGTCGGCTTGTCGTCGGTAGGCCCGCCGCCGACATTGAGGATCAACCACGTGTTCGCGACTTTCATGATCACCGGGTCGCGTTCGATGAGAACCTGCGCGTCAAAGAGCGACTTGTAGAAGTCCCGCGATCGATCTTGGTCAGAGACCACCAGAAAGTGGGTCAGGACGAAGCCGTCACGGGGCGCAGGGAAGTCCTCAGGGCGGATTGACATGTCTTCCTCTCCTACTTATGCCGAACGGCTTAAAAGGGGACGGTCGAGAGTCACTTCGATGAGCGGGCTGTAGCGCACCATCGTCTCCACGTCCGCCCGTCGCCAGTTGCGCGCGACCTCGGTGAGGATCGTACGGCGCTCGTCGATGTCGTCGACGATCCGAGCTCTGGCGGGTAGGTCTGCTTTTACACCCCGCTTCAAGTGCAGGGTGAGGCGCGGCTCGGCCTCGAGGTTGGCGAGCCAGCTCCGGCGTGTTCGCGAAGGAATGCCACTGATGTAGAGGCGCCCGGCGATATTGTGGAACGCGATCTCGAGACGCCGCGGTTCGCCCGTTCGGCGCCCGGTCGTGGTGATGTCGATCAGGCCGCCCCGCTCGAGGGACCTGAGTAAAGACTCGTCAGTGGATTGCATCGCCATCAGGAACCCGTCCAGAGCCAGGTCTAATTCCCCCTCTCGGGCGGAGCTAGCATCCGAGTCATGAGTGAAAATCGCGCCGCCGCAACCGAGTCCGGCAAAGAGGGCGAGCGGCATCAGCCGCACCGTCTCGTCCAGGCGATCCAGGTGTTACCCGTGGTCCACGGCACGAGTGCCGCCGGTCGCGTCAACGGCTATCTGGCCGTGCGGGCGACGGCCGTGCTCAGCTCGATGTGGTTCTTCTGGTTCTGCTGCCTCCTCGACCTCGCGGAGCTGCCGGCCGTCATCGCGGCCAATTCGGTGATCGCCTGGGTGACCTACGTCTCGCAGACCGTGATCCAACTCCTGGCGCTGCCCCTTTTGGGTGCCGGGCAGCGGATCATCTCCGCGGCCCAGGACGCGCGCGCCGAGACCGACCACGAGACACTGGTCGCACTCCACCAGATGAGTGAGCAGCAGATCGAGATCCTGAAGGGACAGAACGAGATCCTCGACCTGCTCCGCAAAGCAGTCGTAAAGACCTAACCCGGCTCTGACGCGCTTTCTCGTCGGCCTCGCGCCCACCACACGACGACGATCACCGCGACGACGACCGCGATGACGTAGCCGCCGTCCTGGATCAGCCGGGCTACCTGCTCGTAGTGCTGGCGGAGCGTGTAGCCGATCCAGGCGAGAGCCAGGTTCCAGGGAAGCGCTCCGGCGAAGGTCAGCAGCAGGAAACGGCCAACCGGCACTCTTGCCAGTCCTGCCGGAAATGAGATGTAGGTCCGGACCACCGGGAGGAGCCGGCCGATGAAGACGGCGAGCAGACCCCAGCGCGCGAACCAGCGGTCGGCGATCTCCACGTGGTGGCGGCGGATGCCGAGCCAGCGGCCCGGGCCGAGGAGGATGTCCCGGCCCCAGCGGGCCACGATCGCGTAGGCGAGCAAGGAGCCGCAGAGGTTGGCGAAGGTCGCGACCAGGACGACCGCCACGAAGTTGAGATTGCCGTTGGCGGCCAGGACGCCCGCGAAGGGCACGACGACCTCGCTCGGCAGCGGCAGCCCGCAGCTCTCCCCCGTCATGGTCAGGAACACGGCCAGCAGGCCGTAGCGGCTGACGAGGCCGGCGAGCGCCGATGTCACACCGGCACGCTAGCGTGTTGCCCGTGGGTGCTGCAGGCCACGCGGAGCTGCGGGAGGACCTGGTTCGGTACGCGCGCCAGATGCTCGCCGCGGGGCTGGTTAGCGGGACTTCCGGCAACCTGAGCGCCCGAACCTCCGACGGGGCGAGCTGCCTCGTCACGCCTTCGGGAGTCGACTACGAGTCGATGCTGGGAGCGGATCTCATTGAGATGGGGTTGGACGGGAGCCTTCGCTCCGGCAGGCTCAAGCCGTCTGTTGACACTGCGATCCATTTAGCGATCTACCGCGCCCGAGCCGACGTGGGGGCGGTCATCCACACGCATTCGCCGTTTGCAGCCGCGTTCTCGGCCGTCGGGGCGCCGATCCCGCCGCTCAGCTCGGAGTGGGGAGGGTTCCTCGGCGGCGCCGTGCGAGTGCTGGACTACGTCCCGCCAGCCCAGGACGATACGGGAGAAGCCGTCGCCGAGGGGCTGGGCGCGGACCGGGCCGTCCTGCTCCCGCACCACGGCGTGCTGGCAGTTGGCGAAAGCCTGCCCAAGGCGCACCAAGCCGCGGTCGCCGTCGAGGAGGGCGCCCGGCTCGCCTACCTGGCGAGCCGGCTAGGCAAGGCGGAGCCCGTACCCGAGGCCGAGCTCCGCCGGATCTACGACTTCATCCACCGCCGCTACGGCCAGCGCTAACCCAGCGGGCTCGGCGCGCAGTAGCCGGCTCCCTGCGCCGAGTTGTTGCTCCAGAGCGCCTGGACCGGGTACCGCTTGCCGTCGTTGCCGGCCATGTTGTAAGGGGCCCCCGGGATGCTCGAGCTGAGCCCGTCTCCGACCCAGGCGCACTTGTCGCCGTTCTCCCAGCCCTGGTAGTCGAACCAGCCGCCGTACTGCGTGCCGTTGATGTACGTCTCGGCGCCCGGATCGGTCACCGTCTCCTCGATCTCATGGCCAAGGACGATCGTCACGCCATCCAGGTCGCCCGCCGGCGCCGGGTTGACGAAGTCCTTGCCGCAGCCGAAGCCGGCGTTGAGCACGTAGGGCATGTTCGTGAAGGAGATGCCCTGCTGCACGCCCGGGTAGTAAGGGGTTGTCGTGTAGTCGTGCCAGGCGCAGTAGTTGTTGGCCTTGAACCCGGCCTCGTTGTACTTCTGCGGCTGGGCGACGATGACCTGGGAGTTGTTGAGGTCGGTCACGCCGAAGTGTTGAACGGCGCGCGCCGCCTCCTGGGCGATCTCGAGGCCCGAGAGGTTGTCGTGGATGGCGTTGGTGTCGTCGTTCCAGACCCCACCCAGCTGGTTGGCCGGGTTGCCGATGAAGGTGTTCGAACCGTTGGCGTTGGTCTGGTAGTACTGGGTCTGGATCCCGGCCCACGTGGTGCCGCCCAGTGCGCCGACGAAGGAGTTCATCAGTGCCCCGGCGCCATCCGGGTCAGAGGCGGGACGGCCGGGCGTGGTGTGGTCGAAGGCGCCGCTCTGTCCCCAGCCCCAGAGGACCAGGTAGATGCGCGGAGTGACCTGGACGTGGCCGCCGAAGTAGGCCATGTTGACCGGCATCGGCTGTCCCGCGGCGACTCCCGGCGGACAGGCCGGCAGGATCTGGCAGACGTCGACCGGAGGCGGCTGGATCGCGTTCTGCGGCATCAGGCGCGGCGTGTGAACCGGCGTTTTGGCGCTCGCGCTCGCTGTCGCTGGAAGTTGGCTAAGGGCGACCGCAGCGACCATCGCCACGCTCGCCGAGAGGATCCTGGGCCGGCGCATCATTGAGTCACTCCCGGCATGGAAAAATGGTATCAGCGATATCAAAGGACGGGCCAGGAGGGCCCGATTTAACGCGCGGCCGGATCGTTGATTCAGGCCAGGCGCCGGGAGGGCGGGTAGGGAAAGATGTCGATGATTTCGCCCCGCGTGACTCGCGCCTGCGTCTCCTGCCAGAAGCCCACGTCGAAAAGCTCGCCGTGGTGCTCGTCGAGGACGGCGAGCAGGGTGGGGGGCAGGCCGATGAAGCGCCGGAACTCTTCTGGAAAGGCATCCCGCGGCCCGACGCCGAACCAGGCCTCGTCGCCGAGCTCATCGTCGTAGCTGGCCGCTTCCGGCATCGACCTGAAAGTGAAATCCGTGAGCAGGCCCAGCTCGTCGTAGTCGTAGCAGACCACGCGTCCGTGCCGCGTCACGCCGAAGTTCTTGGGCAGCAGCTCGCCGGGGAAGATCCCGTTGGCGGCGAGGTCTTTCACAGCCTGGCCGAAGTCGACCACGGCCGCCTCCGCCGACGGCTCGTCTTCCTCCCGCAAATAGATGTCCAGCGGCGTGACGCGACGCTCGATGTAGGCGTGGTGGACTACGACGTCGCCGTCCGACGCGGTCACGGTTCGGTCGGCCTGTCGCCGGAACTCCTCGACCAGCTCGGGGGCAAACCGGGCCGCGTCGAACTTCAGGTGCTCGAACTCCTGGGCCTCGACCAGGCGGCCGGCTCGGTCGTGCCGGAAGACGAGGCGGTAGTTGCTGCGGACCGCGGTGGGGGTCATCGGCTTGATGGCGGGGAAGTGATCCCTGATCACTTTGAAGACCACGTCGTAGCCGGGCATCGTGAAGACGACCATCACCATGCCGGGCGTGCCGGGCGCGATCTCGAAGCGGCCGCCGCCCTCGCGCAGCCGGCGGAGGAGGTCGCGGTAGAGCTCCGTCTTGCCGTGCTTGTGGTGGCCCAGCGCGATGTAGAGCTCGGCGATCGGCTTGCGGGGCAGCAGCTGCTTCAGGTAGCGGACGAGCTGGAAGGGCGGCCCCAGGTCGACGTGGAAATGGGAGCGCGTGAAGCTGAAGAGAATGCTGACGTCCTCGACGTCGGTCAGCACCGCGTCGACCACGATGCCGCGGTCCCTGTTCAGCAGCGCCAGCACGAGCGGCGGGGAGGCCGGTCCTGCGCGCAGCCGGCCGACCAGATAGGCGCCCTTCCGGCGGAAGAACGGCGCCGCCAGGATCTCCGCGCCGGTCACCGCGCTCTCCTCGATTCCGAGGGACTCCAGCTGGCCTCGCAGCAGTGCTGTACCGCGTCCGGCATCTCGCTGCAGGTCTTCGTAGCCGCAGCCAAACCAGGCGTCGCTGAGGATCGTCTCCAGTAGACCGGCCAGCCCCTTCCCGGGGTAGAAACGGCAGAGCAGCTGGTCGCCCGATGTGGCCGGCGGGTCGAAGTCGGAATCGACGTACTCGATGTTCTGGTCGACGCCGGCGGTCGCGAAGATGCGGCGGGTGACGGAGTTGAAGAACGTCTCGGCGAGCTCCCAGTCCGGCCGCGAGCCGATCAGGCCGGAATAGACCGCCTTGATGCCAGTCCAGACCGGACGGTCGGCCACTCGCTGCCCCAGCTGGTCGCGTACCTCCTGCTCCAGATCCCCGATCACTTTGCCGTAGAGGTCGAGCCGCGCTGTCGCGTCCTCGAGGGCGCCTTTCCAGTCGCGGTTCTCGAAGCGGTTCCTGGCCCGCCGGGTCAACTCTTGGAAGCCGGCCTGGTGAAGGTCGAGGGCCTCCAGCACGGCGGGCGTGACCAGGTTGGCCAGCCGGCTCGCGGGGAGGTCACCCGGGGGATGCTCAGGCATCCAGCCAGAGTATTTGGAAACCGCAAATTACCTCCGAGAAATTCGTCACATCAGGGGCTGAATGTGTATCGTTTGCGAATCCTTGACCGGGCGCGCACGACATGCGCTTTTGTGGCATGTTGTGGCCCGGCTACCAATCGTTGCCTAGCGACTCGAAAAGGAGGTATTGCGAATGGCCAAGAAAAAGGCCCCGGCTAAGAAGGCCACGGCTAAGAAGGCCCCGGCCAAGAAGGCCAGTTCCAAGAAGAAGTAGCGCCAACGGCCTGATTCTTTTTGCGTGCCGGTCACCCATTGCGGGGTGGCCGGCTTTCGTTTTTCCTGGCTCGGTTTTCTTCTAGCTGAGAGAGCAGGAGTTGGCGAGCTCGTCGGCGGTGGCCGGGTTGGGCCGGGCGATCGTGTGCGAGGCCGGCGGCGAGGTGCCCGCTTCGACCCAGGTCGCCATCGCATCGAGCGCGACCCGGACGCAGGGCAGCATAGGCCGGAGCAGGGTGTTGCCGTAGTTGTCGACTCCATAGTGATCGTCGAACTGGGGATCGACGTGGTTGCCGCCCCGCACGATGTAAAAGCGGAAGCTGGAGCTCTTGCCGGCGTCGGCGACCATCTGCTCGTAGATGACGGAGTCCGTCTTGATCGGAAGCAGCGAATCCTGGTCACCGTGGAGCGTGATCAGGGGGTGCTGGATGTTGCCCGTGTTGGCGATCGACTGCATCCGTGAGCCGAGCGCCGGCAGCGCTTGCAGCCGAGCTGCGAAGTTGTAGGTCGCGTCCGGGTCGGCCGGCGGCACCACCTCTGCCGCCGGCGAAACGCAGGGCGGCCCGGCGCCGAGCGGGTCGGAACAGGTGTACCCCGTGTACTCCGGGTCCATTTCCAGCCGGTAGACCTTCTGGGTCAAACCCCAGTAGACGCTGTAGTGGTAACCCCAGAGTGGCTGCGACTCGGGGTTGAATCCCACGGCGGCCAGCTGCTGGATCGCGGCCGGGTAGCGGGCGATCGCGGCGGGGCCGTAGTACACCGCGGTCGGCAGGTAGCGGAAGAGGTTGCTGCGGGTCGTGAAAAGCGTTCCTTCCCAGTCCACGCCGCCGTCGTAAAGCCGGGGGCCGGCGGTGTCGGTCTCCAGGGCGCGCCGGGCTTGGTAGCCGCCATTGGAGATGCCGGTCGCATAGGAGTACGTCACTCGCCGCAAGCCGTAGCCGGGCGCGACAGAGTTGAGCAGAGACCGCGCGGCCTTTGTCGCCTGGCGCATCCGCGGCGTCCACTCGCGGATCGCGACGGCCGGGCACCAGGACGTCGCGCAGGCGACTTCGTCGGAGCCGTCACGGTAGAAGTTGGCGGCCAGGTTGCCCTTGTCCTGGCTCACGTACGCCCAGCCCTTCTCGACTGCGTAGTCGCTGAAGATGAAGTCGCTGGAGAAGGCGTCGCGGATGCCCGGAGTGCCGGCGGTCAGCAGGTGGCCATTCCAGCTGTCCGGGATCCGGATCACGAACTGACCGTCGTGATGGCAGCCGCTGATGCAGTCGCCGGCGCCCGGCGTCGGCGTGCAGCCGGGGATGAACGGAGTGCCGTCCTTCGCCACCGCGGCGGGCTCAGCCTGGAAGGCGTTACAGCCGTCGGGCCAGTAGCCGTCGATCTGCAGCCCCGCCACCGCGGGCGTGGTCGGATGCGTGTAGTGGGAGTTGAGGGTGCCGCTCCCCGGTGGCGGAAAGCCCATGCCGGTGAGGCTACCGGGGTCCGTGTAGGGGTTGCCGGTCGTCGTCAGGTCCGCCAGCCGGTGGCAGTCGAGCCAGGCCGCGCCGGTCAGCTGCCGCCAGGCGGCGAGGCCGGCTGGACAGCTGTGAGCAGCGGCCGCGGCAGTGACCGGCGCTGCGCCGGGCAAGGTGGTTGCGAGCAGGGCCAGAGCAACCAGCAACGCCCGTCGCATGCGCAGCAATAGTTATAGCGCCGCGGCCCTGAACCATGCAGGCCCGGCCTGCTAGCCTCAGACGATGAGCGGGCGGCGCCGGCCCGATCCGATCCAGGCGACGATCGGCTGGTTTCGGAACCTGGGCAGGGGCGAGATGGGCCTCCCGGAGCGTGGCTTCAAGATCGGCGCCAACCTCTTACGCCGCTACCGTGGACACGGCTGCTGCGGCAACTACGGCGAGCCCGGCTGTTGAATGAGCGTGGCTGAGGCCCGGGCGGCCGGTCTGGTGAAGCCCCACAAGCACAAGCACTAAACGCTCTCGGGCGTATTCAATCCTGATAGTACTCTTGACATATAAAGCACCTCTGCGATAGGGTGATATCATTCCATTAAGGAGGTAGCGAATGACCTGGCTTCTTGTCTTGCTCGTAATCCTCCTCCTGGCTGTCTTGATTGGCGGCGGCGGATATACGTACCGGCGCTATTACGGTCCCGCGGGCGGGACGGTGGTCGAGGACAGCGGAGGGGGTGGTGGCGGAACCGCCGCGCTGGCGATGCTCGTCATCGCGATCCTGGTGATCCTCTTCCTGATCTATGGCGGATTCACCTTCTTCCATTGGTTCGCGCCGGGACAAAACGTCAACGTAACCGTCCATTCGTAAGGTCTTAACCCGACCATGGCGGTCGATGTAGAGGTTCGCGGCCGGGCGCTGCCCGGCCGCACCTCGCTCAAGGAACGCCCGCTCGCGCTGGCCCTGGAAACGGCGTTGATAGCGGCGCTCGCGGTAGCGACGCGGCTGCCTTTCCGGACGCGCTACCTGATGAACTGGGACGCGGCCCAGTTCGCCCTGGGGCTGAATCAGTTCGACGTCGTCCACCACCAGCCGCACCCGCCTGGCTATATCGGCTACCTCGCGCTCGGCCGCCTCTTCGAGGTCTTCATCCCGGATCCGAACGCGGCGTTGGTCGTGCTGAGCATCGCCGGCGAGTCGCTGGCGGTGGTCATCGGCTTCCTCTTCGCGAGCTCGCTCTTCGGTCGCTTCGCGGGCTGGGTGACGGCGCTCGCGATGGTCTCGAGCCCGCTCTTCTGGTACTACGGCGAGGTCGCCAACAACTACGCGCTGGAGCCGGTGCTGACGCTCGCGATCGCCTGGCTCACCTGGCGCCTCTGGACGGGCGACGAGAGGTACGCGGACCGGGCGGCAATCGCCATCGGGCTGGCCGGCGCGCTGCGCCCGAGCACCGCCCTCATGATGCTGCCGCTCTTCCTGCTGGCGCTCCCGCGTGCCTGCTCGCGCCCGGCCGCCGTGCGCGCGCTCGCCCTGCTGGTGGTGGCCGCAGCCGCCTGGGTGATTCCCCTCTGTCTGGCTGCCGGCGGTCCGCTGCGCCTGGCCTCGGCGTCGTTTCAACTGGGCGGATCTGACACGAGCGGAACCGCCATCTGGTCAGCCGGCTTCAACGGCTTGCTGACGACGGCGAACGCGGTCCTGACCGGGATCGGCTGGGAGCTCGGGCTCTTCGCGGTCCTGGCGCTCTTCGGCCTGGCTGTCGCGCCGCGCCTGCTCCGGACCGAGCTGCCAGTCAAGAGCTGGGGTCTCTTCTGCTGGGCTTGGGCCGCTCCCTCGCTCCTGGTCTACCTCTTCGTCCACATCGGGCAGGTGGTCTACGTCCAGACGTTCATTCCCGCCATCTTCCTGAGTCTCGGCCCGGCCGTCGCGGCGACGGCGCTGGCGGTAGGCCGCCCCGCGCTCGCGCCGGTGCTGGCCGCCATCTGCCTGGCCGCGAACCTGGCCCTCTTCTTCAGCCCGGACCACTCTGGCCTGGCCCAGCAGCTGCGGCTCCACGACCTGCGGGTGGAGTCGTTGCGCTCGACGGTCACCGGCCTCGGGCCTCCGGAGAGAACGGTGCTGCTTAGCGACGCCTGGGCGACAGGCTCGTACCGATCGACCCAGGTCTACCTGCCTGCCTACCACCGGGTCGCGGTGGAGCATGACCTGCGCGGCAGGCTCGGCGAGATCTACGGCGACACGTATGAGCCCTGGAGGTTCGCCCAAGCGCGGCAACCCGAGTATCCGGCGACCGCCACGACCTACGTCTTCCTGGACCAGGATCTCATCGGCTTTGTCGGCGATCGCCAGCACCTCCGGCGCCTCGAGCTGGCCGACGGCAGCCGGATCTGGGTCTGGCAAGGCGCTGAGCCGACCCTGTTCGCCAACCGCTTCTGGCTGGAGCCGCCGAGCGGCAAGCTGACGCCCCCGCGCGCGAGCTAAATTTCGTGCTCGGGATGAGCAGCGCCGTGCAGGCACCTTTTCGGGTCGAAACCCGCTTCCAGCTGGAGCGCTTCCGAGACCTGCCCGCATTCCTCTGGCTGGCGTTGAGGCTCGTCCTGGAATTTCGCAAAGCCCCGGGCGCCCAGGCCATGTGGCTCAAGGGCCGGATCTGGAGGCTCTGGCTCGGCTCCTACTCGGAGTGGGCCGACGAGGCCGCCATGCGCCGCTATGCCGGCGGGGAGCTCCACAAGCACGGGGTCCGGCGCACCTATGCGGGCTGGGCCGGCCACACCTGGCACCTCTACGACGGCGCCCGCGCTGTCCATTTCCAGAAGTGCGCGGCGTGTGGCGCCGGCGCCCACGGAGCGGTTCCGCTGACCGTCTGTCCCGAGTGCCGCCGGCCGTTTCGCATCAGCATCGAGCAGCCGCCGGCGCGTCCCCAGCGGGGACGGCCGATCACGCCCCGGATCCGGCCCAGCCGGCGCATCCGGGCTCTGGTCCAGGGACCTCGCGAAGCGCCGCGCTGCCTCTCTTGCGGCGCCAGCAACCCCCGCAACCTCGCCTACTGCGCCAGCTGCGGTGCGCGCACGCATCGGGCGGTCGGCATAGTGAGCACCACCGGCTGGATCGAGCTCAGCGTCGCCGTCGCTTGCCTCGTCTTCTCTCTGGCGGCGGTTTTCCTGTACTTCGTGCTGCATTGGAGGTAGCCCGGCTCACGGCGCACGTCCGCGGCGACGTCCAGGGCGTCGGCTTTCGCGATTACGTGCAGCGGACCGCGGCCGGGCTGGGCCTCGCGGGCTGGGTCCGCAACCTGCCCGACGGGACAGTGGAGTGCGTCGCCGAAGGTCCGCGGGACGCCCTCGAGAAGCTGCTGAGCCGGCTCCAGCGGGGTCCCTCTCTGGCCGACGTCGACAATGTCGATGTCGACTGGGGCCCAGCACAGGGACATGTGCGTGGCTTCCAAGTGCGGTTTTAGGAAGCAGCTTTCAGTCCAAGCGCACAAATCAGGCGCCGGCTTTTTATAATCCTCGCACGAGTACGACAGCTCGCAAACCTGGGTACCGTAGCCGCATGCGGGCGCCACTCCAATCGCCGGACCTCACGTTCGCGATCCGCGAGCTGGAGTTCCTGCAGCGGCTGGCCCTGACTGCCGCCACGGCCCAGAAGCCGGACGACCTGGTCGAGCTGATCATCCGTGAGACCACCCTGGCGATGGAGACCGACGTCTGCTCGCTCTATCTGGTCGCGCCGGACAGCGAAGAGCTGATCCTGGCCGCCACCAACGGCCTCAACGAGCGGATGATCGGCCGGGCCCACATGCACGTGGGTGAAGGCATCACCGGCTGGGTCGCGAAGGAGCGCCAGCCCCTCTTCGTGCGCGACGTCGCCCAGGAGCCGCGCTTCAAGTGGATCGCAGGCGTAGACCAGAAGCGATTCCGATCGATGCTCTCGGTTCCGATCGAGGCCGGGCCCAGGCTGGTCGGCGTTCTCAACGTGCAGAGCACTGAGGAGCGCGACTACGGCCCGGACGTCGACTTCCTGCGCTCGATCGCGGCCCAGGTCGCCGGGATCCTGGAGCGGATGGAGCTGCAGCGGCGGCTCGAGAGCCAGCTCTCCGAGATCAGGATCTCGCATGAGATCCACGAGCGCTTCACCCGGCTCTCCCTGAACGGGGCCGGCATCCCGGCCATCCTCGAAGCGGTCGCGGCCCTGGCGGGCGGCGGCACCGGCCTTTACTCGAGCGATGGCTTCCGGGTGCGCGGAGTCGGCGATCAGGGTGAGAAGCTGCCGGCCAGGCTGGCCGTCCCGACCGCTCTCAACCGGCCGGGTGCACGTGAGGTGCGGCTCTCCGGCGGACGGCCCCCGCGTGAGCTCGACGTGGCGCCGGTGCGGGCGGGGGCCGAGCTGTTGGGCTTTCTGGTCGCGGCCGTGCCCGACGAGGTGCTCGACGAGGATGGCCGGCGGCGGGCGCTGGAGCACGGCTCGACGGTCCTCGCGCTGGAGCTCTCCAAGGAGCGCGCAGCGGCCGAGGTGGAGCGCCGCCTGCGCGGCGACCTCGTGGAGGAGCTGCTCGCCGGCGGTCTCGACGACGCCGAGGCTGAGCGGCTGGCCCGGCAGGCCGAGCGGCTCGGGCACCGGCTGCCGAGCCGGGCCTGGGTCATTGTGATCGAGCCCGATGACGCGGAGTCGGAGGCCGAGATGTCGGCGCGCGGCCGGCAGGATCGCATCCACGCCGGGCTGGCCGACCTCGCCAACCGGCGGCTGGGTGGCGCCTTGACGCTGACCCGGTCGGCGTCGGCTGTGCTGATGGCGCCCGAAGACGCGGCAGGCGATATGGCCGCGGTCGAGCGGCTGGCCGCCCGGGCCCACGAGATCGTGGCGGCCATCCTCCGGCCGGGCACGGCCTCCGTCGGTATCGGCAACCTGGCCGAGTCCGTCGGCGAGCTGGCCCGCTCGCACCTCGAGGCCCGCCAGGCGCTGCGTCTCTCCCGCCGGGCCGGGATGCGCGCCAAGGTCACCTCCTACCGTTCCCTGGGGGCCTTCAGGCTGCTGCTCGAGGTTCAGAGCCCGGACGCGCTGCGGCGTTTCGTGCAAGAGGTGCTGGGCCCGCTGCTCAAGTACGAGGAGTCGCGGGAGACACCCTTGCTGCAGACCCTGGAGACGCTGGCCGGGGCCCGCTGGGTGCGCCGGGCAGCAGCGCGTGAGCTCGGCATCCACGTCAACTCGATGTCCTACCGGGTGGAGCGGATCGAGGAGATCGCCGGGCTCCACCTTGACGAGCCCGAGACCAGGGTGGCGGTCGCCATCGCTTTGCGCGCGCGAACCATGCTCGGCATGTAGCAAGGCGTGGGGGAAAGGTGCTCGTTCGTTGGCGCCGCGGCGATGCATAAGTATTCAGCGTCATTTGGCGGCGCGGAGGGTCGCCGAATCGCCCACTTTCATGGTGCCTGACCAGCACTGTAGGTTCTCCCAGTCGTCGCATCTGGTTGCAGACCTGGCGATTGCGCCAGGTACAGTCCGGGAGTGGATCGGGACGCGGTTCGCGCCTATTACGAAAGCTTCGGCGAACGCGAGTGGGAGCGTCTCGAGCGCCCGGCTGACGGCGCCCTGGAGTGGGAGGTCACCCGCCGCGCGCTGGAGGCGCAGTTGCCACCGTCCGGCCGGGTTCTCGACATCGGCGGCGGCCCGGGCCGGTACTCGATCTGGCTGGCCGAGCGCGGCTACCAGGCCGTCTTGGCCGACGTCTCGCCGCGGCTCTTGGACATCGCGCGCCGCAAAGCGGCCGAGGCCGGCGCCTCCCTCGAAGCGGTGGTGGAAGCTGATGCCGCCGACCTTTCGCGCTGGGCCGACGCGTCATTTGACGCGGTCCTCTGCCTGGGCCCGTTTTACCACCTGCCGGTCGCGGCCGAGCGGGCGCGGGCGGCGGCCGAGCTGCTGCGCGTGCTCAAGCCGGGCGGCCCTGCCTTCATCGCACTCATCAGCCGCTACCTGTTCCTGCGCCGGGCGATCGTCTTCCCAGACGAGCGGCACCACCTGACGGATCCCGACTTCCTGCGCAAGCTGATGGGCGAGGGCCGGTTCGACAACGACTCGCCCGGCCGGTTGAACCAGGGGTTCGGCACGACCATCGAGGAGATTCGGCCCTTCTTCGAGGGCGCCGGCTTCGAGACGATGGCCCTGCTCGCTTCCGAGGGGATGGCTGCCGGGTTGGCTCAGTCGCTCGACGTGCTGGCCGGCGAAGACCGGCCGGCGTTCGAGGCCGCTGTGCAGCTCATCGCGGACAGCGCGGGCGACCCGAGCCTGCTCGGCGCCAGCAACCACATCCTCTACGTCGGCCGCCGACGCGGTTAGAAGGGGTCCGACCGAGCCAGGGAAAAGGGGCCCCGGCCGCACTGACCGGGGCCTCTGTCACCCTGACGCGAGATCAGGCGTCGTGGTAGAGGTAGAACTCCCACGGGTGGGGCCGCAGTGCGACCTGGTCCACCTCGCGGACTTGCTTGTAGTCGATCCAGGTCTCGACCAGGTCCTCTGTGAAGACGCCGCCCTTCAAGAGGAACCGATGGTCGGCCTTCAAGGCAGCCAGCGATTCGCCGAGGGAGCCCGGCACCGACTGGATGCTCGCCTTCTCTTCGCCTTCCAGCTCGTAGATGTCCTTGTCCACGGGCTTGGGCGGCTCGATCTTGTTCTGGATCCCGTCCAGGCCGGCCATCAGACAGGCTGAGAAGGCCAGGTACGGGTTGCAGGCTGCATCGGGCGAGCGGAACTCGACCCGCTTCGTCTTCGGGTTGGTCGAGTACATCGGGATCCTCACGCAGGCCGAGCGGTTGCGCTTCGAGTAGACCAGGTTGATAGGGGCTTCGTACCCCGGCACCAGCCGGCGGTAGGAGTTCGTGGTGGGAGCGCAGAACGCCAGCAGCGCCGGCGCGTGCTTCAGGAGTCCGCCGATGTACCAGATCGCCTCCTGGCTCAGGCCGGCATAGCCCTTGCTGCTCGCGAAGAGGTTCTCGCCGTCCTTCCAGAGGCTCTGGTGGACGTGCATCCCGGAGCCGTTGTCCTGGAAGAGGGGCTTGGGCATGAACGTCGCGACATAGCCGTTCTGGGCGCAGACGTTCTTGATGACGTACTTGTAGGTCATCAGCTTGTCGCCCATCTTGGTCAGGCTGTCGAACCGCATGTCGATCTCGGCCTGGCCGGCGGTGCCGACCTCGTGGTGCTGGACCTCGACCGGGACGCCCGCCTCGATCAGCTTGAGCATGATCTCGGACCGCAGGTCCTGGAGCTTGTCGACAGGCGGGACGGGGAAGTACCCCTCTTTGTAGCGGGGCCGGTTGGCGAGGTTGGCGGTGCCGTTGCTGCCCGAGTTCCAGATGCCCTCTTCGGAATCGATGAAGTAGTAGCCGGAGAAGGCGTTCTGGTCGAACCGGAGGCTGTTGAAGATGTAGAACTCGGCCTCGGGCCCCCAGTAGCTGACGTCGGCGATGCCGGTCTTGCGGAGGTGCTCCTCAGCCTTCTTGGCCACGAACCGGGCGTCCCGCGAGTACGGCTCGCGGGTGATCGGGTCGATCACGTCGCAAACGAGGTAGAGGGTGGGGATCCGCAGGCAGGGGTCGAGCGTCGCCGTCTCCGGGTCGGGGATCAGCAGCATGTCGCTCTCGTTGATGGCCTGGAAGCCACGGATACTGGATCCGTCGAAGCCGAGTCCCTCCGTGAAGCTCGACTCCTCGAGCTCGCCGATGGGGAGGCTGAAGTGCTGCCAGGTGCCGGGCAGATCGATGAAACGGACGTCGACGACCTGGACGCCGGCTCGGCGAGCCTGCTCGAGCACCTCGGCAGGCTTGGTCGAGCTGACGGTGGTTGTGGCAATGCCCATACGAATAGCCTCCTGCGAAGAACGGTGGGTGACGAAAGCCATTCTGCGAAAGGGCAGGACTCCCTTTGTATGGCTCACCCGCACGAGGAAGGCCGGGGTCCAGTCGTATGGGCCGCACGAAGCGCGGCGCGCACATGCGCCGCGCCCTTGCTGAAGTCTTTAGGCCGCCTGGCTCTTTTCGAGCGCGCGGTCGAGCCAGCTCCGGACTCCCTGCGGGCCCGGGTAGCCGACCAGCCGGTCCACCATCTTGCCGCCGATGAAGAGGCCCAGCGTCGGAATGCCCATGATCCCGAACCGGATCGCCACTCCCGGGCTGGCGTCGGTGTCCAGCTTGCCGATCTCCACCTGTTCCGAGTACTCGGTCACCAGTTCGTTGATGACCGGGTTCATCATGCGGCAGGGGCCGCACCAGTCCGCGTAGAAGTCCACGAGTACCGGACGAGTCGAGTCGAGCACCGTCTCTTTGAAGTCAGCTTCGTCGTAGTGCCTGAGATCTGCCAATTGAATTCCTCCTATCCATACAAGCGCGCCAGGGCCTTTTCGTATTCCTTCGATAATCGGAGGCGGAATGGCCACCGCGGTCCAGCGGACACCGCTGCAGCAGGGCACCTGGCGTCTCTTCGAGGCAACGCCTGGACTGATCACCTGGGTCGTCCTGCTCTGTCCGATCTGGATCCCGGTCCTCTTCGGGGTCGAGGGCGCCTTCGTCGTGGCTATCGGAGTGCTGGTCTTCGACGTCTACTGGTTCTGCCGCTCCTTCCTGGTCATCGGCGGCGTGCTCTACACCTTCCGCCGGATGCGGCGCGACATGGCCGTCGACTGGCTCGCGCGCTGCCGAGAGCTGGGGGCTGCGCCCGGCCGCCCCGATCCGCTCGCGCTCTACCACCTGAGCATCATTCCGACCTATACCGAGCCCTACCACGTGCTGGAGGCGACGGTGCAGGCGATCGTGGACGCGAATTACCCGGCCGAGAAGAAGCTCGTCGCGATCATCACCCGCGAGACGGACAAGCCGGGCTGGAAGAACGTGGCGCGGCTCAAGGCGCAGTTCGGCAACGGGCTGGGCGGCTTCTATCACATCAAGGACCCGCTCGAAGCCGGCATCGTGATCGGAAAGTCGGCGGCGATGAACTTCGGCGGCCGCTGGATGGTGAGCGAGCTGCGGGACGCCGGCCTCGACTTGACCAAGGTGCTCTGCACCGACCTCGACTCGGACTACCGCGTGCACCCGCAGTACTTCGCCTGGATCAGCTACCACCACGCGCTGGAGCCGCTACGCGACTACGTGATCTGGCAACCGGTGCCGCTCTTCCACAACAACATCTGGCAGGTGCCGACCGCGGTCCGCGTGGTCTCCGGCAGCACCAGCCAGTGGCAGATGTTCCTGCACACGCGGCGCCATCGCCTGGTTGCGTTCAGCAGCTACACCTGCACCCTCCAGTTCGTCCACGACGTCGGCTACTGGGACAAGGACGTCATCCCGGAGGATTCGCGCTTCTACTGGAAGGCGTTCTTCACCTTCGGGCAGAACTTCTCGGTGAAATCGGTCTGGCTGCCGATCTACGGTGACTCACCGAAGGCGCGCGACTACGCCTCGACGCATGCCAATCAGTACAACCAGATCAAGCGCTGGGCCTGGGGGATCACGGACGTCCCCTATGTGCTGGCCCGGCTCCACAAGCATCCTGAGATACCGCTCCGCCTCCGGATCGTCAGGTTCCTGAACCTCTTCCTGAACCACCTGAGCTGGATCTTCTTGCCGCTGTTCCTTCTCTTTGGGGCCTCGATCCCGATCTGGGTCAGCACCGACTTTTCGACCACTGACCTGGGCAACAACCTCTGGTGGTACTCGAGCCTCATCCTGACGGCGACAACCTCCACGGTGATCATCCTGATCTGGGTCGAGTACAAGCTCCTCCCGCCACCGCCCGCCCAGTGGCACCCCCTGTGGAGGTTCCTGGTCTTCCTGCAGTACTTCAGCTACCCGGTGGTGGGTCTGGTGCTGTCGGTCCTGCCCGCGCTGGAGGCGCACACCCGGCTCTTGCTCGGCAAGTACCTGGAGTACCGGGTTACGGAGAAGGGCTGAGGGGGGCTGTCAGGCGCCGCAGATCGGGCCGTTGTACCACGGCAGGCAGAAGCTCGGCCCCGCCAGCGCGAAGAAGGTGAAGCCGAGGACCCAGGCGACGAACAGGCACCAAATCGTGCCGGTGATCACGTTGTGGCCCGGGATCTGCCACTTTCGCCAGCCCAGCCGCCGGCCCACCTTGGGCCCGATCCACTGATCGAGGAAGGGGAAGAGCAGGAAGAAGGTGAGGATCGCGGGCGGGATGATCAGCGCGGTCAGGATCTCGGGCCCGGTCTTCAGGAACTGGAAGAGGAAGAGGAAGTACCAGTCAGGCCGCGGGATGACCGTGATCCGGGGATCGGCGGAGGCCTCGAGCAGCATGTTCTGCTGCAGCAAAGCCGCCATCAGGGCCACCGTGAGCACCTGGACCACGGCGATGACCGGGTACGGCCAGAGGTGGTCCGGGAAGAAGGGGTGCGTCTCGTCGTCCGGCATGTCCTCGGAGAGGTGGTGGCCCCCGGGGCCCAGGAGGATGGGGAAGAGGGCGATCCCGATCAGGACCGCGTAAAGCGGGTGGTCGATCCCGACCGGCAGCTCCTCGCGCCGGGCCGGCAGGTGCGGGTCGGGCTGGTACGGCAGCTCGACCGGTACGACCACCGGCTGCGCGGCCGGCTGGGCCCCGGGACCTTTGAACTCGGGCGGCTTTGGCTTGCTCATCTCACAGCGGCTCCGAGATGCCGTGCTGGCGGATCAGCTTGAAGTGAACGAACATCAAAAGCAAGATCACGGCGGGCAGCAGGAACACGTGGATCGTGAAAAACCGCTGCAGGGTTCCCGGCCCGAGCACCGGCCCGCCCTGGAGCAGCTGCTTGGTCCAGCCGCCGATGTCGATCACCGGACCGTTTGGGATCGGGATCTGGGGCACGCTGCCGGCGATCTTGATCGTCACGCTGGTCGCCCAGTAAGCCTTGGTGTCCCAGGGCAGCAGGTAGCCGGTGAGTGAGAACACCAGGACCAGGAAGAGCATCACGACGCCGACCATCCAGTTCAGCTCGCGCGGCGCCCGGTAGGAGCCGGTCCAGAAGACCCGCGCCATGTGGACGACGACCATCACGATCAGGAGGTTGGCGCCCCAGAAATGGACCCCGCGCACCAGCCAGCCCAAATAGACGCTGTTCATGATGAAGTTGACGCTGGTGTAGGCGGGCGCCGGAGTGCCGGCCGCGTCAGGCACGTAGTAGAAGGCCAGAAAGACGCCGGTCACCAGCTGGAAGACGATCAGGATGAAGACCATCCCGCCGAAGCAGTAATAGAAGGCATTGGCGTAGTTGGGCACGCGAACCGTGAGCGCGTCGTCGACGGCCTCGGTGAAGGGGAAGCGAGAGTCGAGCCATTCGACCGCCGCGACCTGGATCTGCCGGGGTGTCGGGATCGCCACTTGCCTACACCTTTACCTGGTAGCTCACGACTGGAAGGTCATTCCTTCGATGGCCAAAGTGTCGTTGCCCTGCTTCTTGTAGGTCAGGTGGGACAGAGGAGCCTGAGCCGGGCCCTTCTGCACCGACCCATCAAGGTTGAAGCGGGACCCGTGGCAGGGGCACTCGAAGCGCTTTTCGCCGGGGTTGAAACCGATCGAGCAGCCCAGGTGCGAGCAGTTGATCGCGAACACGTACTCCTTGCCGGCGGCCTTCACGTAATAGCCGGCAAAGGCGACGTCGCCCTTGGCGTTGTCGCCGCCACCGTCGGCCATGACGAAGGCAGCGTTCTGGGGGGCCTGGAACTGGACGGCCGCCGCTTCCGCAACCGAGCTGAACGCCTGCTTCAGCTTGACCGTGATCGACGTCTGTTTCGTGCCTGGCGGGGCCGGCGGCCAGATGTAGATCAGGAGCGGCGCCACGATCGCCGCCGTGATGGCGGTGACCAAGGCCGCCATGTACCAGGTGATGAAAGTCCGCCGGCTGACGCTCTGGCCGGCGTTCATCCGGGGAAACGGTGACTCGGCGGTGATTCCTGGAGCTCCTCTCGTTTCTCAGGCTGCCGATCGGCGGCAGATCGACATTATCAGATCAGCGGCGGCAGGAGCCCGACCGCCGAGCGGGCCTCCCGCACAGTCTCGACGGCGACCTCACGGGCCTGTCGGGAGCCCGCCTCCAGGACTTGCTGGATCTCCTTCCTGGTCAGGTCCGAGCGGCGCTCGCGGAACGGTTCGAAGGTCTCCACGATCCGCTCGGCCAGGATCTGCTTCTTCTCGTGGCAGCCGATCTGCGCCTTCCGGCAGAGGTCCCAGTAGTGCTGCCAGTCATTCGGGAAGAAGACCTTGTAGAGGCTGTCGACGTTGCAGCTGCGAGGATGGCCGGGCTGGCTCTTATAAACGCGCTTGGTGTCGGTGACCATGCTCAGAACCTGTTTGCGGATCACCTCCGGCGGGTCGGTCACTCCCACCACGTTGCCGAGAGACTTCGACATCTTCTGGCGTCCGTCGGTGCCGAGGATGCGCGGCGTCTCGGTGGAGAGGCTCTTGGGTTCCGGAAAGATCGGCTTGTAAACACGATTGAAGCGGCGGGCGGTCTCGCGCGCCATCTCGACGTGCGCGTCCTGGTCGCCTCCGACCGGTACGAAGCCGCCCTTTACGAGCAGGATGTCCGCCGCCTGCAGCACCGGGTAGGCGAAGAGCCCGAAGTTGACGTTATCCGGCTGCTGGCGCGCCTTCTCCTTGAACGTAGGCGTGCGTTGGACCCAGCCGTAGGGAGTGACCATGCTGAAGAGCAGGAAAAGCTCGGCCACCTCAGGCACCGACGACTGCAGGTAAAAGACGCTTTTGGCGGGGTCGATGCCGACGGCAAGGATGTCACCGGCCAGGTCGAAGAGGTCGTCCTCGAAGTCCCTGGCATGGGGCTGGGTCGTCAGCCCGTGATAGTCCGCGACCATGTAGAAGCACTCGTAGTCGCCGCCGTTCTGAAGCTCCACCCAGTTCTTGGCGGCTCCGAAGTAATTCCCGAGATGAAAGCGGCCGGTCGGCCGCATGCCACTCAGAATCCGCCGCTTGGGAGCCACGATCGCCCGAGTCTACCCGGGTAACCCGGTAGTACGATGAAGCTGAGAATTTGTACGCGCCGGGCCCCCGCCGCCGCCCACTTCCCACTTTGAGGCCCCTCAACCGCCCCGCCAGGCGCGGTTCGCTGGTCCCCATTCAGCTGGCGTCGGATGTCGTCATGACCATCGCCGCCATGGTCATCGCCTACTGGTTCCGCTTCCACCTCTTCGTCCACCCGCCGCCCCTCGAAGGCGAGCCGCCGTCCACCATCGCCTACTTCGCCGCCGCGCCGGTCGTGGCCCTTGTGGTGGTTGTCACCTTCGCGCTGATGGGCGTCTACCGGCATCGTCGCGGCGTCCAGTTCATCGACGAGTTCTTCGGCCTGACCGGCGCCATCGCGGTGGCCGGCCTCGTCGTGCTCGCGCTGCTCTTCCTCTACCGCGGCTTCAGCTATTCGCGGCTCACCCTCGTCTACTGGCTGGTCTTGACGCTGGTCCTGATCGCACTGGCCCGCTACGCCATCCGCCGTTGGGCCGCCTGGCAGCGAGCTCGCGGCGTGGCCGGCGACCGCGCGCTTGTGATCGGCCACGGCGCCGCCGCCGACCTCGTGATCCAGCGGATGCGCATGTTCCCCGACTACGGCTACCAGGTGATGGGCGTCGTCAGCGACATCCTGCCGGTTGGCGCCGACTTCAGCGGCGCACGAGTGGTCGGCGGCACGACACAGCTCGCGGAGCTGGTCCAGCAGGAGGACGCAACGATCGTCTTCGTAGCGCTCCCCGACGCCAGCCAGGACCACATCCTGCAGCTGATGGACTCCTGCCAGGAGACGGCTGTCGAGTTCCGGATCGTGCCCAGCCTGCTCGAGATCATGACGTCGCAGGTGACGGGGGACCAGCTCGATGGAATCCCGCTCCTCCAGCTCCGCCGCGGGCTCGACATCTCGGGGCCCAACGGCACGCTCAAGCGGATCGTCGACCTCGCGATCTCCACCCTGGGCCTGGTCCTGCTCTCACCGTTGCTGCTGGTCATCAGCCTCCTCGTCAAGCTCACCTCGCCGGGGCCGCTGCTGGTCCACCAGGAGAGGGTCGGACAGCGCGGGTCGAGCTTCCTCATGGTGAAGTTCCGGACCATGCGACACGACGCCGAGCAGGCGACCGGACCCGTCTGGGCAAGCGCGCGCGACCCCCGCCGGACCGGGGTTGGCCGCTTCCTGCGCCGGTTCAGCCTCGATGAGCTGCCGCAGCTCTGGAACATCTTCCGCGGCCAGATGAGCCTGGTCGGACCGCGGGCGGAGCGACCGGTCTTCGTGCGGGAGTTCGAGGGCGGCCTGGCTCACTACGGCGACCGCCACCGGGTCCGGCCCGGGCTCACCGGCTGGGCGCAGGCCAACGACCTCCGCGGTCAGACGCCCGTGGAGGAACGCCTCATTTACGACCTCTACTACATTGAGAACTGGAGCCTGGCATTCGATCTCAAGATCATCCTGATCACCCTGTTTCGCGTGTTTACTCACAAAAACGCGTATTAGCTCGCGATTACCATTCGCGTCCGTGAAAGCCGGACGCGTGTTGAGGCTCAAGCCGCGCGGGGCTGAGCCGGTCGAGTGGAAGGAGCCTGCCGAAGTGCCGCTGGGCGTGAGCCCGGACACTCCGCTCAGCCAGGCCGAGTACGTAGCTGTGGACATCGAGACCACCGGCAACCGGCCCTTTCTGGTGCTCGAGATCGGCGCCGAGCGGTTCCGCCTGGACCGGTCGCTGGCGCTCTTCGACACCCTCGTCAACGCGCGGGCGCCGATCAACCCCTACGCTCGCCGCCGCCACCTGATCGACCGCCAGATGCTGGTCGACGCCCCCGACTTCGCGGACGCCCGCCGTGCGTTCTTGCATTTCGCCAGGGGTTCGGTCCTGGTGGAGCACAGCCACGACGCCTTCGACACCTGGCTGATCGGCCGCGGGCTGAACCGTCCGCTCGAGAACCCGGTCATCGACACCACCGCGCTGGCGCGGCTCGTGCTCGAGCTGCCGGCCGGCCAGACGCCGGGGCTCGCCAGGTTGGTGGAGGCTCTCGAGATCGAGATGCTGCCGGCGCACGCGGCCCTCGGCGACGCCCAGGCCACGGCCGCCGTCTTCCGGGAGCTGGTCCGGCGCGGCGCCGAACGCTACGGCTGGCAGACCGTGGCCGACCTGGTCACGGCCGTTCCGCGGCCCGTGGTCGATCGCAGCGCCATGGAAGCAGGTGGCGCTAGTCGAAAAGACTCATCTGCAAATCGGGCTCAGGGTGCACGAGGCCGGACAGGCCAACCCCGACCAGCCGCACCGGGCGCGACTCCAGGTGCGACTTCTCCAGAGCCGACCGCGCGGCGCGGAAGATCACGTCGGCGTCGTCGGTCGGGCTCGTCCGGCTCACCTGGCGGCTCACCAGGCGGAAGTCCGGCAGCTTGACCTTGACGTAGACGGTGCGGGCCTTCACCCCGGCTTGCTGAAGCCGCTCGGTCAGCCGGTTGCTGAGGTCGCGGACCGCCTCCTCGATTCGCTCGCGGTCGGCGACGTCGTGTTCGAACGTGGTTTCGGCGCTGATCGTCCGCGGCGGCCGGGAGCCGTCGACCGGGTTGCGGTCGCGCCCCTGCGCATAGCGCTGGAGCACAGCCCCGCCGGTGCCCAGGGCCTGGACCAGGCGCTGGGTGTCATAGGTCGCCAGGTCGCCGACCCGGCGGATGCCCATCAGCCGGAGGCGCTCCTCGGTCTTCGGCCCGATCCCCGGGATCACGGCGATGGGGAACGGGGCCAGAAAGTCCGCCTCCGTGTCCGGCTGGACCACGACCAGGCCGTCCGGCTTGCGCGACCCGCTGGCCACCTTGGCCACCAGCTTGCTGATCGCGACCCCGACGCTGGCCGTCAGCTGGACCTCGGTGTGGACCATGAACTTGATCCGGCGGGCGACGTCTTCCGGCGTGCTGGTGCCGTGGCGGACTCGCGCCGTGATGTCCAGGTATGCCTCGTCGAGGGCGACGCCTTCGATCTTCTCGGGAGAGGCGAAGCGGCGAAAGACGCCGTGCACCTGGCGGCTGGCCTCCCGATACCTGGCGCCCTCCGGCCTGACCACGACCAGCTCCGGGCAGAGCTGCTGCGCCTCGTGGATCGGCTGTGCCGAATGCACGCCGAAGGCGCGCGCCTCGTAGGAGGCGCCCATCACCACGGCCCGCCTGGAGGCGCCGGCGACCGCGACCGGCTTGCCGCGCAGGGAGGTGTCGTCGCGTTGATGGACGGACGTGTAGAAGGCGTCCAGGTCGACGTGGAGGATGGCCCGGGGCCAAGCGATGGGCACGGCGATCGCAGTTTGCCACAGGATTTGGGGGTCTCCGACAAATGCACCACATTTGTTGGGGGTAAGGATTTTCTGTCCGCCCCGTGATTTCCCCCCATCTGCGGCTCCTGTCAGCCCTCGGCCCGTGGCTTCCGGCGGTGCTGGCGCTGGCCTTGCTGCTCGTTGCCTGGTTTCCGGTCCTGGCGGGCTCGCGGGTCCTGATCGGGGGCGACGTGCTGTATTCGATCGGCCCACCCTGGGCGGCGGAAAAGGCCGCCCACCGGCCGGCCAACACCCTCGTGGTCGACCCGGCTCAGCAGTTCCTGCCCTGGCAGCAGCTCACCGCCGACGCGTTCCGCCACGGAAGGCTCCCACTCTGGGACCCCTACGCGTTGTCGGGCAAGCCGCTCCTTGCCAACGACCAGTCGGCTCCCTTCTCGCCCTTTACCTGGCTCGCCCTCTTCTTCAAGCCGGCGACAGGGCTCAGCCTGGCGATGATCGCCAAACTGCTGGTGGCCGGGTTCGGCATGGCGTTCTACCTGCGCGCGCTCGGCGCCCGCGGCGTCGGGCCCGTAGCCGGGGGCGTGGCCTACGCCGGGAGCTCCTTTATGACCGTCTGGCTGGCTTCGCCGCAGGCCGCCGTCGCGGCGCTCCTCCCCTGGATCTTCGCGGCGGTCGAGCTTTACCTGAAGACCGGCCGCAGAAGGGCACTCGCAAGCCTTGCCCTGGCCGTGGGCCTCCAGTTCCTCGCGGGACACGCCGAGACCTCCCTTCACGTCGGCCTCGGGCTCGCCGTCTACGGGCTGATCCGGCTCGCTCTGGCGCCTCGGTTGGTCTTCCGGATGGGCGCGCTGATCGCCGCCGGCGTGGTCGGAGTCATGCTCGGCGGCGCTCAGCTGCTGCCTTTTCTCAATGAGCTCGGACAGTCCTCGCTGGTACGCGACCGCGCCGCGGGTGCGGTCGGCTCGGGCCACCTGAACCTCTCCGCAGTTACCTCTTGGTTCGTGCCCAACGCTGTCGGCAATCCCGGGATCGACGGACTGTACGGTCGCTACCCGAACTACAACGAAGCGACCGGGTTCGCCGGCGTCACGATGCTCGTCCTGGCGCCGATCGGCCTGGCCGCAGAGTGGTTGCGGGAGCGGGGTCCGGCGCTCGCTCTGGCGGGGGTGGGCCTGGTTTCGGCTGGCATCGTTTATGGACCGCTGAGCCCGCTCGCGGGGCGACTGCCAGGCCTTGCCGAGGCGAACAACATCCGGCTCCTCGTCTTGACGTGCTTCGCGGTCGCCGCGCTCGGCGGTCTCGGCCTGGCGAGCCTCGAGGAGGCGTCCTTGCGGGGACGCCAGCGAAGGCTGGTCGGAGTCGCTCTCTCTATGCTCGGGATGACAGCAGCCGTAGGTGTCGGGTTGGGCGGCCTGGTCCTGACCCAGGTCGGGGCCGGGGTGGGCGCCCTGCTGCCGACATTCCCGAGCTATTACATCGGGTTCTGGACTCTCCTGGCGGCCCTGGCGCTGCTGGGAGCCCTGGCGCTCGCGGCTGCCGCCCATTTCGCGGCCGGCCGCGTCGCGGCGCCCGCCCTGGGGCTGCTTGTCAGTCTCGAGGCGGCTCTGTTTGTGATTCCCTACCAGCCGCTTGTCAGGCCCGACGAGGTGCCTCCGGCGAGCACGGTGGCCACCTGGCTCCAGGACCACTCCGGTGACGGGTCGATCGCCTCCACGGGCAAGACGCTGATCCCCGAGACGGCGACCTACTACGGCGTGCGCGATGTGCGCGGCTACGACGTCCTGGTCCCACCCCGGGCGCGGCTCTACTGGTCGGCCGCCGACCCTGGTTACCACGACCGCGGTCTCGTCACGTTCCTCGAGCGGCCGGACATCGACTGGCTGAAGCGCGCGGGTGTCGCCTACATCGTCACCGCCGGCGCGGTCGTGCCGGGCAGCGCGCCGGTCGAGTCTGCCGAAGGTGTCGTCGTCAGCGCAGTCGCCGGACGTCCCTACGCCTACGCGACCGGCACCTGGTCGGCGGTGGCCGACGCGGCGGCGGCTCGCCGCCAGCTCCTCGCGCAGCCGGCCGGACCGCCGGTGATCGAAGGCGTCCAGGCCGGCAGCTCGCAGGCGTTGGCGCTGGTCAGCGTGCAGCGGGAAAGCCCAGAGCAGATCACAGTGCAGGTACGGACAGATGGGCCGGTCGTGGTCGTGATCCACGAATCCTGGAGCCCTGACTGGCGGGCCAGCCTCGACGGCCGGACCGTCGCCGACCACCCGGCCGACCTCATCTTCCAGGGCGTCCTCGTCCCGCTGGGCGCCCACACCCTCGAGCTCCGCTACGAGCCCGCCGGCGTCACCCGGGGCCTGGCGCTCTCGGGGGCCGGCGTCGCCGGCCTCCTGGCGCTCGCCATCCTGCCGCTCCCGCGGAGGCGACACTAGAATCCGAACGTTGAAGGGCGTCATCCTCGCGGGGGGCACGGGCAGTCGCCTCCACCCGCTCACCCTGATCACGAACAAGCACCTGCTTCCGATCTACGACCGGCCGATGATCAGCTACGCGATCGAGGCGCTGGTCAAAAGCGCAGTCACCGAGATCATGCTGGTGACCGGCGGGACGCACGCGGGCGAGTTCCTGCGCCTGCTCGGCAACGGCCACGAGTACGGGATCGACAGGCTCTTCTATGCCTACCAGGAGCGGCCAGGCGGCATCGCCGAGGCGCTCGGCCTGGCCGAGCGGTTCGTGGACCGGGACCGGGTCGTCGTGGTGCTCGCCGACAACGTGTTCGAGTGCTCGATCCGGCCGGCAGCCGAGAAGTTCGCGACGCAGGAGAAGGGCGCCCGCATCCTGCTCTCGAAGGTCAGCGAGCAAGCGCACCTGAAGCACCTTGGCGTTCCCGAGCTGGACGGCCAGGGACGGGTTACGAAGATTGTCGAAAAGCCGGAGGACCCGCCCAGTGCCTTCGCGGTGACCGGCATCTACTTCTACGACGCGGACGTGTTCGACGTCATCCCGACCCTGGAGCCGTCCAACCGCGGAGAGCTCGAGATCACTGACGTGAACAACCACTACGTGCGCCAGCGCACCATGGAGTACGACGTGGTGGACGGGTTCTGGGGCGACGCCGGGGAGTCGATCGAGGCCTACTACGCGGTCAATGACTTCGTGCGCGCGCACGGCGCCAATAAGGAGATTCCCGGAACGTGAGCGAGCGCGTGCTTCGGCGCCTCCTGGTCGCCGGCGGCGCCGGCTTCATCGGCTCCAACTTCGTGAAGCTGCTGCGCAGGACGCGGCCCGACGTCGAGGTCACCGTGCTGGACAAGCTCACCTACGCCGGCAACCCTGCCAACCTGCGCGAGCTGGAGGGCCAGGAGGGCTACCGCTTCGTGCGCGGCGACATCTGCGACGGCGAGATGGTCGACCACCTGGCGGGCCAGGTCGACGCCATCGTCAACTTCGCGGCCGAGACCCATGTCGACCGCTCCCTGCTCGACCCCTTCGCGTTCGTACTCACCGACGTGCTCGGGACGGCGGTGCTTTGCGAGGCAGCACGCAAGCACGAGCACGAGGTCATCCTGCTGGTCTCGACTGATGAGGTCTACGGCGATGTGACCACCGGCCTGTCAAAAGAGGCGGACGCGCTCCGGCCGCGCAGCCCGTACTCCGCCAGCAAGGCCGGCGGCGAGCTGCTGGCACGCTCTTATGTGGAGAGCTTCGGCTTGCCGCTGCTCGTGACCCGCGGCAGCAACAACTACGGGCCCAACCAGTTCCCCGAGAAGATCGTCCCGCTTTTCATCACGAACGCCCTCGACGGCTTGAAGCTGCCGATTTACAACGACGGCTCGGCAGTGCGCGACTACATCTACGTCGAGGACCACTGCGAAGGCATCGACCTGGTGCTGCGCAAAGGCGAGGTCGGCCACGCCTACAACGTCGCCACCGGAGTGCAGACCAGCGGCCTGGAGGTGGCGCGGACCGTGCTCGAGCTGACGGGCGGCGACGAGTCGCTGCTGGAGTTCGTCCGCGACCGGCCGGGCCACGACTACCGCTACGCGCCGGACATCAGCGCGATCTCAGAGCTGGGCTGGCAGCCAAAGGTCAACTTTCGCGAGGGCCTGGCGGAGACTGTCCGCTGGTATCAGGAGCACGAGCAGTGGTGGCGGCCCCTGAAGTCCGGCGAGTACTGGGATTTCTATCGCCGCAACTACAAGCCGATCGAGACCGAAGTCTCATAGGGACGGACCCGAGCGTTTCGGTCGTTGTCTTGAACCGGGACGGCCTGCGCTTCCTGGACGCCTGCCTGAGCGCTTCGCTCGACCAGGAGGTGGACGGTGGGCATGAGGTGCTTCTGGTGGACAACGGCTCCAGTGATGGGTCCGCGGAGCACGTCAGGCAGCGACATCAGCGCGTGCGCGTGATCGAAGCGGGTCGGAACCTTGGGTTCGCTGCGGGCAACAACCTCGGCATCCGCGAGGCGCGGGGCGAGCTGGTGGTCCTGCTCAACAACGACACGCGCGTGCGCCCGGGCTGGCTCCAAGCTCTGGTCGAGGTTGCCGGCGCCGACCCTCGGGCCGGGGCGGTGACTTCGAAGCTGTTGTTCGCGGAGCCCGCCGGAGTGATTCAGAACGCCGGGTCGCTGCTGCTCAGCGATGGCAGCGGTGGCGACCGAGGGAGTGGGGAGCCCGATGCCGGCCAGTTCGACAAGCGGGAGGAGGTCTTCGCCTTTTGCGGTGCTGCCGCGCTCCTGCGCCGCGAGGCCCTGGCCGACGTCGGCGTCTTCGACGAGGACTACTTCATGTACTACGAGGACACGGACCTCAGCTGGCGCCTCCGCTTGCGTGGCTGGAGGGTGGTCTATGAGCCGCGCGCGGTGGTCGACCACTGGCACGCCGCGTCGAGCGGGCGGGACTCCAGGTTCATGCGCTTCCACGCCGACCGCAATCGCCTGTTCACCGTTTTAAAGAACGCGCCGCCGTCTTTCGTCGGCCGCAGCTTCGCCAGCCTGGGAAGACGTGCCGCGGCGCCGACCGGTCCGTCCGGGACTCCGCGAGAAGGATCGAAGCCCAGGGTGCTCGCGTCATTCGCGGCGCACTTGCCCGCCATGCTGGCGCGGCGGCTGCGCATCCGCGCACGGCGTACAGCCCCTGACGCGGAGGTGCTGCGCTGGATCTACTCGAGAGAGCGATGGGACGCCCGCTCCTGATCGGCCTCACCTCCCCTTACTTCGGAGCTGTCTTCGGCGGCGGCGAGAAGTACCTCGGCGTGACAGCCGAAGCGGTGCGGGACGGGTTCCCAGGCAATGTGGTCGAGATCGCGGGCGCGGTGCCGGCCGACCGCGAACGCTACGAGGCGACGCTGAACCTCGACCTCCACGGAATCCAGCTGGTCGCCAACAACCGTCGCGTCACGCCGGTCCACCGCCTGGCCAACCGGCTGACTCCGCTCCGCCCGCTGCGCAACCGCGTCCTGGCGTCTCAGGCGGCGCGCGCCACAGCACGCTACGACGTCCACCTGGCCATGGCCTACCGCATACCCGTGCACACGCGCGCGCAGCGCACGGCGATTCTCTGCCAGTTCCCCTACGCGTCACGTGAGGGCGTGGCGGAGTTCGAGCGCGTCATCTGCCAGTCGGAGTACGTGCGGCACTGGGTGCGCGAGCTCTGGGGTCGTGACGCGGCCGTGGTGCACCCGCCAGTCGACCTCCCGGCCGGCGGTCCCGAGGCCGCCGCCAAGCGCCCGCTCATCCTCTCGGTCGGGCGCTTCTTCGAAGGCGGCCATTCGAAGCGCCACGAGGTGATGGTGGAGGCCTTTCGCGGCCTCTGCGAGGACGGATTGGAAGGCTGGCAGCTGCACCTGGTCGGGTCGGTTCACGAGGAAGGTCCGCACGCGGGCTACTTCGAGCGTGTCAAGGCCCGCGCTCGCGGCTACCCGATCCGGATCCATACCGACCTGAGCCATCAGGACCTGGAGGACCTCTACCGCTCGGCGAGCGTCTACTGGCACGCAGCCGGGTTCGGAGCCGAAGGCGGGCCACCCGAGGCGCTCGAGCACTTCGGGCTGACCGTCGCCGAAGCCATGGCCCACGCCACGGTGCCGGTCGTCTACCCGGGGGGCGGTGTCGCCGAAGTCGTTCACGACAAGGAGGACGGCTTTCACTGGCGCGACCCGCGTGAGCTGGCGGAGGTCACGCTCCGGCTGGTGGCCGACGCCGACTTGCGGCGCCGGGTTGGTGCGGAGGCCTGGCGGTCGGCGCGACGCTTCGGCCGGGCCGAGTTCAAGCGCCGGATGCTGGAGGCGCTCCGCCCATTGGTCGAGCCGGCCTCCGGTGAGTAAGCCACTTCTCGACGCCCGCTCCCTGCAGGGCCCGAGTGCGCGGCGTGGCATCGGGCGCTACGCACGGGGTCTGCTGCGAGCCCTGGCCGAGGCCGGCCTCGACTACGACGTCCTGATCGACGGCGGCCTGCCCGACCCTGCGGTTCCGAACGGCGTCAAGCTCTATGCGACCCGGCGCCGCTACCGGGGCCGGCTGGCCGGCTACGAGGATTCGGTGGCGCTGGTCGCGGACCTGCGCAAGATCCGGCCTTCCCTCTACCACGCCCTCCACCTGACGCTCCCCGGCCGCGCCCCCTGCCCGGTCGTGGTCACCGTCCACGACCTCATCCCCTGGGCGTTCGGCGGCTGGCGCATGGCCGGCGAGCGGCTCCGCTATCGCACCGCGCGGCGGCTCTTGCCCCGGGCCGACCTGCTTCTCGCGGTCTCCCAGGCGACCGCGGCCGACATCCGTCGCCTGGTTGGTGCCCAGGCGGAGCGCGTGCGCGTCGTCTACGAGGGTCTCGACCCCGCGTTTCGGCCCCGCGAGGGTGCGCCCGACCGGGTTCGCCGGCGCTGGAGCGTCAGCAAGCCCTACCTCGTCTTCGTGGGCGCCCTGGACGTCCGCAAGGATCCGGCGGGGCTCTTGCGAGCCTGGGGGGCGGCGCGCGCCAGCGGCGCCGACCTGGACCTGCTGGTGGCGGGCGAGTCGGGACGCCAGGCACCGTCGAACATGGGCGGAGCGCGGCTGCTCGGCTACGTCGACGATGAGTCCCTGGCCGACCTCCTCTCGGCCGCCGGCTGCCTGGTTTTCCCAAGCCTCTACGAGGGCTTCGGGCTGCCGGCTCTGGAGGCGATGGGCTGCGGCTGCCCGGTGGCCGCCTACCGCAACTCCAGCCTGCCCGAGATCGTCGGCGACGCCGGCGCCCTCGTCGCCAACCGCGATTCTGAGGCGCTCGGACGGGCGGCGGCCGCGCTCCTGGCAGAGCCGCAACGCTCTCAGGCCCGCAACTCCGGCTTGAGCCGGGCTCGGAGCTTCAGCTGGGAGAAGGCGGCCCGGGAGACGATGGCCGCCTACCGGGACCTGACCGGGAGCTCGGCCGGCTGACCCACTTTCTTGTGGGTCGGCTTCAATTCACATTCCCAGATAAGCCCTCTGGACCTCAGCCGACTCCAGCAGCTCCTGTCCGGTGCCCGTCTGAACTATCTCCCCGGTTTCGAGGACGTAACCCCGGTGCGCGACCTGGAGAGCCTGGCGCGCGTTCTGCTCCACCAAGAGAATCGAGGTGCCCTGCTTGTTGATGTCGCGGATGATCGAGAAGATGGTCTCGACCAGGATCGGAGCGAGTCCAAGCGACGGCTCGTCGAGCATCAAGAGGCGGGGTCTGGACATCAGCGCTCGCCCGATTGCCAGCATCTGCTGCTCCCCGCCCGACAGGGTCCCCGCCAGCTGCGTCGAACGTTCCTTGAGTCGCGGGAAGAGCGTGAACGCGTTTTCCATGTCCGCCCGTATCCCGTCGCGATCTCGGCGGGTGTAGGCGCCCATCAAGAGGTTCTCGTGAACGCTCATCCGGGGGAAGAGGCGGCGGCCCTCTGGGGCGAGGCAAAGGCCCCGCCGGACGATCGCCTCCGCCGGCCGCCCGGTAGTCTCCTTTCCGTCGAAGACGACCCGGCCGGCGAGCGGCCGCATCACACCCGCCAGCGTCCGTACGGTGGTCGACTTGCCGGCACCGTTGGCGCCGATCAGGGTGACGATCTCGCCCTGGCTGACGTTCAAGCTCACGCCGCGCAGGGCGACGATCTTCCCGTACGCCACCTCGAGGCCGGTCACCTCGAGGAACGCGCTGCCGTTGGAGCTGCTGTCGCTCATGCCCCCGTGCCCAGATAGGCCTCGATCACGCGGCGGTCCTTGCGCACGTCTTCGGGGACGCCCTCGGCGATCTTCTCGCCGTGGTCGAGCACGGTGACCCGATCCGAGATCCCCATCACGACCTTCATGTCGTGCTCGATCAGGAAGAGCGTCACGCCACGATCGCGGATGGAACGGATGAGGTCGCCGAGCGCCGCCTTCTCCTGCGGGTTGGTCCCCGCCGCGGGCTCATCCAGCAGGAGCAGGCGCGGCTCGCTGGCGAGAGCCCGCGCGATCTCCAGCCGCCGCTGGAGGCCGTAGGGGAGGTTGTTGGCCAGGTCGCCGTGTCGGCGCCGGAGGCCGACGAACTCGAGGTATTCGCGCGCTTTCTCGCGGGCGTCTTTCTCTTCAGCCCGCTCGTCAGGAGTGCGCACCACGGCCTTCCAGTAAGCCGCGTGGAGACGCGAATGGCGGCCGACCAGGACGTTGCCGAGGACGCTCATGTTGCCGAAAAGCCGGATGTTCTGGAAGGTTCGGGCGATGCCGAGCTGGGCGAGGACGTGCGGCTTCAAGCCGGCGATGGCGCGGCCCGCGAACGTGATCGTTCCCGAGGTGGGCACGTCAAGGCCGGTGATCAGGTTGAAGACGGTGGTCTTGCCGGCTCCGTTGGGGCCGATCAGGCTGAAGATCTCGCCTTCCCGGACCGCCACGTCGACGTCGTCCACCGCCACGAGGCCGCCGAACTCCTTGCGCACCTGCTTGAGCTCGAGGATCGTGGCCGCTTCGGCCGTCATGGCGCCGGGCCGGGCGCTGCCGCGACGAGAGAGGGGTCCTCCTCCTTCTCTTCGAGCTCCCTCTCGCGCTGGGCGCTGGGCAGGAAGCCCTGCGGTCGAACGATGATCAGGAGCACGAGGAGGCCGCCGAAGACGAGGATGCGCAGGTAGAGCAGCGACGGGCTCAGGAAGTAAAGGAAGCCAACCACGATCGCTCCAACGACGGCTCCCGGGATGCTGCCCATGCCACCGGCCACCACCATGACAAGGACCAGGATCGACACGAAGAGCTGGAAGGAGTCGGGTGCGATCAGATGCTGTCCCGCCGCATAAATCGCGCCGGCCATGCCGCCGAAGAAGCCCCCCGAGGCGTAAGCCAGCAGCTTCAGGTTGCGCGTGTTGATTCCCGCCACCTGGGCGGCCGTTTCGTCCTCCCGGATCGCGGCCCAGGCGCGGCCGACACGTGAGCGCTCGAGCCGGCTGACTATGAAAACAGTGAGCAGGATCAGGAGCAGAACCAGGTAGTAGTAGTTGAGGAACGGCGGTATCTGGAAGGGCCCCAGATGGTTCGCGGGATTGCCGAAGCTGTAACTGCCGATCGTGACCGGATCGATGTTGATGATTCCGTTCGGGCCGTTCGTGATGTTGATCGGCTGGTCGAGGTTGTTGGCAAAAATCCTGGTGATCTCACCGAAGCCGAGCGTCACGATGGCGAGGTAGTCACCGCGTAACCGCAGCGTGGGAATGCCGATCAGCACTCCGAAGAGCGCAGCTGCGGCGCCGGCCAGTGGAATCAATACCAGCATCGAGATGTGAAAGCCGGGCTGCGGACCAACAACGCTCTGGGACACCAGGAAGTACGTGGTTTGTTTGGTTATCTCGTAGAGCTGGGGAGAGGCGAAAAGCCCGTAGACGTAGGCCCCGACCGCGAAAAAGGCCACGTACCCAAGATCGAGCAGGCCGGTGAAGCCGACCACGATGTTGAGGCCGACCGC
>Ga0209059_1000037_pt1 | contig 47620 bp, 51 predicted proteins | sample GraSoiAngelo_151_FD_186165 | JGI IMG/M metagenome (GOLD analysis project Ga0209059, IMG submission 186165) | Grasslands soil microbial communities from the Angelo Coastal Reserve, California, USA - 14_1009_12_20cm (SPAdes) (version 2) | ecosystem: Environmental > Terrestrial > Soil > Grasslands ...
AAAATTCCTAACTGCTGCCTCCCGTAGGAGTCTGGGCCGTGTCTCAGTCCCAGTCTGGCTGGCCATCCTCTCAGACCAGCTACGGATCGAAGCCTTGGTGCGCCGTTACCACACCAACTAGCTAATCCGCCGCAGGCCCCTCCCAAAGCGTCTTGCGACTTTGAGCACCGAAATGCATCGGTGATCACATGCGGTATTAGCGACTCTTTCGAGTCGTTATCCCCCACTTCGGGGCAGGTCACCTACGTGTTACTCAGCCGTTCGCCACTCACCTCAGTCCTTGCGGACTGAGATCCGTTCGACTTGCATGTTTTATGCACGCCGCCAGCGTTTGTCCTGAGCCAGGATCAAACTCTCCGTCAAATAAGAAATCGTCCTTTCGGACGATTCAAGTTTCGTCTTTGAGTTCGATCCGGAAAAATCGACGAGTCCGCGCTGTGCGTTCCTGCCACTCTTCAGCTGTTAAAGATCGTGCCCCGACCTCCCATGCGGAATTGGCCACGGGCGTGATGCGGACGCTAATCGTATCAACTGGAGGGTCCGCGCGTCAACGCGTGCAGCCTCGCAAAGCCGCGCCGGTAGGTCCTCTAGAGCCCTCGGCGGCCTTCTAGCGCTCGGCTGACAGTCACCTCGTCGGCCCATTCGAGGTCGCCACCCATCGGCAGACCTCGGGCTAACCGGGTTACGCGCACTCCGTTCCCGGCGATGAGCTGGCCGATATACATGGCGGTCGCGTCGCCCTCGAGGTTCGGGTTCGTCGCGAGGATGAGCTCCTCGATGCCGCCCTTCTTCAACCGATCGGCGAGCTGAGGGATCTTCAGGTCATCGGGCCGCACGCCATTCACGGGAGAGATCGCGCCGTGCAGAACGTGATAGAGCCCGCGGTACTGGCCGGTGCGCTCGATCGCGAGGACGTCCAGCGGCTCCTCGACGACGCAGACGACATCCTTGTCGCGCTCGTCGGACGAGCAGATCGCACACGGATCCGTCTCGGCGATGTTGAAGCACGTCGAGCAGTAGCGAAGATCTGTCTTCACCGCGCGGACCGCGGACGCGAGCGCGTCCGCGTCGCTCGTGGAAGTCCGGAGAATGTGATACGCGAGCCGCTGCGCGGTCTTGGGGCCGACGCCGGGAAGCTTGGACAGCTCGTCGATCAAACGGGCGAGCGGTCGCGCGAGGGCCGCCGGCATCAGAGGCCCGGGATCTTGAGCCCGCCCGTGAGTCCGCCGAGCCGATCGGCTGCGAGCTGCTTGGACTTGGCGAGCGCGTCCGTCGTCGCGGCCCGAACGAGATCCTCGAGCGTCTCGACGTCCTCGGGGTCAACCGCGTCCTTCTTTATGCGCACCGCCTTGCACTCCTGCGTCCCGGTCATGACGACCACAACGGCGCCTCCGCCGGCCGTCCCCTCGACCGTCGCGGCCGCCAGCTCGTCCTGCGCCTTGGCCATGTCGGCTTGCATCTTCTGGGCGAGCTTTTGGATGTCGCCAAGATTCTTCATTCGATCTCCATGATGCGGCCGGGCCGTCCGATGGTGTCGTGGAGAGCGCGGAGCATGGGGTCATCGCTGGCGTGCGCGCCAGGCTGCTTCACACATTTGACGCGGATGCCCGCGTTCAAGATCTCGGAGAGATCCTGCTCGAGCTGGAGCCGGCCCTTGTCCTGCCAGAGCGCACGCGCGAAGTCGTCGCCGAACCCGATCACGATCATCGTCCCCTCGATCGCGATCGGCTCGGCCGTGGCGAGCTGCGCGGCTTTGCCGACGCTCCGCTCCTTCGCGCGGGTCACAAGCTCTCCCCATGCTCTGCGCACGTCGTCGAGCGCCACCACTGGAGCTCGTGCGCCGGCCGCCGCCGGGTCCGGCGCAGAACGGCGATCAGCGATGGAGACCACCGCCCCGCGCGGCGGATCGCGTCGCGCGGGCTCCGAACGCGTCGCGGACGCCGCCGGCCTGGCGGATGGCCCGGGCGGCTCGCGCTTAGGCGCATCGGGCGGCGGGACGGCCTTCTCTTGTGTGGTCGCGAGATCGAGGATCGCGAGCTCGAGCGGTAGCGGGGTTCCTTCGGTCGTGCGCAGGAACTGCTCGGCCTCGACGAGGCGTTTCGCGATCTTCGCGAGCTGGTCGAGCGAGAGGCTCTGAGCCTGTGAGCGCAGCTTTGCCGCAACTTGCTCGCTGACCGTCTCGGGAGGACGCCCGGTCGCGCGGGTGAGCACGAGCGCCCGGGCGTGGTCGATCGCGCGTCGGACGAAGAGCCGCAGGTCACGTCCATCATCGACGAGCCGGCCGACGAGCCCGACACCAGCGCCGGCATCGGCGGATACGAGCGCATCGAAGAGCGCGGCCGTCTCCTCCCAGTCGGAGGCACCGAGCAGCTCGTTGACCTCCGCGAGCGTGATCGGTCCATCGGCGAAGGCGATGACCATGTCGAGCATGCTCTCGGCGTCGCGGAGCGAGCCCTGAGCATGCCGCCCGATCGCCTCGAGAGCCGCCGTGTCCGCGCGGACGCCCTCTTGCTCCAGGATCCGACCGAGCTGGGCGACCACGTCCTTGTGCGCGATCCGCCGCAGGTCGAAGCGTTGCGTCCGCGAGACGATCGTCGGCGGGATCTTCTGCGCCTCGGTCGTCGCGAGCACGAAGAGCGCGTGCGGAGGTGGCTCCTCAAGCGTCTTGAGAAGCGCGTTGAAGGCTTCGGTCGTGAGCTGGTGGGCCTCGTCGATGACGTAGACCTTGTACTGGCCCTGCGAAGGCGCGAAGCGGACCTTGTCGCGCAGGTCGCGCATCTCGTCGATGCCCCGATTGGAGGCCGCGTCTATCTCGATGAGGTCGAGGAAACGGCCCTCCCGGATCGCGACGCAGTTTTCGCACCGATCGCAGGGCTCGCCATCCTTCGCGTTCGGGCAGTTCACGGCCTTCGCGATGAGACGGGCGATCGACGTCTTTCCGGTGCCTCGCACCCCGGCCAGCAGGTACGCGTGGGCGGCTTGCCCCTGCGCGATCGCGTTCCGGAGCGTTCGCGTCACATGCTCCTGACCGACGATCGCTGAGAAGGTTTGGGGGCGGTAGCGGCGGTAGAGAGCTGCGCGCTCCGGCACGGATGGATGTTAGCGATTGAGGGGGTTATGCCCCCTCAACACCCCAGGGAATTTCGCGTGAGTGGCCGTGCACCCTCCGTCGATGACGACGCCTCGGACACGCTCGCGCGTTTTGGCTCGGATCAGGCTTGCCTGCGGCACGAAACGACGACCGCTTACCGCTGCTTCCTTCCGGACCTGACGGGGTTCGCGGGCCGGTTCTGCACAGGACCCGATCGTCAACGCCGCCGCGCGCATGCAGGATCCGCGGTGCCGGACCTCGGGAGGGGATTCAGCCCCGCTGGAGCGGATTGCGGGTACAGGGCACCGCTGGCTCCCCGCCTAGCACGGCCGATTCGATGGTATCCCGCAACCCTCGCTCGGGCGCCTGGCGACGAAGCCGCCGCTCGCGCGCAGGAACAAGGGCGGGCCCTGCTGCGTTCTATAGGTGTGAAAACTTCTGGACTCCCCTGCCGCGCCGATCACGACTGCGAGGTCGTGTACACCGTGATGCCTCAGGACTCGATGGATGCCCTCCGGGAGGCAGCCGCCCGCCGGAACGCCCACGAGCTCGAGGTGCATGGGTATACGCACGTCGCGACCACCGTGCTCGGTCCGTCGACGTTCGCCCAGGGCCCCGGCGCGCCACGCAGGCGCGGACGCAGGCGCAAGGAAGAGGAGCTGAACGTCATTTAGGACACTCACGGGAGAAGGGTTGAAGGAGCGCCGGACCGGCGCTCCTTTTGTTTTTGCGTTCTACGGCAGATCGGCCGCCACGATCCGGTCGGCCACCTCGGCGAGATCGTTTCCCATGATGTCCGGTCGCTCCAAGAGCGGATTCCACATTGCGCCGGGCCGCGCCACAAAGGCCGCGCCGCAGCCGGCCCGGAGCGCGCCTTGCACGTCCCAGGCGTGAGCGGCGACGAGGCGTACCTGCCCCACCTCGACGCCAAGCTCTCGCGCCGCCGCGCGATACGGCTCGGGCGCCGGCTTGAGCCGACCAAAGACGTCGGCGCTGAGCTTGCGCTCAAAAAATTCCGCCAGACCAGCGTGGGCGAGCTGCGCCGCTTCGACCTCGACCGTCGAATTAGTCAGTGCCGCGAGCCGAAACCCCTTCGCGCGTAAGAGCTCCAATGCGCCAGGGACGTCAGGATGCGCCGGAAGCTCGCGGACGGACCGGAGAATGATCTCTTCGTCGGCGGGACGCATCTCGATTCCGCGCCGCTTGGCCGTCAGGTCGAGCGCGGCTCTGAAGTGCTCGCCGAACTTCCGATAAGGCCCGGTGATTGTCAGCAGGAAGGCGCTCTGCAGCATCGTCTGGAACCATTCGACGCGAACGCGCGCGTCGCCGAAGACGCGCTCGAAGAGTGGATCGAGGGCACTCAGATCGAGGAGCGTTTCATTGACGTCGAAGACGAGAACACGTCGCATCGGTCGGCGGAGAGGGTGGGATTCGAACCCACGGGGCATTTAACCCACGGACTTTCCAGGTCCGCGCCCTAGGCCACTAGGCGACCTCTCCCTGGCGAAAGCCTAGACCGCATCTTCGACGCGGCGATTGCCGAAACCCTCTCTACGCGCGAAACCCCGTCCCTCGGCCGGGACGGGGACCCCTCGCGCGCGGGGACCCTCGGCCATCGCCGCGTCAGCACGTTCGCGCTCGGCTCTCGCGGTCGAATGGGAATTCGAATGCGGAGAGGGTGGGATTCGAACCCACGAGGCTTTCGCCTACCGCTTTTCGAGAGCGGCACCATCAACCACTCGGACACCTCTCCGAGGTGAATTCTAGACTTCGAAAACTCGATGAAACGGCTCCATTACGCGTGGATCGTCGTGCTCGTGACGTTCCTTTCGCTCCTCGCGGCGCAGGCCGTGCGCGCCGCGCCGGGCGTGATCATCACCTCCCTCGAGTCAGAGTTCGGATGGACCCGGACCGCGATCTCGTTCGCGGTCTCACTCAGCATCCTCACGTTCGGCCTCGGCGGGCCGCTCGGCGGAACGCTCATCGACCGCTTCGGACCGCGTCGCGTGATGCTCGTCGGCGAGGTCCTCATCGCGGCGGGACTCATTGCGCTGCTCTTCGTGCGCGATCTCTGGCAGATGTTCGTCGTCTGGGGCCTGCCGATCGGCGTCGGCACCGGCGCGGTCGGTGGCGTGCTCGGCGCCGCGGTCGCGCACCGGTGGTTCCGGACCCATCGAGGCGTGATCATCGGCCTGTTCGGCGGCGCGACCAGCGCGGGCCAGCTCGTCTTCGTGCCGGCGATGGCCGCGCTCACCGTCGACGCGGGCTGGCGCTGGGCGATCGCGCTCGTGATGGGCGCGGTCGCGATCATGATCGTGCCGATCGCCTTGCTCATGCGCGATCGGCCGGACGACGTCGGCGCGCAGCCGCTGGGCGAGGCCGCGGTCGTGACCGCGGACGTCCGCGCGGAAGATCTCCGCAGCACGCCGCTGCGCCAGGCGATGCGCACCCGCGACTTCTGGCTGCTCGCCGGCAGCTTCTTCGTCTGCGGCTATACGTCGAACGGACTCGTCGGCACGCATCTCATCCCGCATGCCATCGATCACGGTTTCACCGAGGTCACCGCGGCGAGCGCGGTCGCGCTGCTCGGATCGATGAACATCGTCGGGACGCTCGCCTCCGGGTGGCTCACGGACCGGTTCGACAACCGCAGGCTGCTCGCGGCGTACTACGGCTTCCGCGCGATGAGCCTCTTCGCGCTGCCGGTGATCTACGACGTGAAGTGGTTGCTGCTCTTTGCCTTCGTTTACGGCGTCGACTGGATCGCGACCGTCCCGCCGACTGCCAATCTGGTGGCGACGATCTACGGTCGCGCTTCGCTCGGCACGATCTATGGCTGGATCTTCTTCAGCCACATGGTCGGAGCGGCGATCGCCGCGTTCGCCGGCGGATTCTTCCGCGACCTGCTCGGCGACTACCACCTGATGTTCATCTCGGCCGGGATCCTCGGCTTCGTCGCGGTCTCGCTGGCCCTGCGCATCAGCACGCCGGCGGTGACCCGCATGCCGGCACCGGTGCTCGAGGCTGCGCGGCCCTGACGCTTAGGCGGCGACGGTCTCCTTTTCCATGGCGGGCGAGTACCGTCCCATGCGCGCTGCCGCCGTCACCTTCGCGCGGTGGTAGTACGCCCGCTGCGCCGCCGCGACGTTCTCGGACTTTCCCGACCACGCCTTCTGCGGAGCCGCCTGCAGGCCGCGTCCGTACGAGAAGCTGAGCTCCCACGGCGCGCGGACTCTCACCGCGTAGCGGTTGATCGCGTCGAGGTTTTGCGTCGCCTCGTCATCCGACTGACCGCCCGAGAGGAAGACGATCCCCGGCACGGCGGCTGGCACGGATTCCTTGAAGCACTCCACAGTCGCGCGCCCGACCGCGTCGGGATCGGCGCGGTTCGGCGCGTTCTTGCCGGAGAGCACCATGCTCGCCTTGAGGAGCATCCCCTCGAGCTGAACGCGGTGGACCGCGAGCTGACGGAACACCTCTCGGTATGTGTTGCGCGTGACATCGAAGCAGCGGTCGATGGAATGCGTTCCGTCCATCAGCACCTCGGGCTCGACGATCGGGACGATGCCCGCTTCCTGGCTCAGCGCGGCATACCGCGCGAGGGCGTGGGCATTGGCGTCGATGCAGTACGGGGACGGGATCGCTTCGCCGATGGTGATGACCGCTCGCCACTTGCTGAAAACGGCGCCAAGCTTTCGGTACTCGGCGAAGCGTTCGCGGAGTCCGTCGAGCCCCTCGGTGACAGTCTCGCCCGGCGCGCCCGCCAGCGGCTTCGCGCCGATGTCGGCCTTGATGCCTGGCGCGATGCCTTGATCGGTCAGGAGCTTCACCAGCGGCGTGCCGTCGGCCGCTTTCTGTCTGATGGTCTCGTCGTACAGGATGACCCCGCTGATGAACTCGTTCGCACCGCGGGTGCGAAAGAGAAGCTCGCGGTACGCACGGCGGTTCGGCTCGGTATTTTCGACGCCGATCGCTTCGAAACGTCGCTGGATCGTGCTCGTGCTCTCGTCGGCGGCGAGGATCCCCTTGCCGGGCGCCACGAGATCACGAGCGACTTGAGCTAGATCCCCCATATAGATCACCGCCCTACGCGAGTCTTGTTCGAAGGATAGCCATCCGCCGATGATCAGCTTGGTTGGGCGCGATGCGCCGCGAAGAAATCGCGGAGGAGCCGCTCGGACTCTTCGCGGGCCGGCGCGAAATAACGCCACCGTGGGCGGTGATTCGCCCACGATGCGTCGAACAGCTCCGCGGCCGATCGGATCGCACCGGCCTTCTCGTCGGGTGCGCCGAAGACGACCAGAGCGATCCGCGCGAGGATCGCCGCGGCCGCGCACATCGCACATGGCTCGACGGTGACGTAGAGGGCGCAATCCAAGAGGCGCCAGCGCCCGAGGACACGGGCAGCCTCGCGCATCGCGAGGACCTCGGCGTGAGCGGTCGGATCGCCGTCGACCTCACGCCGGTTGTGCGCTCGCGCGATCACGGCGCCCTCGCGGACGATTGCGGCACCGATGGGGACGTCGTCGTGGACGCCTGCTCGCGCCGCCTCATCGAGAGTCTCTCGCATGAAGTCCGGGTCGTCCGCTGGACCGGGGATCCGCTCCGCGAAGGGCGCACCGGTGTGTGGACGCTCCTTCATATCCCCAGGTACCTGGTCTCGATCTCGCGCGCCGCGGCGAGCTCGGCCGCGGCGCCGCTGAAGACGATCGCCCCTTTGTTCATCACGTACATCCGCTCGCCCACCGCCGACGCGAGCGCCAGGTTCTGCTCGACCAGCAGGATGGTCAGCCCGCCGGCGCGCAGATGTGCCAGCGCTACTCCCACCTCCTCGACGAGCTTCGGCGCGAGGCCCTCCGACGGCTCGTCGAGGAGAAGCAGGCGCGGATTCCGCATGAGCGCGCGCCCGATCGCGAGCATCTGCTGCTCGCCGCCCGAAAGCTGGTCGCCGCTCACAGCCAAACGCCGCCCGAGGGCGGGCAGCAGCCCGATCACCTTCTCTTCGGTCCAGCCGCCATCCACCGATCGCGCAGCGACCACGAGGTTTTCGTGGACGCTCAAGTCGGAGAAGATTCGCCGGCCCTGCGGCACGAGCGCGACGCCGGCATGCGCGACGCGGTGCGCGGCGACACCGGTGACGTCCACGCCGCCGATCCGGATGACTCCACGGCGCGGCCGGAGGAAGCCGGCGATCGCCGACAACGTCGTGGTCTTGCCCGCGCCATTGCGGCCGACGAGCGAGACCGCGTGGCCCGCTTCGATCGTGAGGTCGACGCCTTGTAGCACGTGACTCTCTCCGTAATACGCGTGGAGACCACGGACTTCGAGCATCGCGGTCATCCGACGGTGACCGCCTTACCCAGATAGACCTCGTTGACCCGGACGTCGCCGCGGATCTGCCCGGGAGCGCCATCGGCGATGACGCGCCCTTCGTGAAGGACGGAGATTCTGTCGGCCAACCGGAAGACGACATCCATGTCGTGCTCGACGATGAGGATCGTCAGCGCCCGATCGAGAGAGGCGATGAGCTCCGTGATCCGCGCAGTCTCCGCGGGAGACATCCCGGCGGTCGGCTCGTCGAGCAGCAGGACCTCCGGTCCTTGCGCGAGCGAGACCGCAAGCTCGAGCTGGCGGCGCTCGCCGTGGGAGAGCGCTCGTGCCGCGCTGCTCTCGCGTCCGGCGAGGCCGACCTTCGCGAGAAGCTCGTCGGCCATTTTGGACTCAGCACCGGAAGATCCAAAGAGCCGGTACGGTCCCGCGCGCGAGGCGACCGCGAGAGCGACGTTCTCCCGCGCGCTGAGCGGCGCGAAGAGCTCGTTCCGCTGGTACATCCGCGCAAGGCCCCACCGCGCCCGTTGCCAGGTCGTTGCCCGCGTGATGTCCCGGCCCGCGAGCCGCACGCTCCCCGCGGTCGGAGAGAGCTCGCCGGTCAGGACATTGAACAGCGTCGTCTTGCCAGCGCCGTTCGGACCGATGACCGCGCGCCGCTCGCCGGCGCGGACGGCGAGCGTGACACCGTCCAAGGCCCGCACGCCACCGAAGGTGCGCGTCAGGTCGTGAACCTCGATCAACGCCGCGCTTGCGCCCATGCCGCGCGCCCGATGCCCACGAGCCCTTGACGGGCCAGAAGGACGAAGCCGATGAAGACGAGGCCGAGGACCGTCTCGGCCACCGGCGTCGCCGACGAGAGGACGCGCTCGATGTACGTGACGATCGCCGCGCCGAGCACCGGACCGACCAGGGTGCCGGCACCCCCGATGAGGACCATCACAAAGCCCCGGATCGACGTTCCGATCCCGACGTCCTGAGCGGAAACGAAGCGGAGCGAATATGCGGACAGCGCGCCCGCGATCCCCGCGATGGTTCCTGCGAGGACGAACGCAGAGAGCCGCAGGCGCGTCGTGTCGTATCCGAGCGCGCGCATGCGTCGTTCGTTCTCGCGCACGCCGACGAGGGCGCGCCCGTACGGCGAGTGGACGATGGCCCGCAGCCCGAGCGCGATGGCAAGGAAGGCGACAGCGACGAGGACGTAGATCCGCTCGGATGAGCTGAGGTCGATGCCGAAGAGATCGGGCCGGCCGACACCGGCGAGACCGTTGGATCCTCCGGTAACCGACGTCCACTGGAAAGCGATGGCGAACACGATCTGCGCGAACGCCAGCGTGAGCATCAGAAAGAAGATCCCCGCCGTGCGCACGACGAGCGCCCCGATGACGAGCGCCAGGAGGGCCGCGCTCGCCGCGGCTGCAGCGAGCGTGACCGCGAGCTCGCTCGTCGCGAGGCGCTGGCTGGCGATCCCCGCCGCGTACGCGCCGGCTCCGAAGAACGCGGCGTGGCCGAGCGAGGGCATTCCGGCGAAGCCGACGAGAAGGTCCAGCGAGAGCGCGAAGATCGCGAAGACGAGGATGTCCCGCAGGACCGTCGTCGCGAACCGTGACGACTCCCATCCCGCGCTCCAATACGGAAAGGCGACGAGGCCCGCGGCGGCGACCGCGATCGCCAGCCAGGTCGCGACGCGTCTCATCGCGCGACCCGAATGCGTCCGAGAAGACCCGTCGGCCTGAAGAGGAGCACGAGCGCAACGATCGCGAAGATCACCGCGAGGGCGAACTCCTGGAACAGCACCTTGCCGAACGTGTCGGCTGGTCCGACGAGCGCGCTGCCGGCGATCGCCCCGCCGAGCGTGCCGAGGCCGCCGACGACCACGACGACGAGCGAGTAGATGAGCGCATCGCCGTCCATGCCCGGCTGAAGGCCGAACACCGGCGCGGCAACCACTCCCGCCAGACCTGCCAGCGCCGCGCCGACCGCGAACGTCGCCGCGAAGAGCCGATCGGTGTTCACGCCAAGGGCGCCGAGCATTTCGGCGTCCTCGACCCCCGCGCGGATCAGCATTCCGACTTTGGTGCGCTGATGCACGACGGACACGACCGCGGCGAGCAGGACGCCGAACCCGATGACGAAGAGCCGGTAGACGGGGTACTCGCCGCCGACGAGCGGCACGGACCCGTCGAGCCCCGCCGGTGCCGCGAGCGAACGGACCTCACGTCCCCAGATCGCACCGATCTGGTCGACGATGACGAGCGACACGCCGATCGTGAGCAGGACCTGGTCGAGGTGCCGGCCGCGAAGCCGTCGCAGCAGCAGCGGCTCGAGGATCACCCCGAGGATCCCGAGGGCGAGCGGGGCGACCACGAGCGCGAGCCAGAACGATCCGGTCCGCTGCACCACGCTGAGCGCGACGTACGCACCGAGCATGTAGAACGCGCCGTGCGCGAGGTTGACCACGTCCATCATCCCGAAGACAAGGGACAGTCCCGCCGCGAGGATGAAAAGCAAGGCGCCGAACGAAAGGCCGTTCAGCGCCTGCTCGAACAGCAGCTCGGGGCTCACGCCGAGGTCACTTCCCGGGGTCGGTCACCTTGGCGACCTTGTCGCTGATCGTGTTCACGGTCTGCCCGTTCTGCGTCTTCACCTCGCGGATGTAGATGTCCTGGACGGGGTTATGGGTGTTCTTGTCGAACATGAAATCGCCCCGCGGGCTCTTGAACGACACATCCTCGAGCGCCTTCGAGACCTTGTCGGGGTCGGAGGTGTCGGCGCCGATCTTCTTCAGCGCTTCGTCGAGCGCGTGCATGCCGTCATATGCCTGAACGGCGAATACGTCGGGGAGCAGCGTGTACTGCCGCTGGTATGCGGAGACGAAGCTCTTGTTCTCAGGGTTATCGAGCTCGACCGCCCAGAACAGCGAGGTGATGGCGCCGTTGGCGAGGTCCTTCACCTCTTTGAGCACGTCCTGCTCGGTGAGGAAACCCGCGCCGTACATCTTGTATCCGGCGGCGGGCAGGCCCAACGAGTTCCAGGTCTTGATGAAGCCGATCGCGTCGGCCCCCGAGAAGAAGGAGTACACGTTCTTCGTCGGTTGGTTCTTGATCTGAGTCACGAACGGCGCGAAGTCGGCGTTGCCGAGCGGCGGCGCGACGTTCCCGGTAGTGGTGCCGCCGTTCTTCTTGAGGCCGGTCATGAAATCCCCCGCGGACTCGGTCCCGAAACCGTAGTTCGCGTAGGCGAGGAAGAATTCCTTCGTGCCTTTCGACGACAAGTAGTCCCCGATCGGATACGAGATCTGGTACGAGGAGAACGACGCGCGGAAGATGTACGGGCTCTTGCACGCGGGCGTGCAATTCGGAATGTCTCGCGTGAGGAAGTTCCCGCCGGCGTTGGTGTCGATGAAGATGAGCTTCGCCGCATGGACGGCGTTGCGGATCCCGTACGCGAGGGGCGTCGGCACCACCCCGAGCATCGCGTCGACCTTGTCCTGGTCGATGAACTTCTGCGTCTTCTGGATCCCGGTCGCGGTGACGTTGGCGTCGTCTTCGTAGATCAACTGCACCGGGCGGCCCGCGAGCTTGCGATCGTTCTGGTCGAGGTACAGCTCCGTGGCCCGCTTCATCGAGTTCCCGAGCTCGGTGTAGACACCGGTCGCGGGCAGCAGCTGCCCGAGCTTCAGCATCTTGCCCGCCGTCGCCGATGGAGCCGCCGATCCGCTCGCGCCCGGCGTGACCGCCGCGGGGCTGCACGCGGCGAGGGCCGCCGCGGAGGTGGCGATCAAGAACTGGCGTCGCGTGAGGCGATAGGTGTACGAGCGCCGCGCGGCGAGTTCGTTCTTCTTGCTGAAGCCGCTCATCGATACCCCTCCCGACCGTGTCGGACGGCTAAGTATGGGCGCCCTCGGCCGGCTCTCGCTCGAAGAGCGTCGCAAGCCCTTGCCCGACGCCGATGCACATCGTCGCGATGCCGTAGCGTCCGTGCCGACGCTCGAGCTCGCGCAGGAGGGTCCCCGCGAGGCGGGCGCCGGAGGCTCCGATCGGGTGACCGATCGCGATCGCGCCACCGTTGGGGTTGGTGCGGTCGTCCGGCAGCCCGAGCGCGCGGATGCAGGGGAGCACCTGCGCGGCGAAGGCCTCGTTGAGCTCGATCGCGTCGCACTCGTGCACCGCCACACGAGTCCGCTCGACGAGCTTCGTCACCGCCGGGATCGGTCCAAGGCCCATGTAATCCGGGTGAACGCCGGCGGATGCGCTCGCGACGATGCGCCCGAGCGGCTGCAGACCGAGGGAGCGCGCCTTCTCTCGCGCGGCGACGATGAGCGCGGCGGCACCGTCGTTGATCCCCGACGAATTGCCGGCGGTGACGGTGCCGTTCTCGCGGAACGCGGGCTTCAGCTTTGCGAGCTTCTCGATCGAAGAGTCGGCGCGCGGATGCTCGTCATCCGAAACGAGCTCCTTGCCGTTGTGCACCGGTTGGATCTCGCCGGCGAAGAATCCATTCGCCTTCGCGCGCCCGTAGCGGTCCTGACTGCGGGCCGCGTAGCCGTCCTGCTCCGCGCGGCCGATGTGCTCCTGTTTGGCCACATTCTCCGCGGTCTCGCCAAGCGAGATCGGGTGATAGCCGAGATCGACCATGCGCGGATTGACCAATCTCCATCCGAGCGTCGTGTCGGAGAGCACGCGCTCGCCCCGCGGGAAGGCCTCGGATGGCTTCAGCGTGACCAGTGGCGCGCGGCTCATGCTCTCGACGCCGCCCGCGATGACGATGTCGGCCTCGCCCGAGCGGATCCGCCGCGCCGCATCGTTCACGGCCTCGAGCCCGCTGCCGCAGAGCCGGTTGACGGTGACCCCGGGCACGCTTTCCGGGAGGCCCGCGAGGAGCGCGGCCATCCGACCCACGTTGCGGTTGTCCTCGCCGGCCTGGTTCGAAGCGCCGAACACCACCTCGTCGACCTCATCGTCGCGGATGTCGGTGCGGTCGAGGACCGCGCGGATCACGTGCGCGGCGAGGTCGTCGGGACGGATCGCCGCGAGAGCGCCGCCGTACCGTCCGAACGGCGTGCGAACGTAACCGAGGACGATCGCGTCGCGCGGGTGGACGCTCATCTATCTACCCTCGAAATCCGGCGGCTGCTTGCTCGCGAAAGCGCGCACTCCACGAGCGTAGTCGGCCGTGCGCCCGGCACGATCCTGAAGCTCCGCCTCGACCTCGAGGAAGTCCTCGAAGCCCCGCGCCATCGCTGCGTTCAGACCCTGCTTCGTCAACGCGAACGCTTCGGTCGCCCCATTCGCGAGCATCGCTGCGTACTCGCGCGATTTCGCGGGGAACTCCGCATCCGGCCAAACCCGCGTCACCAGTCCAATGCGCAGCGCCTCGGCCGCGTCGACCGGCTCGCCGGTGAGGATCATGTCGAGCGCCTTCCCCCACCCCACCAGTCGCGGCAGGAAGAAGGCAGAGCCTGCGTCAGGGACGAGTCCGACGCGGCCCCATGCGGCACGGAAAGTCGCGGAGGTGGCCGCGAGACGGACATCGCACGCGATCGCGAGACCCAGACCTGCGCCGGCAGCGACGCCGTTGACGGCTGCGATGACCGGCTTGCGCATCGCCCGGATCGCCGCGATGACCGGGTGGTAGCGCCGGCGGAGCTCGTCACCCAGGTGTAGATCGCCGCCGCGTTCGATCGTCGCGAGGCGGTCGTCGAGGTCCTGCCCTGCCGAGAACGCGCGGCCCGCGCCGGTGATGACGACCGCGCGGATGGCCTGGTCGCGCGCGGCGTTGGCCACCGCGGCGTTGAGCGCCTCGGTGAGCGCTTCGTCGAACGCGTTCAGCACGTCGCCCCGATCGAGCGTCAGGATCGCGGTCGCGCCGTCACGCTCTACGCGGAGCGGCGAGCGGCTCGTCACCTTCCTTTGAAGATCGCCTTGCGTTTGCCCACGAAGGCGTCCACGCCCTCCTTCTTGTCCTCCGTCGCGAAGAGGAGATAGAAGGCCTTGCGCTCGAACTCGAGGCCGGCGTCGAGCGTTGCGTTCCACGCGAGGTCGATAGCTTCGGTCGCGAGTCGTACCGCCACGGGCGGCTTCTCCGCGATCGTGCGCGCGAGCGCTTTCGCGTCGTCGAGCCACGATGCCGCCGGATAGACCTGCGCGACCAGACCGATCGCTTTCGCCTCGTCCGCCTTGACGCGTCGCCCGGTGAGGATCAACTCGTTGGCGACGAACTTGCCGACCGTCCGCGTGAGGCGCTGCGTGCCGCCAGCACCGGGGATGATCCCGAGATTGATCTCAGGCTGGCCGAACTGCGCCGTCTCGGAGGCGACGATGATGTCGCAGGCCATCGCAAGCTCGCAGCCGCCGCCCAGCGCATAGCCCGAGACCGCGGCGATGATCGGCGTGCGCACCCGGCGGATCGCTTCCCAGTTCGCCGTGAGGTCCTGCTTCAGCATCGTGACCGGCGTCGCCGCGATGAAGGTCTCCTTGATGTCCGCGCCGGCGGCGAAGGCACGCTCGTTGCCGGTGAGGACGATGCAGCGGATCGCGTCGTCGTCGTCGAGCGCGGAGAGGACCGCGACGAGCTCCTTCATGAGCTCCTCGTTCAGTGCGTTCAACACATCGGGACGGTTGAGCTGGACGACCGCGATCGCCTCCTCGCGCGTCACCACTACGGTGTTCGGCATGGCCACCTCCCGCGCGGGTGAGTGTGCCGTCTCACACCGATCGGCGCAGGTCGCGGAACGCGCGGGCCAGCGCGGGCATCTGGTATCCCGCGGTGCGCCCGCTCGGGTTGGGTAGGACCCAGACCCGAGCGCCGGCGATCTGCTCCTCCTGCTCGCCGCCGCGCGCCCGCGGACGGCCGAAGGCGACGCGATAGGCACCCATCCCGACGAACGCGACGACCTTCGGCCGGTAGCGGCGCACTTTGCGCTCGATCTTGCGCGCGCCATCGCGGAAGTCTTCAGGCGAGAGCTCATCGGCGCTTGCGGTGGCCCGGTTCACCAGGTTCGTGATCCCGATCTTCGTTTTGAGTAGCTCGCGTCCTTCGAACGGCGACAGGAGTCGATCGGTGAAGCCCGCGCGATGCAGCGCCCGCCAGAACCGGTTGCCCGGTCGCGCGAAATGCACGCCTGTCGCACCGGACCAGAGGCTCGGGTTGATCCCGACGAAGAGCACGTCGAGCCGCGCGGCGATCACATCCGGGATGCTCTTGCCTCGCGCGGCCTCTAGATCCGCGCGCGTCGGATGCCGGGTTATCGGATCTGCCCTTTCGGCGGCGGTTGACACCGCGGGCACAGGTACATGTCGTCGAGGCCATGGCGCGTCTTGACGATGGGCGTGCCGCAGCGCGGGCAAGGTTTGCCCTTCCGCAGGCGGACCTGCATGTGATCCCGGATCTTGGTCCCGAGCTCGGGTGGGAGTCCCTGCTCGACTTCGGTGGTGCCTCGCGCGATCACGTCTTTGAGCGAGCGGTAGAACCGAGATATCTCCTCGTCGTTCAGCGTGACGACGCGACGTTTGGGATGGAGCTTCGCCTCCCACAGGATCTCGTCGGCGTATGCGTTCCCGATCCCGGCGAGAAAGGTTTGATCCTGGAGCAGATTGCGAAGCTCGCGCCGGCTCGCTCGGGCACGTTCGGCGAACTCGCGCTGGCTCCAGGTGAAGTCGCCAGCGTCGGGCCCGAGATCCGCGACGCCGTGGACGTCGCGGAGATCGTCGTCGAGTGCGACGATGTGCACTTTGCCCATGCGCTTGTCATCGCGATACCGAAGGTCGGTGCCATCGTCCATGACGAGCGAGAGCGCGGTCGAGCGCGCGAGCTTGGCCTCCGCGTCGGTGAGCTCGAAGACGCCCGCGAGCATCGGGTTGACGACGATCCGTCCGCGATCGAGGTCGAAGATGAGGAACTTACCGCGATGTCGCACCGCGACGAAGCGCTGATGTGCCAGGAATGTCTCGACCGGTTGGGTCGAGCGCAGCACGAGCGGGTCGCCAACGCGGACGAGCACGATCTCACGACCGACGAGCGCCTTCTCGAGCCGCCCGCGGACGACGTGTAGATCGGGCCACTCAGGCATGGCCGCCGATCCACATCGACCACTGCGGATGCGCGGGTGCGAACAGTGCGAAGCCCCTATCTCCCGGGCGCATGTTTAGGCGCGCGGCACGCGCATAGGCTTCGCCGAAACGTTTGACACTGGCGCCGTCCACGTAGGTGTAGCGGACTACCGCGTAGCCCGGTCCAAGCACGTACGGCTTCACCGACTCGACCGTCGCGCTCGCACGCGCGCCGGACCGCCGGAGCTCTCGCTCGAGGCGATCCCGCCACCGATGACCGAGCCATGGGAAAAGTGAGATCGCGAACATCGACAAAGCGAACCCGAGCGTCACGCTTTCTCGCGGAAGCTCATCCAGAATCCGGCCGTCGTAATACGGGCGATTCACGTCCGGATCAGACCGGAGCAGCTCGACCGTGATCGGATCCTTCGCAACATGCCAGTCCGTCGGTGTCGAGGCGTTGCCGATGCGGCTCTGGCCGTCGGCGGTGACGAACGAGTAGGTCACATCGATGTTCTGCGCGTTGCGGCCCGACACGCGGGTGCTGACAATGTGGCCCATCGCGACGCTGCCGTCCAACGCATACCGCGCCTCGCTGCCGACCGCCACGATGACGAGGGCGAGATATGGCAGTCCCAGACAGGTGACCGCTGCGGTGATCGCGAGCTCGAGGCGCGACCACTCGTCCAGCGACTGCCGCGTGATCGCTCTGATGTAGCGTCGGATCACGACGGCAACGTGGCGAGCCAGCGCGGCTCGGGAAGATCGAAGCGGCGCGCCGACCAGCGGATGCACTCCTTGAGCTGGGCGCGCTGCCAATCCCGCACGCGTGGCAAGCCGACGATCGGTGGCCGCCAGGAGCGATCGGCGAAATAGCCGGTGATCCCCGCGAGCGAGGCGTCGACGATCGCGGACCGGAGTGGCACGATCTCCTCGTACCAGGCCAGCACGCGCTCGCCGCTGGGCCCGCGCTCAGCCGCGACGCTCTGGCAGAAAGCGACGACGTCGAACTCTGCCGGTCCGACACACGCGAATGGCCAGTCGAAGATCCGCAGGCGACCGTTGTGGAGCCGCACATTGTCTGATCGCGTGTCGAAGTGCAGCAGCGCGAATGGCGGGCGGGCACGCTCGAGCGCGCGCTCGTGCGCGAAGAACACGGGCAGTGCGACGTCGAGCCACTCCCGCGCCTCGTCCCCTCGCCGCCCGGCGAGCGCCGCGGTCTTGTCGAGCTCGCCCGTCTTGCTCAGCGTGCGCCAGAAGCGCGAATGGTCGATGAACAGCGTGCGCCGCAGCGACCGCGGCAGCCGTTTGCCGTTGGTGCGGCTGTGGAACCGCGCGTACGAATGCGCGGCACGACGCGCCTTCGCGGGACTCCATGGCGGCACCGAGCGCGGCCCGACATCCTCGAGCAGCAGCACGTGCCAGCCATCGTGCTCGAAGGACCCGAAGAAACGAGGCGCCCAGGGTCGGATGAACCGCTCGAGCGTCCGGTAGTTGCGAGCCTCCTGCGACATGTACCACTGCGTGCCGCTTCCTTTGGGCAGCGGGTAACTGGACTTGAAGAACGCGCGCTTGCCGTTGGCGAGTCGGAGTCGGAAGGTCGCCGATGGCGCGTAGCCACCGTATACGCGCTCGGCGCGGACCACCGGCGCGCCGAGAATCTTGGCCGCTCGCTCCTTGATGTCGTTCGGGACGGCGGACCAGGGCGGTTTGGCTTCAGTCCCCCGCCGCGACACTGGTCTTCATCTGCTGCCACGCCTCGCGCGCCTCTTCGACCGAGCCCTCGTCCTCGATCGTCGAGATGTCGCCGGGATCCTTCTCCAGGATCACCGCCTTCAGGACCCGCCGCATGATCTTGCCGCTGCGCGTCTTGGGCAGCATGTCCACGAAGTTGAGCTCGCCTATCACCGCCAGCGGTCCGAGCTCGTTGCGCACCGTCGCGACGAGCTCCTTGCGAAGCTGTTCCGACGGCTCGCGGCCCTGCTTCAAGACGATGAACGCGGAGATGACCTGCCCCCGCAGCGCGTCGGGATGTCCCGTCACGCCCGCCTCGGCAACGGCCGGGTTCCGAAGGAAGGCGGTCTCGACCTCGATCGTTCCTATTCGATGGTCCGCGATCTTGATGATCTCGTCGGCGCGACCCGAGAACCACACGTAGCCGTCTTCGTCGATCGACGTGGCATCACCGGTGAAATACACGGTCTTGCCCGGCACCTTCTCCCAGTAATCCTTCGCGTAGCGCTCGGGCTCCGCCCACAGTCGCGCGGTCAGACCGGGGAACGGCCGCTTGATCACGAAGATGCCTTTCTCGCCCGCCGGGAGCTCGCGGCCTTCCTGATCGACGACCGCGGCCTCGACGCCGGCGAGGGGGACTCCGCCTGAGCCCGGTTTGATCGGCAGCAGCGCGATCCCGTAGGGATTGCCGACGACCGGGCCACCGGTCTCGGTCTGCCAGTAGTGATCGATGACCGGGACCAGGTCGCCAAGCGCCTCTTTCTGGAACCACTCCCACGCCGGCGCGTTCAGCACTTCGCCGGCGCAGAACACGCGCTCGAGCGAGCCGAGATCGTGTGCCTTCGCGGGCGCGCTGCCGTAGCGCATGAGCAGCCGCACCGCGGTGGGTGACGTGAAGATGCCGGTGACCTTATGGCGCTCGACGATGCGGTAGAAGGTTTCGGCGTCGGGGTGATCGAGCGCCCCCTCGTACGCGATCGTGGTGCAGCCGACGAGCAGCGGCGCGAAGACGATGTAGCTGTGGCCGACGACCCAGCCGATGTCGCTGGTCGACCACCACAGGTCCTCCGGCCGCAGGCCGAACATCCACTTGGCCATCGAGTACACGTAGACCTGGTAGCCGCCGTGCGTGTGCACGGCGAGCTTCGGCTTCGCCGTGGTGCCGCTCGTCGCGAGGATGTACGCCGGCTCGTTGGCCTCAAGGGCGACGTGCGAATCGTCCGCGCCCTTCCCCGCCGCGAGGAAGTCCGCCCAGGAGACCTCGTCGCGAACGCGATCGGTCGACGCCGTGCGCCGCAGCACCACGACACGCTCGACGGTCGGCGTATCGGCGATGGCCTGCGCGACGATCCCGAGGAGCGGCACGTCCTTGCCCTTCCGGTACGTGACGTCGGTCGCGAAGACCGCCCTCGCGCCGGCGAGACGGATGCGCTCGCCGAGCGCGCCCGCGCCGAATCCGGCGAAGACGACCAGGATCACGACGCCGATGCGGACCGCTCCGAGCATGAGGATGATCGCCTCGGCGGACGTGGGCATGTAGATGGCGATCCGGTCGCCCTTTTTGATGCCCATCGCGCGCAGCGCCGCGCCGACGCGCTTCGTTTCTTGCAGGAGCTCGGCGTAGGTCAGCGATTTGCGTTCGCCGCGCTCGTTCTCCGTGATGAGGGCGACGTGGCTGCCGCGTCCCGCGGCGACGTGATGATCGACCGCGTTGTACGCGAGGTTCGACATCCCGCCCGCGTACCAGCGGAACGTGGGCGCCTGCCAGTCCAGCACGCGGTCCCACTTGCGAAACCAGGGGAGCTGCGCGGCGGCGCGCGACCAGAAGCCCTCGGGGTCCTCGCTCGCCTCGCGCCGCCATGCGCGAACCAGTTCGTGTGCATCCATCAGCGCTGTCCCGCCATGATTTTCACCGCATCGTCGATGCCTGCCGTCGTCTCGGCGACCCCAGACACGTAGAGACGCGCGGCGGCGATGCGCTCGTGGGCGACGGTCGCGATGATCACGCCACGGGAGTGCAGCCGCGATCCATCGGCCTTGGTCCCTGTCCACTCGACCTCGGCCCAGACCGTCGAGCCGGCGACAGCGGCGTCGAGCAGCGCCGCGCGAAAGTCCGGAACGCCGCCGAAGATCGCGGACCAGTTCTTGCGCACTTGCGCGCTCCCGGTGAACGCTAGCGAAGGCCAGTTCGGCTGTTCGCTCGCGTAGTCGGGCGCGAAGCACGCGACGAAGGCATCGATGTCGTGCGCGTTCTGCGCAGCCACAAGCCGCTCTATGACGAGTCGCGGATCGCTCACAGACGTTCCCGGAGCTTGTAGCGCTGGATCTTCCCAGTGACGGTCTTCGGCAGCTCGGGCACGAACTCGATCCAGCGCGGGTACTTGTACGGCGTGATCTTGCCCTTCACGAACGACTTGAGCTCCTCGGCGAGCTCCTCCGAAGGCTGCCTGCCGTTCTTGAGGAGCACGAACGCCTTCGGCTTCACCAGCTCGTCCTTGTCCTTCATACCGACGACGCCGCACTCGAGCACGGCGGGGTGCTCGATGAGCGCCGCCTCGACTTCGGCCGGCGAGACCCACTGCCCCGAGACCTTGAGCATGTCGTCGCTGCGGCCCTCGTAGGTGAAGTAACCGTCGGGATCGACGTGGTACTTGTCGCCGGTGACGTACCAGTCGCCCTTGAACGCGGCCTTCGACTTCTCGTGCTTGTTCCAGTAGTAGGCGGCGCACGAGTCACCGGCAACCCAGAGGTTTCCCGTCTCTCCCCGACCGAGCTCTTCGCCATCGTCGTCGACGATCTTCGCGCGATAGCCGGGAACCGGTGTGCCGCTCGTGCCGCCCTTCGCCTTGCCAGGGTAGTTCGAGATGAAGATGTGCAGCATCTCCGTCGCGCCGATCCCGTCAAGGATCTCGAGGCCGAAGCGGGCCTTCCACTGCTCGAACAGCGTCTTCGGCAGGGCTTCGCCGGCGCTCACACACATCCGCAGCGAGGACAGGTCATAGGCGAAGCCTTCAGACGGATACGCGAGGAGCGCCGCGTAGAAGGTCGGGGCGGTAAACAGGATCGTCGGCTTCTCCTGCGTGATGAGGCTGTACACCAGCTCGGGCGTAGGCCGCTCGGGTTTGTAGACCGTGGACGCACCGGCACGGAGCGGGAAGAACACGCCGTTGCCGAGCCCGTAAGCGTGGAAGAGCGGTGAGACGGTGAAGTGCCGATCGTCGTCGGTCGTGCGCAGCACGGACGCACCGTAGGTGTCGCAGCAATAGACCATGTCGTGCTGGAGATGGACCGCACCCTTCGGGAACCCGGTCGTTCCCGACGAGTAGAGCCAGAAGCACGCGTCGTCGGGTGTTGTGTCCGCGGGCGAGAGCTCGTCGTCGGCGGACGCGAGCACCTGCTCGAACGAGAGCGTTCCCGACGCCGCGTCGCCGCCCGTGACAAGGACGTGACGGAGGCGCGGCACGTCCTTGCGGATCTCGAGCACCTTCGGGAGGAGCGAGGCGGAGACGACGATCGCGGCCGCGCGGCTGTCGTTCAGGATGTAGGCGAGGTCGCGCGGCGTGAGAAGCGGATTGGTGGGAACCGGCACCGCACCGATCTTGATCGCGCCGAAGAACGCATACACAAACGCGGGCGAGTCCGCGCAGAGAATGTCGACCCGCTGCTCGATACCGATGCCAAGCTCTCGCAGTGCGTTGCCGCAGCGATCGACGCTCGCCGCGAGGTCACCGTACGTGACGGTCTTGCCCTGGCAGCGGATCGCGGCGGTCGAATCGCGTACGCCTCGGTGCGCGTCGATGAACGTCTCGGCGGCGTTATAGCGCGCGGGCAGCTCCGTGATCCGCGGCTCCCCCACGCCGCGGATTATGTGCCGAGGTCCCCGAGACGAGCGAGGACAGCCGGGCGGCCTATGACAAGGCCCTCGCCATCCCACAGCGCCGGCACGCGCGTCCCTTTGCGCGCCTGGAATTGCTGCCGGCCTTCCTCTGAATCGATGTTCTGGAAATCGATGAGTGGTTTGAGGCCGCGCGCGGCGATCTCGCGGCGCACGGCGGCGCTATCGAGATCAGCGATGCGGTGAAAGAGCACGTAGTCGCGATCCGCCCAGGTCGTCCGTCCTACCCAGAGGTATGAGCCGCTTCCGAGAAGTCCGGCGATGAGATCTCCCGCCGTATCCCACCACCCGCGGACGTTGTGCGTACCGAAGAGGACGTCGGTCGCGAGCTCCTGCGCCTCCAGCAACGCATGGAGCGCGTTCGTGAGCCAGAACGCACGCCTACGAGAGAGCACAAAGCCCCGCCGCATCGCGATCGCGCCGGCGCCAGTGCCGTGGAAATGCGGAAGAAGATCGAAGTGCCTGTGGCGGTCATAGAGGTCGAGCGAGTTCCCAGCCATATCAAGCCAGAACAGCGAAAGCCACAGGGCGTCGGTCCAGAACGGATAACGCCGCCAGCGGCGACGCACGAGGTGAAGCGCTGGAAAGAGCAGTGAAAGCCCACCAACGATCAGGAGATTGCGCACCGGTATGGCCTTGCCCGCGAATCGAGGGTCGCGCGGGTGCGTCAGCACCTCGGCGAGGAAATACCCGAGGTGAAGACGGAGCGCGAGGTCGAGCGCAGCACCCGCGGCCTGGCGCGGCTCACTCACCGCGACGCGTCCAAAAACCCTCGCGGTCGTACTCACGGATGATCCGCAGGACCTCGGCGCTCGGCCGCTCCGTCTGATGGACCGAGGGCGAGATCGCGAGCGGCCAACCAGTCTCCTTGCGAATCCGCTCAAGCGAAGTCTCTGGGTGATACGACTCGAGCACAGCATTTCCGTCGACGAAGCGGAACACGCCGAGAGTCGTGATGAGGGCGCTCACGCCGCCACGTGGCAGGCCGACGCGCTCGCGCCATCCCGCTCCGGAGCCATACCCGGGCGACGTCACGAAGTCGACCTCCTCGCGAAGCCGCCGGCGATCGTGCGTCATGATCACGATCAGCCGTTCCGCCAGGCTCGCGATGTCCGCGCCGCCGCCCGAGCCGGGGAGCTGCACGGTCGGACGCGTCCGTTCGCCGATCGCGGTCGTGTTGAGATTTCCATGCACGTCGATCTCGGCCCCGCCGATGAAGCCCGCCTGCACCTCGCCGCGCTGGAGCATGCCCATGAGATCGATCGTCCGCCCGCACCAGGCCGCGCCGGTGACGTTGGCGTTGTCGCCCATGGTGTAGAGGAGCTCGCGAGCGGGCTCGTCGCGCACGAGACCTAGCTCGAAGAGGCCTATCGCTTTCGGCGCGTGCGTCTGTTTCGCGACGACGAACGCGATGAGCGGAAGGCGCATGCCGACGAAGACACGTTCGCCGTCGCGGATCTCGCGCGCGGCCTGCGCGACCATGATCTCGCCGGGGGTCACGCTCACAGGCGGACATCCGTGAAGACGCGCGGTGGCCCGTAGGTGAAGCGCTCCGCCACGAGGGCGCGTTGGTCCATCAAAACGTCGCCGGCACGGCAGGCGCGCCGGCGTACCGCAGCGCAACCCACCGTGGACCGAGCTTTCGCAGGTACGCCGCGCGGTCGGATACACCAACGACCCACTCGCGGATCCAGCTGTCGAAGCCTTCCCGTGACCGTGTCGCAGCGTGGTACTCGTGGAAGAACTCATGGTCGCGGCGGTAGCGGCCCTGCAGAGGTGATGGGTGACACGCGCCCGGCTCGTGGACGACCGCGTTCACTTTCGTGCCGGGCACGACCGTGCGGTTGGGATCGCTCGTGATGATCGACCGGTCGACGATCTCGTCGGCGAGGATGATCGTCGTTTTCGCCGCGAGCGCGGCCTCTTGCGAGACGCCCCACGGGCCCCAGAGATGCGCGTTTCCATCGTCGTCCGCGCGCTGCACGGCGATCACTGTCACGTCGGGCCGCATCGCCGGCACGAGGAGCACCTTCTCGCCCGAGTACGGGTCGACCGCCTCACGAAAGTCCGTGTTCGTTCGAGCGATGTCACTCCCAAGGAGCGTCTTCGTCGGGAGGTACGGCGCGCCGAGTGCGCCCGCGAGGAGCGCCTGCGCGATCGTGAAGTTCGTGTGATCGCGCACCTCGATGCGCCGAGGGACGCCCTCCTCCATCGCGCGGCGATAGGCGTGCGCGAGCCCGGCGGAGACGTTCCCGATCCACGCGGCCGACACCCGCGCGACGCAGCCTGCACCGATCAGCTGATCGAACGCGATGTCGGAGATCGGACCGATGAGATGGAGGTCGCGACGGCGCTGCCGGATCAGCTCGTGTGCGAACGCGAATGGGATCGCGGGCTCGAGCGCGCAGCCCAGCGCGATCGAGGAGCCATCAGGGACGAATCTTTCGACCGCCTCGCGGAGCGAGACGACCTTTGTCATCTCCCCTTGTAGTTCGGCTTTCGCTTCTCCACGAACGCGGTCACGCCCTCTTTCGCGTCCTCGCTCTTGAACAGCTCGACGAGCAGCTGCCGCTCGCGCTTCAGGCCCTCGTCGAGCCGCAAGCCGAAACCCTGCACCGTCGCGAGCTTGATGCGGCCGATCGCGAAGGTCGGACCCGTGGCGTAGGCACGGGCGCGCTCGGTGGCGCGATCCAGCAGCTCCGCCGCGGCGACGACCTCGTCGACGATCCCCGCAGCGAGCGCGTCCTGCGGCGGCATCGTCGTTCCCCGGAGCATGAAGTCGAGTGCCTTCTGCCGACCGATGAGTCGTGGCAGCCGTTGCGTCCCGCCGGTGCCGGGAAGGAGGCCGAGCGTCACCTCCGGCAAGCCGATGCGATAGGAGCCCTCCGCGGCGATGCGGAAGTCGCAGCAGAGCGCGATCTCGAGACCGCCACCGAGGCAGTGCCCGTTGATCGCGGCTATGACTACCTTCGGTGTGCTCTCGAATTTGCCGATCGATTCGTTCGCGCAGACCACGAATGCGTTCTGGGTGTCCATGTCGCTCTTCGCGAAGACCGACACGTCCGCCCCGGCGGAGAAGAAACGCTCGTTCGCGCTGCGCACCACGATCGCCTTGACCGAATCGTCGCGCGCGGCCTCATCGGCGGCCGCGCCTAGCTCCTCCATGAACGCGCGGTCGTATGAGTTGGCGGGCGGCCGATCAAGCACCACGAATCCGATGGAGTCCTGCTTCTCGAGACGAACCGCCATGACGCCCCCCGTGCGGAAAGTTCCTAGACTCTAGAACGAGTCGCGCATGTCGCGCGTACGGCGCGGTGCAGGACGTTCTCCCCACCGCACGGAGGTTCCAATGGCAACGATGTACATCGCCGGCGAGTCCGTCGGCGCTCAGAGCGGGAAGACGCTTGAGGTTCGCAACCCGGCGAACGGTGAGGTCGTGGACACGATCCCGAAGGGCTCAAACAGTGACGTCGACGCCGCGGTCGAGGCCGCCGCGAAGGCTTTCCCGGCCTGGGCCTCGCTCTCGCCGACGAAGCGCGCCGCACTGATGCACGAGGCCGCGCTCAAGGTCAGGGCCGCCGTGCCCGAGATCGCGAAGCTGCTGACCCAGGAGCAAGGCAAACCGCTCGCTCATGCGGTCATCGAGGCGACGCGCGTCGCAGAGAACCTCGAGTTCTTCGCCGGTTTCGCCGACAAACTGCGCGGCGACTACGTGCCGCTCGAGGACCAGAACAAGTTCGGCCTCACACTGCGCCGACCGGTCGGCGTCGTCGCGGCGATCACGCCCTGGAACTTCCCACTCACGCTGATGGCCAATAAGGTCTGTCCGGCGCTCGCGGTCGGCTGCACCGTCGTGCTGAAGCCCGCATCGACGACACCGCTCGCGACGCAGCGGACCGTCGAGCTCATCAACTCGGTCGGGATCCCCGCCGGCGTCCTCAACACGGTCCACGGGCCCGGCTCGGAGATCGGCGACGCGCTCGTGTCACATCCGAAAGTCAACAAGATCGCTTTCACCGGCCAAACCCAGACGGGCAAGCGGATCATGAAGCTCGCTGCCGAGAACGTCACGCGCGTGACGCTCGAGCTCGGGGGCAGCGATCCGATGATCGTCTGCGACGACGCCGACATACGTCGCGCAACTGCGGCTACCGCGATCGGCCGATTCTTCAACGCGGGCCAGGCGTGCCTCGCGGTGAAGCGGGTCTATCTCTTCGCGCAGGTCGCTGAGGAGTTCATGACGAAGATCGCCGACCGCGCGCGCAAGGAGTGGCCGGTCGGTGACGGCATGAAGGAAGGCGTAAAGATGGGGCCGCTCCACACCGAGCGGCAGCGGGCCGAGGTCGAGGCGCAGGTCGCCGACGCCGTGAAGCGTGGCGCCAAGGTGCTGGCCGGCGGCAAGCGCCCGGAAGGCAAGGACTTCGAGCGTGGCTGGTTCATGGAGGCGACGGTCCTGACCGACGTACCGGAGGACTCGCGGATGCTCACGGAAGAGGTCTTCGGTCCAGCGCTGCCAATCGTGATCGTCAAGGATCTGGACGAGGCGATCGCCAAATCGAACGCGAGCATGTACGGGCTCGGTTCGTCGATCTGGACGAAGGATCTCGCGAAGGCGCGCCGGGCCGCGGAGCAGCTCGAGGCCGGCTACACGTGGATCAACGACATCCAGGTCGCGTACGACCAGCTTCCGTTCGGCGGGACGAAGCAGTCCGGTTTCGGGAAGGAGCACGGCATCGAGGGACTCGACGGGTATCTCGAAAAGAAGTCCGTGGTGCTCGCGTATTGATGGTCGACCCGCGGACCCTCATCGCCGAGGCCCAGGCGCTGGGCCTCTTTCAGCCGCACGGCGCGTTCGAGGTGCACTGCTCGCACTGCCACGCCCGGCTCGATTCGCGCGGGGACTGCGCGACCTGCGGGCTCATCGGCCGACCCGCGGCGGAGCTCGAGCGCCGGGCGCAGACCGACCCGGAAGGCACGGCGAAGCTGCTGCGCGCCGCCATCGACAAGCGCAAGGCATTCAAACCGGTCGGCGCGCGGGAGAAGTCGCAAGAGCGCTGATTCTCAGTGGCATCGCCGGCGCACGTGAGGGCGGGATGGCGCGTGGTGGTGCGCCTCGACGAGCGTCTGCGCCCAGCCGGCCCGGAGCGACGCGCGCCATCCTCGCATCATTCGAGCGCTACGCCGGGACGGCCGCCTCTGCTTCTCGCCGCAGTGTCTCATCGCTCTGCTCGAGAACGGCTCCGTTTCGCTCGGTCGATGGCAGCACGAGATACGCGACCGTGCGCGCCGGCTCTTTCGGATCGTTGAGCTTGCCCTCGCGATGCGCGGCGCGGTACTCGTCGCTGCGCGGGAAGTCCGACGTCGCGGTGCGGCGAATGCGCTCCTGCATCTCGGTGTCCATGTAGCCAGGATTGAAACAGCACGCCGTCACGCCCGAGCCCTCGACCTCGAGGGCGAGGCTTCGCATCATCATCACCACCGCCGACTTGCCGGCCGAGTACGCCGTCCAACCCGCGGATGGGCGCGTTGCCGCGCCTGACGAGATCGTCACGATCCGGCCGTAGCCGCGGTCGAGCATCCCGGGCAGGACCGCTCGCGTCGCGAGGTACGTGCCGCCGACGTTGATCGCCACGCTTCGCAGCCAGAGCGCGGCGTTCGAGCGGGCGAGCGGGACCATTGGGTCGACCATACCCGCGTTGTTCACGAGGATCGTCGCCGGCCCCACCCATCGCTCGGTCGCGAGCACCAGCTCCTGTACCTGACGCTCATCGGCGATGTCCGCGGTCTGCGCCAGCGCCCTGCCTTTCGCGCGTTTGATCGCCTTCGCGACCTCGTCGAGCTCAGGCGCGTTGCGTGACGCGATCACGACCGCAGCTCCCATCGCCGCGAGGCGCTCGGCGATCGCACGGCCCAACCCACGGCCGCCGCCGGTCACGATCGCGACGTGGCCCGCGAGGTCGCTCACGACACCCGCACCGCGAGCTGCCGCGCGAACGCGGAAGCGAGCTCATCGATGTCGGCGGGCTGATGCAGAGCCCAGAACGAGATGCGGATCGCCGGCGCGACGTTGGGCTCGTCGATCAGCTTCACCGCTATTCGCTCCTCATCCCACATCTTCGTCACCAGCTCGGCGACGTTGTCGTTGCGCGGCTCGACCACGACGATCCCCGTCGGCGCGTCCGGCGTCGACCGCAGGGCGAACGGGAGCTCCACGAGACGGGCGAGCAGACGCTCGCGGAGCGCACGGAGACGCTCCGGCACCTTCGAGCCCAGCAGCCGGTGCACGGCCAGCGTCTGGCGCAGCCCAACGAACGCGGCGGCATCGACGGTGCCGGTCTCGAAGCGCGTCGCGTTCGGGTTGTATTCGGGGCTGCCGCTGGGCAGCTCGAGCCGCGAACGCCAGCCCAGTCGCGTCGGTGCGAAGACCTCGAGATCGCGGACCCAGAACGCTCCCGTCGCCAGCGGCCCGTGAAGCCACTTGTGGCCCAGGGTGACCACCGCGTCCGCGCCGAGCTCGTGGACGTCGACCGTGATCTGGCCGAGCGCCTGCGCCGCGTCGACGATCGTGATCGCCCCAGCGTCGCGCGCGATGCGGCAGGCCTCGGCGACCGGCAGAACGTCGCCGGTCTTGCAGGACACGAGCGAGATCACGAGCGCGCGTGCGCCCTGGCGAATCCAGTGGCGGACGTCAACGAGAAAACGCTCGGGATCGCGATGCCAGGCCATCTCGACGAGGCGGTCGCCGAGCTGCATGCGGCGGCGCAGCGGATAGAGCGCGCTGCCGTGCTCCTCCGCCGTGGTGACGATGAGCGAGCCGGGCGGGATCGCCAGCCCGGCGACGAGCGTGTTGAGGCCATCGGTCGCGGATTGCGCCAGCGCGATCCGCGCGGCGCCGCCCGGATCGCCGAGGGTCGCGGCAATGTCGACGCGCGTCGCGTCCAGCGCGGCGTTGTACGCCGCGTAGCCCACGTGGCCGAACATTCCAACCTCGTTCAGCCATGCGCGGAAACGCTCGGCGGCGCGCTGGGCGACGGGGAATGTCGGCCCCGAGCCGGCAACGTTGAAGTAGTGGAAGTCGCCGCGCAGAGCCTGCAGCGCGGCCGTGCTCGTGTCCGGCCGTTCCTCGATCGCGGGCGGAACGTCTCGTGGATCCACTACGCGGTGATGATGCCCCGGATCGCCAGTCCGGCGGTGAAGAGCGCGGCCAGACCGAGCGCCAGCGATTGGGTGCGACCCGTGCGGTCGCGCGCCAGGGACGCGGCGAGCGGCATCGCGACCACGAGCGCGACTCCGTAGAGGAGATGAAGTGAGTCCTGTGGCGGGCGCGAGAAGGCGAGCAGGACAAGACCGAGCGCGCCCTGGACGGCCGAGGCGATCACCGCGATCACGATCGCGCCGCGGAATCCCGGCGTCGGCCCGACCTTGCGGACGCTCAGCCAAAGTCCCCAGACTCCGACGGCCGCGTAGTAGAGAACGAGCGCCGTCGCGACGCGTCCGTGGACTGAGAGGATCGCTTCCACGTGAGACACAGTACGGGGGCTGGGGGGCGAAGCCCCCCAACTCGCTCGTATGCTCGAAGGGTGATCGATGTGCGAGGCGTGACGCGCCGATTCGACGGTCTGATCGCCCTCGATGACGTCAGCTTCACGGTCCAGCCAGGCGAGATCGTCGCGCTCCTTGGTCCGAACGGCGCGGGGAAAACGACAGCGAGCCGCATCATCGGCGGCATCCTCACGCCGAGCGAAGGGGATGTCCTCGTCGACGGCGTGTCAGTCCGGAATGATCCGAACACCGTCCGATCGCGATGTGGCTTCGTCACCGATCAGCCCTCGCTCTATGAGCGCATGCCGCTTCGCGCATACCTGACGTTCTTTGGTCGTCTCTACGACGTCCACGAGCCCGCGCGGCGGGCGGCGGAGCTCGCGAAGCTGCTCGGCCTCGACGACGTCCTCGATCGCAGGCTCGGCACGTTCTCCCGCGGCATGCGCCAAAAGGTGGCCATCGCTCGCGCTCTCGTGCACGATCCGCCCGTCCTTCTGCTCGACGAGCCCGCGACCGCGCTCGATCCCGAGATGGCCCAGACGCTCCGCTCGTTCATCGTCTCGCTTCGCGCGCGACACCGCGCGATCCTCCTCACGACGCACGATCTCGACGAGGCGCAGCGGATCGCCGATCGCGTGGTCGTGCTCTTCCGCGGCCGAGTGGTCCGAATCGGCGCGACTGGCGAGATCCGATCGGCCGGCAAGCCGCAGTACACGGTGACGTTCGCGGGCGACGGCGCGCTCGCCCGGACGGCCCTATCGCGCGTCGGGATCGATGCCCAACCGGCTAGCGGCTCCGACGGTCTCTCCGCGCTCCGGTTCACGACGGATGACCCGGTAAGGACCAATGGCCAGGCGCTTCGCGCGCTCATCGACGCGAACGTTCAGGTGGTGACGCTGTCGGTCGACGAGCGGTCGCTCGAGGACGCGTACATGCAGATCCTTCAGGAGGCGCGCGCATGAAGGCGTGGCTGATCGCGTGGCGCGAGATCCGCTGGGAGGTGTTTCTAGACCGAGCATCGCTTCTCAGGACCGGCATCTTCGTGCTCCTCCCGCTCTTCCTCGTGCTCGCAAATGGCGGCATCGGCAGGGGCGCCGGGGGCGACGCCGCGCTGCTCGGCATCGCGGTCCAGTGCGTCATCTTTCCGGCGTTCTCGGGCGTCGCGTTGATCGCCGCGACGTTCACCGCCGAGAAGGAGAACGGCACGCTCGTACCACTGCTTGCCGCGCCCATTCGCGATCTCGACATCGTCGTCGGGAAGCTCGGCGGCATGGTCATCACGGTCATGGCGGCATCCCTGGTCACGCTCGGCGCCGGCTACGTCATCGCTGCCTACCGTTACGGCCTGGCTCGCGTGGCCGAAGTCTTCACGCCGGAGCTGCTCTACGCGCTGCTCGTGCTCGCGTTCCTTTATCTCATCACCACCGGAAGCATCACGATGATCGTCGCGGCTCGTGTCCGCTCGAGCCGCGCGGCGCAGCAGCTCGCCGGCCTGGTGATCGCGTTTTCGGCGGCGCTCTTTGGCGGCCTCGGGTTCATCGCGTCGCAGGTCGGCGAGGGCTGGCCGCTGCTCGGGCTCGGGGTCGCCCTCGTTCTGTTCGACGTCCTCGCGCTCGAGCTTGCTCGCCGAGCGTGGCAGCGCGGCGAGGTCATCGCACGTGTCTGACCTTGACTCGAGCGAGCGCACCGCCTAGCGTTCGCGCTCTGATGCGCAGGATGATCGTGATCGTCGTTACCTTCGCCGGGCTCCTTGCGGGAGCTCCGGGAGGAGGCGCGCGCAGCTAAGGAACTCCAGCGGCAGCAGCGTGAAGCCTCCCGAGATCGGGAGGCGTTTTTGTTTGGCGGAGGTGCGTGATGGCGAGCGTGCAAGATCGGCTGAAGGAAGTCGCCGCGGTCGGCCAGGAGATCGTGGAGACAGGCTTTGCCTACCTCGACGGCGAATTCGTGCCGCTCGCCGACGCCAAGATCTCGATCGCGACGCACGCGCTCCAGTACGGGACCGGTGTGTTCGAAGGGATCCGTGCGTACTGGAACGCCGAGCGGGAGCAGCTCTACGCATTCCGGCTGCGCGAGCATTTCGAACGGATGGCGCGATCCGTCCGGATCATGCGGATCGCTCTTCCCGGAGATCCCGATCATCTGTCGGCGCTCGCCGTCGAGCTTCTGCGCAAGAACGGCTTCAAGAGCGACGTATACGTGAGGCCCCTGGCATACAAGGCCGCACGTTCGGTGAAGGTCGCGCTGCAGGGACTGCGCGACGGCTTCGCGATGTACTCGTTCCCGCTCGGCGCGTATCTGCCGACCGGCGGACTCGCAGCGCGGACCGCAAGCTGGCAGCGCACCGCGGATGCGGCGATCCCGGCCCGCGGGAAGCTGACCGGCGCCTACATCAACACCGCGCTCGCGGTCGACGAGGCGCATGACTACGAGGCCGACGAGGCGATCTTCCTGACCGCCGACGGCCACGTCTCCGAGGGCGGGGGCGCGAACCTCTTCATGATCCGCGACGGCGTACTCGCGACCCCGCCGGTGACCGACGACATCCTCGAAGGCATCACACGCGATTCGATCTTTACGCTGGCGAAAGAGCTGGCCATTCCGATCGAAGAGCGGCAGATCGACCGCACGGAGCTCTATGTGGCCGAAGAGGTGTTCTTCTGCGGGACGGGCGCGCAGGTCGCACCCTGCGTGCTCGTCGACGGCCGCCCGGTCGGCGACGGTCAGGTCGGGCCTATCGCGAAGAAGATCGGCGACCTCTACTTCGCGATCGCTCGCGGGGACGATAAGCGCCACGCGGAGTGGCGGACCCCCGTGTACCGGTGAACGTCGCCTACCAGGGCCTGGCGGGAGCGTTCTCCGAGGCAGCAGCGACGGCGCTGTTCCCGGAGGCCGCGCTCGTGCCCCGCCGCACCTTCGCCGAGGTGTTCGGCGCCCTCGCGAGCGGCGAGGCCGACGCGGCGGTCGTCCCGGTGGAGAACACACACGCCGGTTCGGTCGCGGACGTGTACGACCTTCTCCGGCACCACCACGAGAACACGATCGTGGCGGAGCTCATCTTGCGCGTCCGGCACTCTCTTCTCGGAGTCCGCGGCGCCCGTCTCGAAGACGTCCGCATCGCGCGGTCGCACCCGCAGGCGCTCGCGCAGTCCGAAGAATTCTTGCGAACGCACGGGATCCGGCCGGATGTCGCCTTCGACACCGCCGGCGCTGCGGAGGAGGTCGCTTCCCTGGGTGATCAGGCTGTCGCTGCGGTCGCGAGTCGACGGGCCGCGGAGCGCTACGACCTCGACGTCCTGGCGGACGCCATCGAGACCGCTGCCGACAACTTCACGCGCTTCTTCGCCGTCGCGCCGTCACGCGATCGCGAGATCGTCGATCGCATCCCGCCGTCGCTGCGTCGCGGACCGATCAAGACCAGCCTGGCCTACAAGACCGCGAACCTCCCCGGGGCACTCGTCCGCTCATTGCAGCCGTTCGCGACCGCGTGGATCCAGCTCTCGAAGATCGAATCTCGTCCGAGCCGCGCCGCGCCGTGGGACTACGTGTTCTACCTCGATTTCGAGGGAGATCCGGCGGCGTGGCCCGCCAGAGAAGCGCTGGCCTTGATGAAGACGTGCTGCGAATGGATCCAAGTTCTCGGGACGTATCCGGCGGCGACCGAGGTGCTGGAGCCGGATTCGGACTAGCTCACGCCGAGGTACGTCCGCGCGACGCGCTCGTCGCGGAGCAGCGACGCCCCGGTCCCTTCCATCACCAGATGTCCAAGCTCCATGACGAACGCGCGATCCGCGATCTCGAGCGCACGAAGCGCGTTCTGCTCGACCAGCAACATCGTGACTCCCTGCGCCTTGAGCTCGCGGACGATGTCGAACACGCGAGCGACGACGATCGGGGCGAGTCCGAGCGACGGCTCGTCGAGCAGCAGCAGCTTCGGCCCCGCGAGAAGCGCGCGCGACATCGCCAGCATCTGCTGCTCGCCGCCGGAGAGGCTGCCCGCGTTCAGGTTCTTGCGCTCGGCGAGGATCGGAAAGCGCTCGTACGCCACTCGCAGCCCGTCGCGCGCGCGACCACGCAAGCCCATGAGCAGGTTCTCTTCGACGGTCATGCGCGCGAGGATCTCGCGGCCCTCGGGCACCTGGACGATCCCGGCGCGCACCACCTCGTGAGGCGCGGCCGCACTGATGTCGCGGCCGTCGAAGGAGATCCGTCCTGTCGCATTCACGAGCCCGCTTATCGCGCCAAGCGTGCTGGTCTTTCCCGCGCCGTTCGCGCCGATCAGCGCGGTGACCTGCCCGGCCTCGGCGGCGAAGGAGATCCCGTGCACGGCCTCGACCGCTCCGTAGCGCACCCGGAGGTCGGCGACGTCGAGCAGCGCCGTCAGGCGACCTCCGCCCCGAGATATGCCTCGCGGACCGCCGGATCGGCCTGCACCTCGGCCGGCGTGCCCTCGGCGATCTTCCGCCCGAAGTTCAGGACGGCGACCCGCTCGCACGTGCCCATCACGAGCCGGACGTCGTGCTCGATGAGCAGGATCGCGACCCCTTCGGACACCAGCGCCCGCATGAGCTCGCGGAGAGCGGCGGTCTCGGTCGGGTTCATCCCAGCCGCGGGCTCGTCGAGGATGAGCAGTCGCGGTTTCGACGCGAGCGCGCGCGCGATCTCGAGTCGGCGCTGATCTCCGTACGCGAGCTCTCCGGCCAGCGCGTTCGCGCGGCGCGCGAGTCCGATTCGGGCGAGCAGGGACAGGGCTTGTTCTCGGTCGGCCCGGTCCGGCACGCCGCGCGGCCAGAGCCGGCGTACGACATCGGACCGCATCCGCGAATGCGTCCCGATGAGCACGTTATCGAAGGCGCTGAGCCCCTTGAAAAGGCGAACGCCCTGGAACGTGCGCGCGATGCCGCGCGCCGTCAAGGCATGTGGCGCGAGGCGCGTTATGTCCTCGCCGGCGAGGCGGATCGCTCCGGCGTCCGCTCGCAAATGGCCCGAGATGAGGTTCACGAGCGTGGTCTTTCCCGCGCCGTTCGGTCCGATGAGGCCGATGACCTGACGGTCCCCCACCGCAAGATCGACGTCGGCCACCGCGTGCACGCCGCCGAACCGCTTGGCGAGGCCAAGCGCCTCAAGCAACATCGGCGGCCCCGATCTGTTGCAGCCGGCGCGTGCGGCGCAGCTGCGAGACGGTCACGAGGCCCCGCGGGAGATAAATGATCACCGCCAGCAAGACGAGACCCTGGAAGATGTCCCGGTAGTCCCTTAAAGGCCGAAGCAGCTCCGGCAGCGCGGTGAACAGCGCGGCGCCGAAGATCGGGCCGAGCGGGTTGGGGATGCCGCCCACGACCGCAAAGACGAGGATCTGGACCGCCTTGCCGAACGCGAAGTCGTTCGGTTCGATCGAAAAGGTGATGTGCGCGGAGAGCCCTCCAGCCCAGCCGGCAACCAGCGCGCCCGCGACGAACGCGGCGAGCTTGTAGCGGCGGACCGCGATGCCCTGGCTCGCCGCCGCGATCTCGTCCTCGCGGACGGCGGCCCAGGCGCGACCGACGGTCGCGCCCTGCACGCGCCACAACACATACGCGACGACAGCGAGCGAGAGATAGATATGCCAGAGCTCGGTCGTGGGAGGGATGCCGTTGAGGCCCTGGCCTCCTCCGGTGATCGGAGTGGCGAGCAAGATCACGCGGAGGACCTCACCGAACGCGAGCGTCGCGATGGCGAGATAGACGCCGCGCAGCCGGAACACCGTCAGCCCGAGCGGCACCGCGACCAGCGCCGCGACGGCCGCGCCGCAGGCGAGCGCGAGCGGAAAGGGCGTCCCGAGGTGGCGCTCGAGGAGCGCCGCGACGTACGCGCCGACGGCCATGAACGCCGCATTCCCGAGCGTCAGCTGCCCGGCATAGAGCGTGACCCACACCGACAGCGCCAAGAGCGCGTTCACGCCGACGAGCGCGATCAGGGTCGAGTACGCGGAGAGGAAATCCAGGGTCGCTTCGATCACGCGCGGTCCGTGGCGCGCTGCCCGAAGAGACCGGTCGGCCTCACGATGAGGACGAGGAAGAGGAGCCCGAACGCGAACGCGTCGCGCAGCTCCGCCGGGAGGTAGACGAGGCTCGCGACCTCGCCAAGTCCGAGGACGTACGCGCCGACGACCGCGCCGGGTAGGCTTCCCATTCCGCCGACCACCATGACCGTGAACGCGCGGAGCTCGAGCGGCAGGCCCATTTTGGAGTCGACCGAGTTGTAGGCGAAGCCGAGGAGCACGCCGGCCAGGCCGCCCAGCGCCGAAGAGATGAAGAAAGTCGCGGCGATGGCGCGCTCGACATCGACCCCCAAGATGCGCGCCGCGCGCGGGTTCTCCGCGAGAGCCCGGATGTCGCGGCCGAGCTGCGTCTGCCGCACGAGAAAGGTGAGCCCGGCCATGAGGCCGACCGCGAGAAGGATGATGGCCAGCCGCACGCCCTCGAGCGTGGCGTCGCCGATGCGGATCAAGAACGAGGGCACGGTCCCGCTCGGGAATGTGATGAAGTCGCCACCGTAGCGGAGCTCGACGAGACGCACGACGATCAGCGTGATGGCGAGGCTCGAGATCATCGCGGAGAGCGGCGGCGCGCCGCGACGGCGCAGCGGCGCAAACGCGATCCGATCGAGAGCGATCCCAAACAGGCCGCTGGCGACGACCGCGAAGGGGACCGCGACGTACCACGGCAGGCCGAGCGTGCCGATCGCAAAGAGCGCGGCGAACGCGCCGAGCATGAACACCGTCGGATGCGCGAGATTCAGGATGTCGAGGACGCTGAACACGAGCGCGAAGCCGACGGCGAACAGCGCGTAGATCGAGCCGATGAATATGGCGTTATAGAGCTGCTCGAGCACTAGTCGTCTGGTTCCGCCGGCGTGCCGCGGGTCCTGTCCCGGGGTCGGGGGGTCGCACGCTCGCGCACCCTCCCCGCAGCCGCCGCCGGTGTCACGCGGTCGTAATGCCCGGCGGCGCGGGGCCCCGGGGCACCCGCGCATCGCGCGCGACCCCCGCTCCCCCGTGCCACCCGCGGCACACCGCGCAGGCGCTCATCGTCCGTGCTCTCGCCTCAGTTACTGAAAGGGAGTAAATGCCCCGTCCTTGACGGTCATGACGAACGTAGGTTGTTTCACGTCGTGATCGGAGGTGAACGAGAACGCCCCCAGGGGCGTCGCGAGCTCTTTCACCGCTTCGAGCTGCTGCTTCACCTGGCCCTTGTCGGTCATGCGGCTCGTCCGTTTCATCGCGTCGATAAGCACCAGCATCGCGGTGTAGGACTGTGCCGCGAACTGGTCGGGGTCGTTGCCGAACTTCTGCTTGTAGGCAGCGATGAAGTCGGTGTTCGTCTTGTCCGTACTCGCCTTCGACCACGCGGTCCCGACCACCATCAGCGCCGCGTTCGCGTTCGAGAGCAGCGCCGACGAGTTCAGACCGTTGCCGCCGATGACCCGCTTGCCTGGCATCTGCTTCGCGACTTCGTCGAGGATCTTGCCGGCGGGGCCCGCGAGGGAGTCGGCGACGATCGCGTCGGGGCTTTCGGCCTTCGCCGCGGTGACGAACGGCGCGAAGTCCACGTCGGTCGCCCGGTAGGGGATCTCCTTCGCGACGGTGACCCCGTTGGCCTTGAAGGCGTCGCGGAAGATCCCAAGGTCGTCGAGCTCGAACTTCCCGTCGCCGTAGATGATGACTACCTTCTTGATGCCGAGCTTGGTGGTCGCGGCTTTCACCGTCTCCGGCACCGCACTCTGCTCACCGAGGGATGCGCGGAAGATCCAGTCGCACGGGCCGTAGTCGCACTTGCCGACGATGCCGAGACCGGTGTTCGAGATCGCGATGACCGGCGTGCCCGAGGCCTGCGCGACGGGATGCGCGCCGGCGGCGACCGCCGAGAGGGTCGGCCCGAGGATCGCGGCGACCTTGTCCTGCTCGACGAACTTCTTGAAGACCGTGATGCCCTGATCCTTGGTCGAGCCGTCATCTTCGACGATGAGCTGGATCTTCTGGCGACCGCCCTGGAACCCGCCGGTCGCGTTGAACTGATCGACCGCGAGCTGCGCGCCGTTGGTCTGCTGCGGGTTGTAGAAGTTCGCCGCGCCCGTCTTCGACGTCGCGAGACCCACCTTGACGTCGGGCAGCGCCGCGAGGCTCGCTGATGCGGTCGGCGACGTCGCGGTCGTCCCTCCGGTGCCCCCGCAGGCCGCGAGCACGACCGCCGCGGTCATTCCGAGTGTGGTGAAGAGGCGAAGCTTCATCACGAACCTCCCCGTGCCGAGATGAGCGCCATGATGCTAGCGATTGTTGGGCTCGTCAGTGACGCCTGAGGCGGTCACCGCGCTCGCGGGTCTCGTCGCGTCGTTCCTGTCGGGTTTGCTCGGCATCGGGGGCGGGCTCGTGCTCACGCCGCTGCTCCTCTACCTGCCGCAGCTCTTCGGCGGCGCTGCGCTCCCGGTCAAGATCGTGACCGGCCTCACCATCGTGCAGGCGATCTCGGGCGCCATGCTCGGGCTCTGGCGTCACAGCTCGTACGGCAACGTCTCGCGCTCGATCGTCCTCCTGATGGGTCCGCCCAGCGCGGTCTCCGCGCTCGTCGGCGCCGTCGTGTCGCGAGGAGTCGAGGATCGGGTTCTGCTCCTCGTGTTCGCCGGACTCGCCTTCGCGGGCGCGGTCATGCTCCTGCTGCCACTGCGCACCGAAGACCAGCCGGCGTCGCGGCTCACGGTGAACCGGCCTCTCGCGGTTGCGATCGCGGTCGTCCTCGGCTTCTTTGGCGGGCTGGTCGGCATCGGTGGTGTCGCGTTCATCCTGGCCACGCTGATCTACCTGTTGGCCGTGCCGGTCCGCATCGCGATCGGCACCTCGCTCGGGATCGGCATGTTCGCGGCGGTCGCGGCGCTCGTGGGCAAGGCGGCGACGGCGCAGATCGATCCGCCGCTCGCCGCGATCGTCTTCGTCGCGGCGCTCGTGGCCTCGCCGATCGGAGCCGCGGTGAGTGTCCGCACTCAGCCGCGTTTGCTTTTGCTGATCCTCGCCGTCGTCGTCGCCCTCGCCGCGGTGCGCATCGCGACATCGGCCTTGACCGGGAACTGACCTGGCGGTCGCCACCTCCAGCGACCTACCATGCCCGCCGATGATGCGATCGCTTTTGCCCGCTGTGGACTTCGCGCGCCGGTACGGGACCGCGATCGCGGCCGTGGCGATCACGGTCGTCGTCAAGCTTCTGGTGAACGGACTCGGAGAGGATCATCCGTTCGTGCTCCTTCCGGTACCGGTCGCGATCGCGGCGTGGTATGGAGGACGCGGTCCCGGGCTGATCGCGGCGGTCCTCGTCCCGATCATCGGGACCTTCTTTCTCGGCGGTTCCGCGGACATCGGCGATGGCATCGCGCTCGGCGTCGTGACGATCGAGGCGGTGATCGTGGTCTTGATCACAGCTGGGCTCAAGAACGCGCTCCGCCGTGCGGAAGAATCGCGGCGCGTTGCCGACGATGCGCGACGCGAGCTCAGCTTCGCGGTCGCGGTGCGCGATGAGGTTCTGCGCCTATGGCACGAGAAGGTGCGCGGGCCGCTCGGCCGTCTCGAGCTCCGGGCCAGCGAGGCGCTCGCGACCCTCGAGCGTGACGGCTACCGCGGCGCGGCGACCTCGTCTCTTCGCGCGGTCGTGGACGACGCGGGCCTGCTGCGGCGCGTCACGATGGGGTGGCACGCGCCTTCGTTCCCGGCTCGCACCGACGAGGCCTGACCGGTACGACGGCCTCGGAGTTACCTAGCGCGAACCCGTCTTGCGCTCTGAGGGCGTGATCTCTTCGCGATCCACGACGAGGCGCACCTCGGCGTCGAACACGCGGAGGATGTCGTCCGCGGAAATGTCGGCAAGCTCTCCACCGCCGAAGAGCCGCTCGACGCCCGCGCCGGCTTTCACCAAGAAGCCGGTGAGCTGCTTCGTCTGATCGTCGAACCGAAGGTCCTCGACGACGCCGACGACATCGCCGTCGCGATCCTTCACGACGTCGCCTTTCTTGAGCGTCGGCCGCTGCGGCTCGGGAACGAAATCGGCAGCGGTGTCGACCGGCATGAGATACGCGTTCGAGGGGAAGCCGTATCCCATGGTCGCCGCCCAACCGGCGGGTGGCGGAGCGAAATTGCCCTGCTCGAAGGTCGGCTGCGCTTCGAGCTCCTGGCGCGAGAGCCGGAGGACCAGTGCGTCGCCTTCGGGCGAGTCGGGGACGAAATCGTCCTCGCCGACGATGACCTCGCGTTCGAGGAGGCCACCTGTTCCGACAACGAATCCGGTCACGCGCTGAGCGGCCGGGTCGATCAGCGCTCGGCGGACGTGCCCCGCGTCATGCCCGTCGGCGGTCTTCACCCTGGCGTCGAGATCGATGCGCATGCTCTCCTCCGGCCATTGGGGGCTCTGCCCCCAACCCCGGGCTCATACCTCAGCACGACATGTTCCAACTTTCCCCGGGGGTCTTGAGGGGCTGAGCCCCCTCAATCGCTAATACGGCACGTCGACGTTGCCGCCGCTGCGGACACCGGTGCCGTCGATCAACCCTTCGATCCCGCGCTGCTCGTGGCGGAGCGCGTCGAGGAGGCGGAGCGCGTCGTCAGTGGTGAGGTCCTTGCGGAATTCGTTCAGCGCGGTCTGCACGCTCGGCGGCGGCGTGCCCTGTGGGGCTCCCGATGCGCCGGGCGCCGGGGTCCCCGAGGGGACTCCGACTCCGCTGGCGCCGGTCGGCCCGCTGGTTCCGCTGCCCTGCTGGCCAGGCCGAGGCGGCGCCGACGGCGCCGCTGAGCCCACTGGCCTGGGAAGGGTCTGCTCCACCGTCCGCAGGAGGCGGTCGATGATCTCGATGTCGAACTTGGCGTCGCGATCGGTCGGGTCGAGTCGCAGCGCCTCCACGTACGACGCGCGCGCGTCGAGCAGCCGACCCTGCCGGAAAAGGGCGTTGCCGCGGTCGTAGAAGGCGGTCGCCCGCGTCTCGCCTTTGGCGTTGTCGAGTCCGCGGGCGTACTGCACGAGCGCTCGGTCGTAGTCGCCGAGCTTGGCGTAGGTGTTCGCGAGATCGATCGCGATCTCGGGCGACGCTGGCCGCGCCGCCGCGAGCGCTCGGAAGCGCTCGAGCGCGGCCGTCGGATCGCGCTGATAGAGGTCGTTGGCGGCGTCGACGTCGGAGGCCAGCGGATCGCTCGGTCCGCAGGCGCCCAAGAAGATGATCGCGCCGGCGACGACCCCGAGTACCCGCCGGCGCGATGGACGCCCGTGCGGAAGCCGCGGTCGCGGCATCGGTCGGCGCTCGTCGAGCAGCCACTCCACGAGGAGCGCTGCGACGGCGATCGCGAGGAAGATCTGATAGCGATCCTCGGGGGTCACGCCGCCGATCGTCGCCGAGCCGCCGGCGTCGATGGCGCGCAACGTATTCGCCAGCTCCTGCGCTGTCGCGTCGCCTTGATACCGCCAGTACCGTCCGCCCGCGGCAGTCGCGAGCGACTGCAGACGGCCCTCGTCCAGCTTGCTGATGACCTGGGTGCCGTTCGCGTCGACGATGAACTGGATGAATTTGTTCGACTGGTCGTAGATCGGGACCGGCGCACCTTCCGGAGTCCCCACGCCAAGGGTGAATACGGCGATATTGTGCTGACGCAGCGGCTCGATGAGCGGGAGCTCAGACAAGAGATCCTCGCCGTCGGAGACCAGCACGATCGCCTTGGGCCGCGCGTTGGCGGCCGCGTCGGTCGGGAACAGGCTCGCCGCCCCTTGGAGCGCAGCCCGTAGCGAGGAGCCGGCGTTCATGCGGAACCCGCGGCCAGAGGTATCGAGCGCGGGACCGACGATCTTCGTGTCGGCGGTGAGCGGATAACGCGTGACGCTCGTGCCCGCGAACAAGGTCAGGCCGAGCCTCGCGCCGGCGAGGTCCCGACCGATCTCTTCGATCGCCTGCTGTGCGACGTGCAAACGGTCCGGGGCGACGTCTTGCGCGGCCATGCTTTGCGAGACATCGAGTGCGATGACCGTGTCGACCGTCCCGGAGGTAGCCCGCCGCGGCGTCTCGCCGATCTCGGGTCCGAGAAGGGCGGCCGCCAGTGCGAGGCACGCGACCAGCACAAGCGCGACCTTCACGATCTGCCGCGTCGGGCTGGCGGTCGTCAGCGTCGCGCCGCGCCCGCCGAACGCCGCGAGCGCCCGCTGCCGCCGCACCAGCCTCGTGACCGCGAGACCGGCGATCCCGAGTGCCGCGCCGAAGACCGGCCAGAGCTCTGCGTGAGCGAACGAGAAGCTCACGGGCTCCTCCGGAACACCGTCGCTGCAAGAGAGATCTCGATGAACAGCAGTAAGGCACCGGCGGCAAGGAAGAAGAGGTGCGCCTCCTCGTAATCGACGAAGTCGCGCGTGCCGACGTGCGACTTCTCAAGGGTCTCGATCTCGCGGTAGACCTCGGCGAGGGAGTTCGCGTCGGAGACGCTGTAGTACTGACCGCCGGTGTCCCCCGCCATCTTGCGCATCAGCTGCTCGTCGACGGTGCCGCTTTCGGGCTCGTCGCCTCCGCGCTGCACCGGGGCGCTGATCGCGCCGATGGTGTACACGCGGACGCCCAGCAGCTTCGCCATATTGGAGGCATCGAGCGGCGAGATGTCCCCGCTGTTGTTCTCCCCGTCCGTCAGGAGGATCGCCACCTTCGACTTCGCGGCAGAGTCGCGCAGCACGTTCACGGCTGTCGCGAGGCCGGTGCCGATCGCGGTGCCGCCAGCAAGTGACCCGGTGTCCAGCGGCTCCACGAGCTTCTGCGAGGCCGCGTAATCGAGCGTTGGCGGGCCGAGCACGATCGCCTCGCCGCTGAAGATGACGATGCCGACGCGATCGTTCTTGAGGCCGCCGAGGAAGTCGTGCACGACGTGCTTGACCGCGTCGATCTTGGTGGTCCCTCCGAAACCTGCCTCGGACATCGACCCTGAGACATCGATCGCGAGCGCGATGTCGATCCCTTCCGAGACGGACTCGACCGATGCCCGCACGATCTGCGGTCGCGCGAGCGCGACGATGAACAGCACGATCGCCGCGACACGCAGCGCGACCAGCGTCCAGCGCAGACGCACCCGCCATCCGCCCGTTCCCGCCGGCAGAAGGCCGAGCGATGGGAACAAGAGGCCACCCGACGGGCGACGCCCACGGAGGAAGCTGAGCGCGATCCCGATGAGGACGACGGCGAGCAGCGCGAGCACCCAGGGATCCACGAAGCGAACCGAGGCGAGATCGCTCACGATGGCCGACCACCCTTCATGAGCTCGTACTGCTCGGCGACAGCCGCGCGCCGCATGGTCTCGAGCGCGGAGCGCACCGCATGGTGGGCGCGCGCAGGGTATGACACCGATCGATGGAAGCGCGCGACGTCGCCGTCGCGCAGGATCTCGTAGATGGTGGCGATCTCGGTCCGATCGATCCCGGCGCGGAGCATGTCTTCGCGGAGCTCCTTCGGCGTCCGCTCGGTCGCGGCGAGCCCGAAACGATCGCGCACGTAGAACCGGAGGGTGCGCCCCACGAGCGCGTAGTGCTCGGCGTACCGACCCTTCTCGGGGAGCCCGAGCGTGGCGACGCGATTCAGCTCGGCCATCGCTCGCTGCGCCGGAGTGAGCTGAACGTCTCCTTCGAGATCCGATTCGCGCCCTCGTTTCGCCCCCGCGCGACGGGTCTGCCGGATGATCAGCACGAGCATCGCGAGGACCACGACCGCGAGCGCGCTCTGGATGACGAGCGGCGGCACGACCGGGGCGGCCCCGGGCAGGCGCAGCTGCGGCTTCAACGGCTTGACGTCGTCGGTGCTTTCGCCGGGCTGGATGACGCTTGTCACCACGACCGGGATCTCGGCCGTCGGTGCTACGCCGACGGTCCCGTCGGGAGCCTGATAGGCGACATTGATCTGCGGGAACACCAGGTCCCCCACCCTGAAGGCCGTGATCCGGTAACGGAACGTGTATCGGGTCCGGCCGTTCTGGATCCTCGTGAGCTGCGGCTGCTGCGTCTGGAGGACCTCGAACTCGCCGATGACCCGACCGACCCCCGTGTCGGTGATCTGGTATCCGGGATCCGTTTCGACGACGAGGGTCAGGCCTATCGGATCCCCGATGGTGATACCCCTCTTGTCGACCGTCGCTGCGACGCTTACCGGGGCTTCGGCGGCGGCGAGCTGACCCATCGCCAACAGCAACAGCGCGGCGAGCGCCGCGATCCGCATCAGTTGCGCCTCGATCGCGCATTGAACAGGGCAAGCAGGGCCGGGACGTAGGGACGATCGGTCGAGAGCTCCACGCGATCGATTCCCATCCGGCTGAAGGCACGAAGGCGCGCCGATCTGCGATCCCGAGCCGCGCGGGCGTATGTGCGCCGAAGATCGGCGGCGCCGGTATCGATGTAGGCGACGCGTCCGGTCTCGGCGTCCTCGAGCGCCATGAGGCCCACTTCCGGCAGCTCCAGCTCGCGCGGATCGCTCGTGATCAGCGCGATGACGTCGTGCTTGTGCGCGAGCGCGCGCAAGGGCGGTTCGAAGTCGACGTCGAGGAAGTCGGAGACTACGAAGACGACGTTGCGTTTCTTCGTGACGTTGGCGAGCAGGTCGGCGACGCTCGCGATCTCAGTCCGCGAGCGTCGCGGCTCGGCGAACAAGAGCTGACGAATAAGGTGCAGCAGATGGTGGCGACCCCCGCGAGGCGGAAGGAACTCGCGGACGCCATCCGCGAACAGCACGAGGCCGACGCGGTCGTTGTTGTGAAGCGCCGTTACCGCGAGCAGCGCGGCCACGTCAGCCGCCAGCTCGCGCTTGGAGACGGCCGACGTCCCGAACCACGCGCTCGAGCTGACGTCGACCGCGAGGAAGATGTTGAGCTCGCGCTCCTCGCGGAATTTCTTGACGTAGGGAACGTTCATCCGGGCGGTGACGTTCCAGTCGATCGAGCGGATATCGTCTCCCGGCTCGTACTCGCGGACCTCCTCGAAATCGAGTCCGGAGCCCCGGAAGACGCTGCGATACGTGCCAACGAGCGCCTCGTCCGCGAGGATGCGCGCCTTGATCTCGACCTCTTTCACGACGCGAAGGACCTCGGCCGGCACCGGCTCCACGTGTGGTTTGGGAATGCTCGCGACCCGCGCGGCCATCTCAGGGGACGGCGACGTTGTCGAGAACGCGGCCGATGACGGCCTCGGGCGAGATCTCCTCCGCCTCTGCCTCGTAGGTGACGATTAGACGGTGTCGCATGACGTCGAGCGCGACGGCCTTGACGTCGTCGGGCAGGGCGTAGTCGCGCCCATCGAGGAACGCGTGGGCCCGCGCGGCGAGCGAGGTGTAGATCGTCGCTCGCGGTGAGACCCCGTAGGCGATGAGCGGCTTGAGATCGGCCAGCTTCGGACCCTGCGGGTCGCGCGTCGCGAACCCGATGCGCACGATGTAGTCCTTCACCGCTTCATCCATGTGCACAGCGCGGACCGCGGCGCGCGCTTCGAGGATCGCCTCGGGCGTGGCGAGCTTGCGGACCGTCACCGGCTCTTCGATCGTCTGCCGGTCCATGATCACGCGTTCCTCATCGGGCGTCGGATAACCGATGACGACCTTCATCATGAAGCGGTCGACCTGCGCCTCGGGCAGCCGATACGTACCCTCGTGCTCGATCGGGTTCTGCGTGGCCAGCACCGTGAAGATCTCCGAGAGACGATGCGTCTCGCCCCCGATCGAGACCTGTCGCTCCTGCATCGCTTCGAGCAGGGCGCTCTGCACCTTCGGCGGCGCACGGTTTATCTCATCGGCCAGCAGCAGATCGGTGAAGATCGGGCCCAGCCGGGGACGGAAAGTCTGATCGACCGGGTTGTAGATCATCGTTCCGTTCAGGTCCGCTGGTAGCAGGTCCGGTGTGAACTGGATCCGCCTGAAATCGGCATCGACCGTGTCGGCGAGCGTCTTGACTGCGAGCGACTTTGCGAGTCCGGGCACGCCCTCTACGAGCAGATGGCCGTTGCAGAGCAGGCCCATGAGCAGGCGGTTGACGAGGTAATCCTGGCCAACGATGACGCGGTGGATCTCGTGCAGGACAGGGGCGATGAAGTCTCCGCGCCGGAGCACCGAGTCGTTCGGGGTGGGTGCGCGGAACGGTGTCGCCAACACCATCACATTAGAGGGTGGACGGGCGAGCGGTTCGTTTCTAGGGCGTCGCGGAAAGTGACCCGGGGGGCGCGTGCCGCTCGGACCCGCAAGCGCGTCGCGGCCGGCGCCGGCGCGTCTCCCGCGGTCGACCTTTGGGATACGCCTACCCTCGCCAGTCGGTGCGTCGGATCTTCTTCAGCGTTCTCTACTGGTTGCCGCGGCGGCCGCGGTGGGACACGGGCACGACTCCGCCGGAGCTCGAGCGATTCGTCGCGAACGCTCCGCCTGGCCGTGCGCTCGACCTCGGGTGCGGCACGGGGACGAACGTGGTGTACCTGGCGCGGCACGGCTGGGAGGCGGTGGGCGTCGATTTCGTCGGTCGCGCGATCGCGAAGGCGCGGCGCAGGGCGCGCGAGGCTGGTGTCCCGGATCGGTCCTCCTTCTTCATCGCGGACGTGACGAGGCTGCAGTTCTTGAGCGGGCCGTTCGACCTGGCACTCGACATCGGCTGCTTGCACTCGCTGCCGGTGCGCGATCGGGCCGCGTATGCGGCGGCTCTGGCGCGGCTGGTGCGGCCTGGTGGGGTGTTCCTGCTCTACGCGTTCGCTCCCGGCGGACCAGCAACGGGGGTAACCGCAGACGACGTGCGCGCGATGTTCACCGACAGGTTCGACGTGGTGCGAGTCGAGGAAGGACGCGGCAGGCCGTCGGCGTGGTACACGCTGATGAAGCGCTGAGCGGCGACCCCGGGGAGATTCGGACTCCCGACCAACAGCTTCGAAGGCTGCTGCTCTATCCACTGAGCTACGGGGCCATGTTCCACGCGGAGTTTAGGAGTAGGACTGCGGTACCGCAGCGAAGTCCTGTTCCGTCGGTGTTGATGAGTCGGCACGCTCGCGTCCATGCGAGCGTGCACGAAATGTGGCGAGACAAAGCCACTCGAGGCCTTTCCGCCGGTGCGGCGCGGGGAGGAAAAGCGCCAGTCGTGGTGTCGCGATTGTTTCGCGGAAGCAAACGGGCGGAACTACCAAAGGAATCACGAACGGGAGAAGGCTCGCCTTCTTGCCCAGACCATGCGCAATCGCACCGAGAACCGCCTTCGAATGATCTCGTTCCTGCAAGAGCACCCCTGCGTGGACTGCAGCGAGTCGGACATCGTCGTGTTGGAATTCGACCATCTTTCTGGCAAGACGGCCGACGTCGCGACGCTGATCGCGGACGCTCGGCGCCTATTCGAGCCGGCCGACGACATCGAACCCGTCGCCGTCGAGAACCTCGACTGAAAGCGTGGCTGTCCCCGGCAATGGGTAAAGGGTTGTCCAGATCCACTGAGGAGGAACAGTGCTCGGATTCATCATCGGGATGATCATCGGCGGTCTGATCATCGGGGCGCTCGGCCGCCTGGCCATCCCGGGGCCGAACCCCATGAGCATCCCCATGACGATCCTCGTCGGCATCGGCGCTCGGCAAGCTCCATTATTCCTGGTCGCGGCAGTAGCGACAATCGTCGTGCACTCGGCGATTGGGCATAAGGAATACCGCTACTTTTACCCGGCCATCGTGATGTTCATGGTGCTCGCCGGTATCGGGCTGGCGTATGCCGCCACTTGGGGCGGCGAAAGGTTGCGCCATCGCGGGTGGCGCGGAAGTGCCGCGGCGGCCGTCGCCGCGATCGTCGCGCTGCTGTGCTGGAGTGCGATGGCGACACAGGCGTGGACCGGGCCGGCGATGACCGCGTTGCGCTACCGTTGGCATGACCAGATGCTCGCGGCGCGTTTCACATCGCGGCTGCCCGCGATCTGCGGCCTCGGGCTATACGGGTACCGAGGGACCGATTGGATC
>Ga0209059_1000038_pt1 | contig 47620 bp, 53 predicted proteins | sample GraSoiAngelo_151_FD_186165 | JGI IMG/M metagenome (GOLD analysis project Ga0209059, IMG submission 186165) | Grasslands soil microbial communities from the Angelo Coastal Reserve, California, USA - 14_1009_12_20cm (SPAdes) (version 2) | ecosystem: Environmental > Terrestrial > Soil > Grasslands ...
CGTGGAGGCGGCCACCGGCACGACGCGCGAGGTTCCGATTCGGACGAGCGTCTCGTGCGGGCGCTGCGGCGGGAGCGGCGCAGAGCCGGGCACCAGCCCGACGAGATGTCCGCAGTGCGAGGGCAGCGGCTATCTCCAGCACGTCTCGCGAAGCGCGTTCGGCCAGTTCGTGCGGACGCAGCCGTGCACGCGCTGCGGCGGTGCGGGCACCATCGTGGAGACTCCGTGCGATCGCTGCGCGGGCAGCGGACGCGTCGTCGAGGAGCGTTCGCTCCGCGTCGAGATCCCGCCGGGGATCCACGACGGGCAGCGGATCCGGCTCAGCGGCGAAGGTCACGCCGGCGCGCTGGGCAGCCGATCCGGAGACCTCTTCGTGCTCGTTCGGGTCGTGCCCGACGAGCGGTTCGTGCGCGAAGGAGACGACATCTTCTCCACCGTCGACCTGACGGTGACGCAGGCGGCGCTGGGCGCCGAGGTCACGGTTCCGACACTCCAGGGCGACGTCGCGCTGCAGTTCGAGCCGGGGACGCAGCCCGGGGAGATCCGCGTCCTGCGCGGGCGCGGCATGCCGGTGCTCCAGGGATTCGGGCGGGGTGACCAGCGCGTCCTCGTGAACGTACGCGTGCCGCGCCGGCTGACCGACGAGCAACGGCGGCTCCTCGAGCAGCTCGAGCAGCGCTTCACCGAGGACAACTACCGCGACGACGAGGGCTTCTTCGACAAGCTGAAGAGCGTCTTTCGCTGAGCGATCTCCGGCGCGTCGCGGTCGAGGTTCCGGGAGCCGAGGCCGAAGTCGCCCGTGCCGTCTTCGTCGCTCTCTTCCCGGCCGGGTTCGAGGAACGCGATCGAGGCCGCGGACTCGAGCTCGCCGCGTACACCGATGCCGCCGGAGCGGCCGAGGTTCGAGCCGCATTCGGCGACGTCGTCGAGGCCGAGGTCACGCCGGGCTGGGAGGAGCGGTGGCGCGACTTCCACCGCCCCGTCCGCGTCGGCCCGCTCTGGATCGGCCCCGACTGGGAGACTCCACCGCAGGACGCGATCGCGGTGGTGATCGAGCCGGCGCGCGCGTTCGGGACGGGCGGGCACCCGACCACGAGGTTGTGCCTCGAGCTCCTCGTCGAGCTTCGATCGGAGCTCGACGCGGCGAGCGTGCTCGACGTCGGCTGCGGATCCGGCGTGCTGGCCGTCGCCGCCGCGCTGCTCGGCTGCCGGCCCGTCCGCGGGATCGACGCCGATGGTACGGCCGTCGAGGAGACCCGGCGAAACGCCGAGGTGAATGACGCCTCGGTCGACGCGTCCTGCGCGGATGCGCTCACCGCCGACCTGCCTTCCGCCGACGTCGTCGTCGCGAACATCGCGCGCGAGACGATCGAGGTGTTCACGCCGCGTCTCCGCTGCCGGCTGCTCGTCGCCTCCGGGTATCTGGACACCGAGCCGACGGGCCTGACCGGCTTCCGCCATCTACGGCGGCGCACGGCCGACCGTTGGGCCGCCGATCTGTACGCGCACGAAGGTGTTTCGATGCGAAGTCGCGACAGTCGCGTGTGAAGATCCTCGCTACCGTGCCTATAGGGGTCGCGGGGGACCCCTTGGGGGTAGTTACGGAGTCTCGCTCCGGCCGCCGCGCGATTCTCGTACGACTCCGGCGGTAGAGTCCCGCCCCGGTGACGAGCTTCTCGATCCGCTTCCTCGGCTGCAAGGTCTCCCAGACCGACGCGCACGAGATCCGCGAGCGTCTCCTGGCCGACGGCCATATGGAGACCGCCTGCGCCGACGTCGCGGTCGTCAACACGTGCTGCGTCACGCACGAGGCCGTGCGAAAGTCGCGTCACGCGGTCGCCCGGGCGGCGCGCTCGCATCGCCGCGTCTTCGCCACCGGCTGCGCCGCGAATCTCGCCACCGACGCATTCGGCGGCTTGTCGGAGAACGTCACGGTCGTCGCCCGGCCGAGCGAGGAGACGCCGGCCGCGGTCGCAGGCGACGTCGGCGCCGTCGCGTGCTTCGCCGGCCATGCCCCGCTCGACCGTGTCCGCGCGTTCGTGAAGGTGCAGGACGGCTGTAGCTTCTCGTGCAACTTCTGTGTCATCCCGCTCGTCCGCGGGCGGTCGCGGAGTCGGGCGGCGGACGCGGTGCTGCGGGAGATTCGGAGGCGAGTCGCCCAGGGGCACGGCGAAGTCGTCCTCACCGGGATCAACCTCGGTTGCTACCGCGATCGGGCCGCGGGGTACGACCTTCCCCGGCTCATCCGGGCGGCGGGCGCGATTCCCGGCCTCGTTCGCCTGCGGCTCTCGTCGATCGAGGTGAACCACCTGACGCGCGAGCTGATCATCGCGCTCCGCGAGACGCCGACCGTGTCGAAACACCTGCACGTCCCGCTCCAGTCCGGCGAGGACAGCGTGCTTCGAGACATGGCTCGCCGGTACGACCTCGCAACCTATCTTCGGCGCCTCGCGCCGCTCGGCGACGACTTCAACCTCACGACCGACGTCATCGTCGGCTTCCCGACCGAGGACGACCGCGCCTTCCGGCGGACGCTCGCGGCCGTGCGCGAAGCTCGGATCACGAAGGTGCACGTCTTCCCGTATTCGCCCCGGCCCGGTACGGCGACCGCGACGGCCGACACCGTTCCGCCGGAGGTGAAGAAGGAGCGGAGCGCGCGTCTGCGCGCCTACTCCGACGCGGCCTGCCTCGCTCGGTGGCGGACGAAGATCGGCAGTGAGGACACCGTTCTCGTCGACCGGCCCGGCCGTGGCTACGGCGACGACTACTGCCCGTGGCGCGTCGAGGGGCCGATCGGCGCGTTCGTGCGGGTGTGCGGGGCGGGCGTCACCGAGGAGGGAATCGTCGCTGCCTGAGGACTGCCTCTTCTGCCGCCTCGTCCGAGAGGGCGACCACGTCGTGAGAGCGGACGGTTTCGTCGCGATTCGCGACATCAATCCGAAGGCCGAGACGCACCTGCTCGTCCTGCCCGAGCGGCACGTGGACACCTTTCGCGACGTTGGCGAGTTCCCGCCCGACGAAGCGAAACGGATGCTCGACTTCGTCGCGGAGACCGCCCAGGAGGCGGGCCTCACCGACTACCGCGTGCTCGTCAACGTCGGCGCCGGGGCCGGTCAGACGGTCCTCCACCTCCACTGGCACGTCCTCGGCGGACACGTCACAGGGATGCCGGCATGAGCCTGATCGCGCGCCTGGAGACGGAGCTGAAGGAAGCGATGCGTGCGCGCGACGACGAGCGGCGCGACGCGCTGCGGCTGCTCCTGTCGAGCCTGCGGGGAGCGGAGAAGGAGCTCCAGCGGCCGCTCCACGACGACGAGGAGCTCCAGGTGCTCCAGCGCGAGCGGAAGCGACGGATCGAGGCTGCGGAGGCGTTTCGCGCCGGCGGGCGGCCGGAGCAGGCCGATGCAGAGGAGGCCGAGCTGGGCGTGCTCGCGGAGTTCATGCCCGAGCAGCTCGACGAGGAGGAGCTGGAGGAGATCGTGGACAGCGCGATCGCCGAGGTCGGCGCGACGAGCATGCGGGACTTCGGCCGGGTGATGGCGGACGTCATGCCACAGGTGTCGGGCCGCGCCGACGGCTCCGTCGTGAGCCAGCTCGTCCGCGAGAAGCTGGCCTAAGGCCGGACGAGTCCACGGCGGCCATGGCCGCCGTGAAAAGACCCATCCCCCCATGGGGTGCGAGAACCCCAAGACGAACGCTAGCGCCTGTCGGCGCGCGTGTCTGTGCCGATTCTGCGCCGGAAGCTGCACGCCGGGTGAGTCCCGCTCACATAAGGACAGTGGGGCCGGGAGCGACGACCGATGGGCTCAGATGCGGCGGGCGCCGACGTAGGTCTGCGCGTACCAGCCCGTGATCGACGAGACCTTCACGACGTCGCCGGTATGCGGGGCGTGGATGAACTGGTTCTGGCCGATGTAGATGCCGACGTGGCCGAGCCCGTCGAAGAAGACCAGGTCGCCGGGTTGCAGCTGGCCGCGCGAGACGGCCACGCCCATTCGGTACTGGGCCACCGTGTAGTGCGGGAGCGAGATGCCGAGCTGGGCGTACACGTACATGACGAGTCCGGAGCAGTCGAACCCGCTTGGTGACGCGCCGCCCCAGCGGTAGGGAACGCCGAGGTAGCGCGCCGCGATCGTCGCCGCCTCGGGATGGCCCGCGCCGACCGGTCCCGACGACGCCGGCGGAGGCGGAGCGGGCGGCGGAGACGATGGCGCAGGCGGCGCAGGCGAAGAGGCCGGAGCGGCCCCCGTCGTTGGCGTCGCCAACGGCGTGGGGGATGCGGTCACGGCCGCCGCCCGCGCCTGCGCACGAGCCCGCTCACGCTCCCGCTGCGCCGCGAGCGCCAGCAGGTGCTCGCGCCGAAGGCGCGCCCGCGCCTCGGCCGCGAGCCTGCGCTCGCGTGCGCGCTCACGCGCGCGGATCTGGACGATCTCCGTGTGGATCGACGCGAGCAGCTCGCGGCGCCGCGCCAGCGAGCTCTGGATGCGCGCGCGCGTCGCGGCCAGGCGCGCGACCGTTTGCCGTTGGGTCCGCCGCTCCCGCTCGAGCTGCGCCTGCCGCCGCGCGAGATCGGCCTTCGCGGCCGCGGCCTCCCGCGCGACCTCGTCGTCCTGGGCGGCGACCTTCCGAGCCACGTCGAGCTCGTCGAGGAGGTCGCTCAGGCTGGAGGCGCCGAGCAGGATGTCGAGCGCCGTCGGCTGCTCGGACGTGTAGATCAGGACCATCCGGCGCTCGAGCCGCGTCTGCGCGATGCGGAGCGTCCGCCGCGCGCGCACGAGCGCCGCCCGGTTTTGCCGCAGCTCGCCGTCCAGCGCCGCGAGCTGCACGCGGGCGCCGTCGTACGCGTCGACCGTGTGGCTCAGCTGCCGGTCGATCCGGCCGATCTCGGCGAGCACCCGCGCGGCCTCGCTCTGCTTCTCCGCGACCGTCGGCGGCGAGGCCGTTCCGGCCGCCGCGGCCACGAGGGGCACGGCGAGAGCGAGGGTTGCGAGGAAGAATCGCGGTCGCACGTCGGAGGTGGGCCGGGCATCCGGCAGGGCTTGCGAGCAGGCGGTTCGCGAGGGAGCCTACTGGGCTTCCTGGACGAGGCCAAGTCTGAACCGCTGCCTACACTGAGCCCGTGCAGGAAGTGCTCTCGGTCTCGAACGACGTCGCGGCGGAGCTGGCCGGCATCTCGGACGGCGTCCTCGACGCTCTCCGCGACCGCCTCGGCTGCACGATCCTCCTGCGCGGGAACCGGCTCACGATCGAGGGCGAGGACGAGCGCGTGGCCGAGGCGCGGGCGGTCATCGACGAGCTCGCGGAGCTCGTCCAGGGCGGCCACGAGATCGGGCCCTCGACCGTCGACGCGGTCGTCGCCGCGCTCGACGAGGCCGAGGACGTGCGCGAGATCTTCGAGGACGTCGTCTGGCGCCATCGCGGCAAGAACATCGCGCCCAAGACGGTCACGCAGAAGCGCTACGTCGACGCGATCCGCCGCTGCACGGTCACGTTCGGGATCGGCCCGGCCGGAACCGGCAAGACCTACCTGGCCATGGCGCTCGCGGTCGCGGCGCTCGCGGAGAAGCAGGTCGGTCGGATCATCCTGACCCGGCCGGCCGTCGAGGCGGGGGAGCGGCTCGGCTTCCTCCCCGGCGACATGCTCGCCAAGGTCGACCCGTACCTGCGGCCGCTCTTCGACGCCCTCTACGACATGCTCGACGCCGACCGGCTCGCCGCGTACATGGACCGCGGCACGATCGAGGTCGCGCCGCTCGCGTTCATGCGCGGCCGCACGCTGAACGACTCGTTCATCATCCTCGACGAGGCGCAGAACACGAGCCCGGAGCAGATGCAGATGTTCCTGACCCGCCTCGGCTTCGGCTCGAAGGTGGTGGTCACCGGCGACGTGACCCAGATCGACCTGCCGCGCGAGCAGGCGTCGGGCCTGATCCAGGTGCAGGACATCCTCTCCTCGATCGAGGGCATCGCGTTCATCCGCTTCGGGCACCAGGACGTCGTGCGACACAAGCTCGTCCAGCGCATCGTGGAGGCGTACAAGCTGCACGCCGAGGAGACCGGCACGCAGCGGCGGCACTGAGCCGCGTGGTCGACGTCGAGGTGTCGAACCTGACGCGGTCGCCGGTCGACGAGGAGGGCGCTGTCGAGCTGGCGCGCCGAGTGCTCGCCGCCGAGGGCCTCGAGGAGGCCGAGGTCGGCGTGCAGTTCGTCTCGCCGGAGCGGATCGCGGAGCTCAAGGGCGAGCACCTCGGGTTGCACGAGGCGACGGACGTCCTCGCCTTCCCGATCGACGGCCGTGACGAGCTGCCCGCCGGGGTGCCGCGCCAGCTCGGCGACGTCGTGCTGTGCCCGGAGATCGTGCGCGACGAGTGGCGGGCCCCGCTCGTGCACGGGCTCTTGCACCTGCTCGGCTACGACCACGGCGCCGAGATGGACGCGCGCGAGCGGCTCCACGCGGGATGAGCACGCCGCGCCGCGCCCCGTCGCTCCTCGAGAGCTTCAACTATTCGCTCGAGGGCGTCATCCACGTCCTGCGCACGCAGCGGAACATGCGGATCCACTTCCTCGTCGCCGCCGTCGTGCTCGTGGTCGCGTTCGCCGCGGGGGTGACGAACTACGAGCTGATCGCGCTCCTGCTCTCGATCGCGTTCGTGCTCATCGCGGAGATGATCAACACGGCGATCGAGAGCGCGATCGACACGGCCACGACGTCCTTCGACCCGCACGCGAAGCTCGCGAAGGACATCGCCGCGGGGGCCGTGCTGATCGCGAGCGTGAACGCGGTCGCGGTCGGCTACATCGTCTTCGCCCGCCGCCTCTCCGACCCGAGCTCGCGCCTGATCGACCGCGTGCGGAACGCGCCGATCGACCTGACTCTGATCGCCCTCGTCGTGACGATCCTGATCGTGATCGGGACGAAGGCCATGACCGGACGGGGCACGCCGCTGCGAGGCGGGCTGCCCTCGGGCCACGCCGCCCTCGCCTTCTCGGGCTGGATGGCGGCGACGTACGTGCTCGGCGACACGCGGCATCGCTTCCTCGTCTCGACCCTGACGTTCATCATGGCGCTCCTCGTCGCGCAGACCCGCGTCGAGTCGGGCGTGCACTCGACGCTCGAGGTCGCCTACGGGGGGCTCATCGGCGCGATCGTCACGCTCGTGCTCTTCCAGGTCTTCACGTGAGGTCGGGCTTCGTGGCCGTCGCCGGGCGGCCGAACGTCGGCAAGTCGACCCTCGTGAACGCGTTGTGCGGCGGCAAGGTGGCGATCGTCTCCGACAAGCCGCAGACGACGAGGCGCCGCATCCTCGGCGTCGCGAACGGCGAGGGATACCAGCTCGTGCTCGCCGACCTGCCGGGCTTCCAGCGGCCTCGTGACGCGCTGACCGAGCGGATGCAGCGCACGGTCGACTCGGCCTTCGAGGACGTGGAGGCGGTCCTGTTCGTCCTGTCGGCGCGGGAGCGGATCGGCGCGGGCGACCGGTTCATCGCGGAGCGCGTCTTCGGGCTCGGCGTCCCGGTCGTGATCGTGCTCAACAAAGTCGACCGGCTCAAGCCGGGTCACATCGCGTCGCAGATGGAGACGGCCGCTCGGCTCGGCGACTTCCACGCGCTCCATCCCGTGGGCGCGAAGACGGGCGACGGCGTGGGGGAGCTGCGCGAGGAGCTCGTCTCGCTTTTGCCCGAGGGGCCGCTCTACTTCCCCGAGGGCGAGCGGACCGACCTGCCGCTCGAGCTCCAGGTCGCCGAGCTCGTGCGCGAGAAGGCGCTCCAGCTCACGCGCGAGGAGGTGCCGCACGCGGTGAGCGTCGAGGTCGAGGAGCTCACCGACGAGGTCGTTCGCGCGAACGTCTTCGTCGAGACGGAGTCGCAGAAGCAGATCGTCGTCGGCCGCGGCGGCTCGATGGTCAAGGAGATCGGCGTGCGGGCACGGCCGGAGATCGAGCTCCTGCTCGGCCGGCACGTCTTCCTCGAGCTGCACGTCAAGGTGCGCCCCCGCTGGCGGCGGGACGAGGCGATGCTCGAGCGCCTCGGGATCTGAGGGCGAGCAGCGGCCCGCAGCGCGCCTGCCTTTCGTTCCCGATCCGGCACAGACACGTGCGGATTTCGCCGCTAGGCTCGCAGCGGGGAGGAGGAGGGCGGCGCCTTACCTAGGGGACCCGGGGCGGCTGCGACGGCCACGAGCAGCGCCCGGGCGCGAGCACGAGCCCGGCCAGCACGCCCGCCGCGAGGAGCTGCATCCACGCTGGCAGCCCACCCGGCCGGTGCCAGCCTTCGAAGCGGTGGCTCGGGAAGAGCTTGCGGCCGCCGGGGCGCGGCAGGCGAAGCACGTGCTCGACGTCCGGCGTCGCGGCCGCGGCCGCGCCGATCGTCGCCCGGTCGAGAGCGCCCCGCCGCAGCGCGACGAGGAGCAGCAGCGCAACGCCGCTTCGCAGCTCGAACCGCCGCGAGGGGATGTCCCGGTGCGGAATGCGGTCGCCCACGGCGTGGCTGAGCAGCCCGAGCGCCACCGCCGTTCGCCTCGACCGCGCGGTGGCGCCGACGGCAGCCCCGCTCGCCACGTGCAGGCTCACGATCATCGCGGCGTGTAGTAGCGGGCGACCCAGCGCGAGAGCCCGTCGAGGCCGGGAAAGAGGACGCGCTCGGTGACGTTCGCCTGGTCGAGCTTGTCCCGGATCTCCCACTTGAGCTCCGCCGGGACGACGATCCGCCGCGCGAGCTCGCGGTGCTGAGCGAGCCATTCGTCCGGCGAGACGGTCGGGCTCGAGCCGAGGGAGAACAGGGCGTACTGGTTGACGATCCGCTCGTCGAACGAAGGCGGCTCGACGAAGACGAGGAAGTCCTCGTCGCCGAGATCGTCGAAGCGTTCGAGGTCGCGCGCGGCGCGGTCGAGCATCTCCGTGTTGAACAGGTTCGCGCCCTCCTCCTCGAGCAAGCGGCGCAGCTCGGCTGGCGCGCGGCGATGCGCCTGGACGTAGTCCGCGCACCAGACGACGCCGTCCTCGTCGTACCGGTCGAGGTTCGCGGTGACGAAGTGCAGCGCGACGTAGGGCGAGTACGTCCAGTCGAGGAGCCGCGTCGGCAGCCCGTGATGCTGGCCGAGGGCGAGCCAGTTCCAAAGGGAGTCGACCGGCACGTCCCCGCGCCCCGCGTACTTGCGGAAGTTGCGCAGCAGGTGCCGCTCGAGCTCGTGCGCGTCGCCGCCGAGCCGGACGAGGCTCGTCGTCAGGTCGCTGTCCGCGCGGGACATGCCGCGGAACGCGAAATCGGAGCGGAAGCGCCCGAGCGGCTCGTGCCAGGAGCCTTCGTAGAGCTGCTCCTGGAGCTCGATCCAGCTCGAGACACGAATCGCCATCACGGCCTCCTGAGCAAGTAGAGGTCCTGGTGCGGGTTTCCCTTCGCCCCCTCCGGCAGGAACTCGGCGACCTCGACGCCCGCCGCGAGCCGGTCCTTGACGTACGCCGGCGGATGAAACGCCGAGCAGAGGTTCGTGCCCGCCCCCTCCGGCCAGCGGACGACGAGGCGGCCCGCGTCGAAGGCCGCCCGCTCGTCCAGCGCGAGGCGCTCGCGGTAACGCTCGCCGTGCGTCGTCAGGAGGAGGAAGCCGCCGGGTCGGAGGAGCCGCTCGAGCTCCTGCATCCACGCGTGCTGGAGGTCTTCGGGCAGGTGCGTGAAGACGGAGAGCGCGTAGACGAGGTCGAACGAGCCCTCGGCGTAGTCGAGCGGCGGAGCGAGGCCGTTGGAGGTGAACCGGGCGAAGGGCAGGTTCGCGCGGCACCAGGCGATTGCGTGCCCGTTCGCGTCGGCGCCGTGGACGGCAGTGGTGTCGAGGGACGCCCAGCGCCGCGTCACCCGGCCGCACCCGCAGCCGAAGTCGAGGAGCGCGCCGAGGTCCGCGATCCGTCGCCCGTGCCGCGCAAGCGAGGCCTGGACGCTCTCCGCGGCGAGGCGGCCGCTCTCGAGGAACCAGGCGACGTCGGCGGTGCCTGCGACGCGCACGATCAGCCGCGGCGGCGGAACGGGGAGGCCGTCCTCGGCCGCCGGCGCGTGCCGACCGGCCGCTCGCAGCGCGTTGAGCGCCTCGTAGGCCCGGTACGCAGGCCGGAGGAGACCGACGCGCCGGAGGAGGTCGAGCGCTGCCGCTTTCATGCGCGCGAACGCTAGAGGACGCGCGCGGCCTAGACTTGGAGGGGATGGCACAGGCCCCCGTTCTGCCGCGCGGCTTCGAGCTTCCGCTCGAGCCCCGCCTGCCGCGAATCGGCTCGGTCGACCAGGTTGCGGTCGAGGAGCGCGCGGCGACGCTCGGCAAGCGGTCGATCAAGCGCGAGGCGAAGCTGTGGGCTCTCGACCTCGCCATCCGGACGATCGACCTGACGACGCTCGAGGGGTCGGACACGCCGGGGAAGGTCGCCGCGCTGTGCTCCAAGGCCGTCCGTCCCGATCCGGTCGATCCCTCGATTCCGTCCGTGGCGGCGGTGTGCGTCTACCCGAACCTCGTGCCGGTCGCGGTCGAGCGGCTGCGTGGGGGCGCGGTGAAGGTCGCCTCTGTGGCCACGGCCTTCCCGTCAGGGCAGGCGCCGCTCGACGTGAAGCTCGCCGAGGTGCGTGACGTGGTCGAGGCCGGCGCCGACGAGGTGGACATGGTCATCGACCGGGGCGCGTTCCTGTCCGGCCGGTACGCGAAGGTCTACGACGAGATCGTGCGCGTGAAGGAAGCGAGCGGGAGCGCTCATCTGAAGGTGATCCTGGAGACGGGCGAGCTGGGCACGTACGACAACGTCCGCCGGGCATCCCTCCTGGCCATGGCCGCCGGGGCCGATTTCGTCAAGACCTCGACGGGGAAGCTGCCGTCGGCGGCGACGCTGCCGGTGGCGCTCGTGATGCTGGAGGCGATTCGCGACGTGTACGAGGAGACGGGGCGGATGGTGGGGATGAAGCCCGCCGGCGGCATCCGGAACGCGAAGCAGGCAGTCCAGCACCTCGTCCTGGTGCACGAGACGCTCGGACCGGACTGGCTGACGCCCGACCTGTACCGGCTGGGCGCGTCCTCGCTCCTGAACGACGTGCTGCTCCAGATCCGGAAGGAGCGGACCGGGGCCTACCAGTCCCCCGACTACTTCACGATCGACTGATTTTGACCCACTTCCGCGACAACGCCGCCACACCCGCCTCGGTATTTTCAGCCCCACCCAATGGGTGGGGGGTGGGTGGTGGGGGGGAACCACGCCGCGGCCCGACCGACTCCCCGAAGCGATGAGCGAGCTCGAGCGCAAGCGCGGCGCTGCCCCCGTCCCGGTGGACTGGACGTACGCGCCCGCGCCTGAGGCGCGCGACATCGTCTCGCTCCGCGAGCGCTACGGGCTCTACGTCGGCGGCGACTGGATCGAGCCCCACTCGGGCGAGACGTTCACGACGATCGACCCCTCGACCGAGGAGCCGCTCGCCGAGATCGCCCAGGCCGGGCCCGAGGACGTGTCTCTCGCGGTCGAGGCCGCACGCAGCGCGTTCGAGAACGGCTGGTCGGCACTGGCCCCGTCCGAACGGGCCAAGTATCTCTTCCGCATCGCGCGCATCCTCCAGGAGCGCTCGCGCGAGTTCGCCGTGCTCGAGTCGCTGAACGGCGGCAAGCCGATCCGCGAGTCGCGCGACGTCGACCTCCCGCTCTCGGCGGCGCATTTCTTCTACTACGCGGGCTGGGCGGACAAGCTCGAGTACGCCTTCCCGAACCGCACCCCGCGCCCGCTCGGCGTCGCGGGCCAGATCATCCCTTGGAACTTCCCGCTCCTCATGCTCGCGTGGAAGGTCGCCCCGGCGCTCGCCGCGGGAAACACGGTTGTCCTCAAGCCCGCCGAGACGACGCCGCTCAGCGCTCTCCTCTTCTGCGACGTGCTGCGCCAGGCCGAGCTTCCGCAGGGCGTCGTCAACATCGTCACGGGCGACGGCCGCACCGGCGCCGAGATCGTCAAGCACCCCGGGATCGACAAGATCGCCTTCACGGGCTCGACCGACGTCGGCAAGGCGATCCAGCGCGAGCTCGCCGGCAGCCGTAAGAAGCTCACCCTCGAGCTCGGCGGCAAGGCGGCGAACGTCGTCTTCGACGACGCGCCGCTCGACCAGGCGATCGAGGGGATCGTGAACGGGATCTACTTCAACCAGGGCCACGTCTGCTGCGCCGGGTCGCGGCTCCTCGTCCAGGAGTCGATCTACGAGCAGCTGATCGCGAAGCTCAAGCGCCGCCTCGGCACGCTGCGCGTCGGCGCCCCGCTCGACAAGAACACCGACGTGGGCGCGATCAACTCGCGCCAGCAGCTCGACAAGATCGAGGAGCTCGTGCAGACCGGCCGCGACGAGGGGGCCGAGATCTACCAGCCGCCCTGCCGGCTCCCCGAGCGCGGCTACTGGTTCGCGCCGACGGTGTTCACGAACGTGGCGCAGAGCTACCGGATCGCGCAGGAGGAGATCTTCGGCCCCGTCCTGTCGGTGCTCACCTTCCGGACGCCGGACGAGGCGGTCGAGAAGGCGAACAACACGCCGTACGGCCTCTCGGCCGGCGTCTGGACGGAGAAGGGCTCGCGGATCCTCGCCGTGGCGCAGCGGCTCCGCGCCGGGGTGGTGTGGGCGAACACGTACAACCGCTTCGACCCGGCCTCGCCGTTCGGCGGCTACAAGGAATCGGGCTTCGGCCGCGAGGGCGGCCTGCACGGCCTCGAGCCGTACCTGAGGTTCGAGAGCTCCGAGCCGTTCGGCAGCTAGCGCCGCTCGGCCGTCCGCCTGATCAGCTCGTTCCGCTGGAGGAGGAACCTGCGGAGGTGCGGCGCGAGGACGAGCCGGTCGAGCAGCGGGAAACCCGAGGCGAACTCGAAGACGTCCCCCATCCGCGTACCGCCGCCCGCCGGTTCGAAGAAATGGTCGTGCACCATCCGCCGGAACGGACCGCGTATCTGCTCGTCGCGGAAGAAGCGCGGGCGGTCGTACGCCGCGATCCGCACCGTCAGCTGCCGCCTGCGGCCGAGGTGGCGTGCCTCCCACGTCACGGTGTCTCCCGCGCCGAGGAGCCCTGAGGTGACGCCGTCGACCGCGCGCTCGCCCGTCGCTCTCGCCGCCTCGAGGTGCAGCTCGACGCTTCGAGAGAGGTCGAAGCAGCGCTCCGGCGGCGCGTCGATCGTCGTCTCGCACTCGATACGGCTCACCCGCGGCGTATCCTGACCGGCGTGAGCCGCCTCCCGGTCCGCAAGACGTACAAGCTCTTCGTCGGCGGCGCCTTCCCGCGCTCGGAATCGGGCCGCACCTACGAGGCGGAGGGCCAGAACGTCGCCCGCGCCTCGCGCAAGGACGTGCGCGACGCGGTTCGCGCCGCCCGGGGGGCCTTCCCGAAGTGGGCGTCGATGACCGCCTACAACCGCGGCCAGGTGCTGTACCGGCTCGCCGAGATGATGGAGGCGCGGCACGCCGAGCTCGCCGACCTCTGCTCCGGCGCGAGCGAGGTCGAGCAGGCGATCGACCGCGTCGTCTGGTACGCGGGCTGGGCAGACAAGCTCGCCCAGGTGCTCGGCTCCTCGAACCCGGTCGCCGGGCCGTACTTCAACTTCACCGTGCCCGAGCCGACGGGCGTCGTCGGCGTCCTCTGCCCGGAGGAGCCCGCGCTGCTCGGGCTCGTCACGCGCCTCTTGCCGCCGCTCGTCGGCGGGAACGCCGTCGTCGCCGTCGCCTCGGAGGCGCGGCCGCTCGCAGCGGTGGAGCTCGCCGAGGCGCTCGCCACCTCCGACGTCCCCGGCGGCGTCGTGAACATCCTCACCGGCCTGAAGCGCGAGCTCGCCCCGGTGCTCGCGGCGCACATGGACGTGAACGCGCTCGATCTCGCGGGCGCGGACGGCGACGTCGCCGAGCTCGAGCGCGCCGCGGCCGCCAACGTGAAGCGCGTGGTCCACGGCGCCGCCGACGGCCAGAGCCCCTGGGAGGTCCTCTCCTTCCTCGAGCTCAAGACCGTCTGGCACCCGATCGGCGTCTGACGCCTTCCCTCGTCCGAGGGCTGCACCAGACTGCGCTCGCGCCGATCTCAGTCGCGAGGGATGGTTCGCGGCACCCACATCCGTCTGCTCGTCGTCACCGCGGCGCTCGTCGCGGCGGCGCTGCCGAGCGTGGCCGCGGGCTCTCAGCTCATCGACCGCAACGCGAGCGGCGTCCAGCTCGCGGTCAACCGCAAGGGCGAGGCGATGATCACCTACCGGGCGGCGGGGAGGCTCAAGCGGGTCCTCGTCTGGGGCGCGCTCAACGCGCGCTTCCCGAGCGCGAACGCCCACCAGGTTCGCCTGAAGAAGGACTACGCGGGCGGCTGGGGCAAGTACCGGCGGCTGTACTGGCGCGGCTTCCGGAACGCCTGCCGTCCGTACGACGGGCCGAAGCTCGTCTGGTTCGTCGCCGGCTGCAAGGCGCGCGACGGCTCGTACTGGGCCCTCCAGAGCTGGCAGACGCCGCTGCCCGACCTCGGCTTCGCGCCCTGGCTGCCCGAGCAGCGGGCCTGGGAGCTGCACGTCTCCCACTGGACGGGGGAGCTGGCGCAGCTCGAGGTGCACACCGACTGGATCTACGGCGGCCGCTTCCACGACCTGTTCGGCCGCCTGACCTATCGCGGCAGGCCCGTCTTCGGCTACAGCACGACGCGCTACGGCGCACCGCTCGACGGCTTCGGGCGCCTGCTCTACCTCGACACGTTCAACTCGAGGTACGGGCCGGGCTGGCGGCGCGAGAACTCCTTCGTCGCCCACAACCCGACGGGGATGTTCTGCTACGGCTTCTACCCGTTCAACCCGACGAAGAGCGGCTACGTCCATCCGCCCGGCCAGACGGCCGTGCGCGGGCCCGGCAACGGCGCGCGGTACCGGATCACCGTCGAAGGCCCCGGTCTCACGCCGGACGTCACGTGGACCGGCGCGGGGCTGCACGACTACGACCCGAAGAACTCCGCCGACGTCGCGTACGAGCACCAGGAGAACGCCCTGCTCGACTCCATGGTCGGAGTCGACCGGCAGTGTCGCCAGCACTGAGACCGGTGCACAGCGCTACGATCGGAAGTGGTGACAGGCGGCCGCCGCTTCAGCCAAGCCATCTCGGAAGGTGACGGGATCTCGCTGATCGTCACCGTCCGCGCGCCCGACGAGGCCCGGCGGGCGGAGGACGACGGGGCCGAGGCAGTGCTCGTCCGAAGCGGCGCCGAGCGGCAGCTCCACGCGCTCCGCGCGGCGACGACGCTGCCGATCCTCTTCCACTGGAACGGCGAGCGCGCCGACCTGCTAGACGGCGCGGACGCTTGCGTCGTCGAGGCAGGCGATCGTGATCGCGAGTGGCTCCAGGAGGTGCACGACGCGCTCGGTGACCGCTTCGAGCTCGCGCTCCGGATCCACCACGAGGACCACCTCGAGGCGGCGCTCGAGAACTTCGACCCCGAGCTCTTCGTCCTCGCGGCGCCGGACGAGGACGACGCGCTCGAGCACGTGCTCGAGCTCCTCCCCGACGTCCCGGCCGGCAAGCTCGCGATCGCGGAGCTGCCGATCACCGGCCCGGAGGAGGTCGCCGAGCTGGAGCGCGCGGGGGTCGACGCGGTGATCGTCGGAGCGACGAACGTCAGCGAGCTCGTCGGCGACGCGCCACCGACGCTCTGATTCGGGTCTACCATCTTCCGCGTGAGGAAGATCGGGGTCGTCTCGCTTGCCGTCCTCGCGGCGGCCGTCGCGCTCGTCGCGAGCGGCTGCGGCGCCGACCGCGCGGTCGAGCCCGCGGCGAAGGCCGCCGCGCGGGCCGGCTGCCCGGCGCACGCGCTCGCGGGCTGGCGACGCCTCGCGAGCCGCATCCACGCGCCGGTTTACTGCCCCACGTGGATGCCGGACCCGTTCGACGGGGTGATCGGCGGGCAGTGGAACACGATCGACTCGGTCTCGCCCGACCGCAGCTACCTCGTCGGGTTCATCTGGCTCGAGGCCGGAAGCGGCGAGCTCCACGTCAACCTGCGCGGCTATCCCGGTCGCACCCGGGTCCCGAGCTGCGTGGACGTGAACACCGTGAACGGGGTGACGCGGCGGAGCAAGATTCCCTGCTTCTCCGATCCGACCGGCCACCGGCGCGTGGCCGGGATCGACGCCACCGTCTACACGGCGAACCAGGACGCCGACCGCTGGCACGTGCTCTACGCGTGGCGCCACGACGGGTCGCTCTACACGCTGAGCCAGCACGTCGCCGTACCGCTGACCTACCGCAAGGTCGTCGCCGACCTCGACCGCATGCTGCGCTCGCTCGTCCTCGTCCGGCCCTCGTCGTGAGGCTCACGAGACGTCGCCTCCTCGCCGGGGCGGCGGCCGGCGCCGTCGGCGCGGGCGGGATCTACGAGCTCGTCGACCGGCTCGCCTCGTCGCCCAAGCGCCCGGTTGTGGTGCGCCGCCCGCGGGAGCAGCACCTGCTCGGAGGGATGGAGACGATCTCGGACGAAGGCGTCGAGGTGCTCGTGCCGCCGCTCCACCACCGCGTCATGACGGCGCGGGTGCGGCCGGGAACCGACCTGCGGGCCGCGCAGGCGGAGCTCGAGCGGCGCCTCGCCGCCCTCGACCGGCGCTTCGATCCGACGCCGGCGGGGCTCGGCGTCACGGTCGCCTGGGGGCTTCCGTACTTCCGCCGCCACGTGCCCGAGCTCGCGCGAACCCACCTGCCGGTCGACGTGCGCGCGACGCGCGAGCGGAACCGCCCCGTCAGCGCGCTCCTCGACGCCGTGCGCTTCCCGAGCGACCCGAAGGACACCGTGCTCGAGGACAACGACCTGGCCGTCCTGCTCCGGAGCGACGATCCCGGCCACGTCGACGCGGGGGCGAAGGCGATCTTCGACGGCTTCGACGCCCTCGAGCAGACGAGCACCCGGCGCGGCTTCGTCGGCGGCGGCTTCTCCGGCCGCCAGAGCCTGCCGAAGCAGATGGCGCTGGCGGCCGGGGTCGCCGGCGCGGAGCTCATCCCCGACACGGCGCAGCTCTTCCTCGGCTTCACGTCGACGCAGCGCGCCGCGATGGGGCAGGGCCGGATCGCGAACGTCGAGACGTTGGGCTACGCGCGCGACCCGCACGGCTACTTCCACGGCGGGACGACGATGCACCTCTCGCACGTGCGCGAAGACCTCGAGGGCTGGTACCTGAACTTCGATTTCGCCCAGCGGGTGTCGACCGCGTTCCGGCCCGACCTCGAGGGCGTGCGGCGCGACGCCCAGACCGTGCGGCAGTCGCCGCGCGACGTCTCCTCGGAGCGGCAGGTCGAGCGCGGCTACCACCGCTTCGGGGCGATCGGCCACAGCGCTGCGATCCAGACCAGCTCGCGGCTGCGGCAGCGGCACGTCGGGCCGGACGGCACCGTCTACGAACCGGGGACGGCGATCCCGCAGCGGGCCGACTTCAACACGCTCGACAACCCGTTCGCCTGGAGCTCGCAGCCGAAGCGCGACGGGATGAGCCGGAGCCCCGCGGCCGGCGTCCACTTCCTCGTCTTCAACCCGACGAGCGACGACTTCCACCGCAACCGGCTCGCGATGGACGGCGTGCTCCCGGACGGAACGAAGCTCGCCTTCCCGCCCGACTCGCGCGGGCAGGGGTTCAACTCCGTCCTCAAGACGACGCACCGGCAGAACTTCGTCGTCCCGCCGAGGGCGCACCGCTCGTTCCCGCTCGCCGAGCTCGCGTGACGGCGGGCGGCTCGTCGATCCCGGAGGTCCGGCGCCTGCTCGCCGTGCTCGCGGCCGGGAAGCGGGCGGCCGAGATCGGCACCGCCTTCGGGCTCGGCGCCGAGGCGCTCGCCTCGACGGCGCGCGAGGTGGTGACGGTCGAGGTCGACCCGGAGCGGGCGCGCGAGGCCCGGGCCCGCTCGCGGGTCGTCCGAACGTCGAGCTCCTCGTCGGCGAGTGGGCGGAGCTCCTTCCGCCGCGCGGGCCGTTCGAGCTCCTCTTCATGGACGGCGCGGGCTGGAAGCTCGACCTCGCGGCGGCGGCGCGGATGCTCGAGCTCGTCGCCCCCGGCGGGCTCGCCGTCGTCGACGACATGACGCCCGGCTACGGGCCCGATCCGGTGCGCGACTTCTTCTTCGGGAACTCGGAGCTCGTGACGATCGAGATCCTCACGACGCCCGAGACCGCCGCTCTGCTGGCTACGCGCGTATGAGGCGCCGCTTGCGGCGCCGCCATCAGGGCTCGCGGGTTTCCCGCGCGCCCGTCTGAAACGACCGGTCGACCCGCCTGGAATCCGGTTAGACGCGAAGCAGCGGACGGCTCAGGCACGTCGGGCCGCCGTCGCCCTTGAGCGAGAGCTCGTCGCCCTTGTAGACGCGCACGTCGACGCCCGCGCGCTCGAGGCGGCGGCGCGTTTCGCGGTTCCCGTCGAGCGCGAGGGCGACGCGCGGGCCGAGCGCGAGCACGTTGCAGGCGAGCGAGTCGTACTCCTCGTCGGGCACCTCCACGGTGCGGACGCCGCGCTCGGCGAGCAGCTGGAGCAGGCGCGTGGGCGCGAGCGGCGAGTAGACGAGCGCAAGGTCGGCGTCCAGTGGGCTGACGAACGAGAGCAGATGCAGGACCTCGCCGGGACCGCGGTAGTGGGGGAGGTCGAAGGTGAGTACCTCGACGTCCGGAAGCGCCCGGCGGAGCGCGTCCGCTCCCGCCTCGTTCGTGCGGTACCCGAGGCCGACGAGGAGCGTCCGCTCGTCGAGCCACAGCGTGTCACCGCCCTCGGCGAGCGCAGGCGCCTCGAGCCGCGCCGCGATCGGGACGCCGGCGCGCTCGAGGTCGCGGCCGAGCGCGGCCGGCTCAGCTCGGCGGAGCTCCTTGCCCGGGCGGAGCAGGATCGCGCCCGCGTCGGCGACGAGTGCAGGGTCGTAGGCGTAGATCGCGTCGAGCGCGCCGGGCAGCGGCTCCTCCGCGTAGACGACCTCGGCGCCGAAGTAGGCGAGCTCGGCCGCGAAGGCCTCGTGCTCGGCGGCGAGGGCGGCCGCGTCGGGCTCGGCGCGCCAGCCGAACTCGCGCCAGTGCGCGCAGTCCTCGGCCCGCGGCGCGCGCACCAGCACGCGCCGGAGCGTCGCCGTCTGGCTCTGGCACCCGTACCGAGTCTCGTCGAGAACAGCGATGCCCGGAGCCTAGTCCCTTCGAGCCGCGTCCCGGTGGCAGCCACCCGTGACGGAAGTGGCGCCGCGCGGCACGGGGAGCCGGTGCCGCGGTGGCAGCCACCGTCGCGGAAGGCGCGCGGACGTGTGACGGAAGGTGCGCGAGGCCTGCGGCGGCGGGCTAGCCGAAGAACGCCTTCGCGACGTGGAACCACTCGGGCGGGACGGTCTTCAGCTCGGCGGTCGCCTCCGCCAGCGAGACGTCGACGATGCTGTCGCCGCGGAGCGCGGCCATCTGCCCGAACCGTCCCTCCTGGACGAGATCGGCGGCCTTGAGGCCGTAGCGGGTCGCCAGGATCCGGTCGCGCGGCGTGGGTGTGCCGCCGCGCTGCACGTGGCCGAGGACGGTGACGCGCGTCTCGTAGCCCGTCCGCTCCTCGATGAGCTTCGCGAGGCGGTCGCCGACCCCCCGCGCCGACAGCCGGACATGGCCGAACTGGTCGACCTCGTCCTCGGCGCCCGCGTCGTCCTCGCCCAGCTCGTACCCCTCGCTGACGACGACGATCGAGAAGTCCTTGCCGCGGTCGTGCCGCCGTCGGAGGTCGTCGCAGCACTCGTCGACCGAGATCGGCTGCTCGGGGATCAGGATCACGTCCGCGCCGCCGGCGATCCCGCTGTGGACGGCGATCCAGCCCGTGTGCCGGCCCATCACCTCGACGACCATGACGCGGTTGTGCGACTCGGCGGTCGTGTGCAGGCGGTCGATCGCCTCCGTCGCGATGAAGACGGCCGTGTCGAAGCCGAACGTGTAGTCGGTCGCCGAGAGGTCGTTGTCGATCGTCTTCGGGACGCCGACGACCGGGAAGTCGTGCTCGGCGTGCAGGCGCGCGGCCACGCCCAGGGTGTCCTCGCCGCCGATCGCGACGAGCGCGTCCAGGTCCTCCGAGCGGAAGTGCTCGAGGACGCGCTCAACGCCCTCCTCGAGCCGGAACGGGTTCGTCCGCGTCGTCCCGATGATCGTCCCGCCGCGGGGGAGGAGCCCGGACACCTCCCGGGGCCCGAGCGGCGTGAACAGGCCGTCGACGAGGCCACGCCAGCCGTCGAGGACGCCGACCACGTCGTGGCCGCGCGAGAACGAGCGCCGAGCCACCGCCCGGATGACCGCGTTCAACCCCGGGCAGTCGCCGCCCCCCGTGAGCACGCCTACCCGCATCGGCAGATGATCTCCCACAGGTGCCCGTCGAGATCGCGGAAGTAGCCGGAGTAGATCCCCCAGGGCCGCTCGTGGGGCTGGTCGGTGAGCGTGGCCCCGGCCGCCTCCGCCCGAGCGAGCAGCGCATCGACGTCCGCCTTGCTCGCGACGACGTGGCCGATGCTGAAGTCGCCGCTTCGGGGCGGACCGACCGGGACGTTAGCGTCCTTCGCGAGCTCCGTGCGCGGATAGAGGGCGAGAACGAGCCCGTCGCGGACGCGGAACATCACCGCGGCCCCGGCTGCGGTGGTCGCGTCGCCGATGAACTCGGTGCCGATCACGCCTGGCGACTCCAGCCCGAGCCCGTCGCGATAGAACGCGAGCGCCCGCTCGAGGTCGCTCACCGCCAACGTCAGCACGTCGATGTGAGGTTCCATCCCTCCGCGATCCTAGGAAACTCCAGCCTGGGTCTAGGGGCTCGCGGGGGAACCACGGGTTCCCCCGTGCATGCCGAAGGTGGGACTCGAACCCACACGACCCGAAGGCCACCGGATTTTGAGTCCGGCGCGTCTACCGGTTCCGCCACTTCGGCCCGGCAGCCCATCGTAGCCCTCTCTGCTGCCGAAAGGGCTTGAAAGCGAGGCTCGATGGGCTGATACTTGCCGCCACGGCGCAGTGACGGCGTCGGTCATCGTCGCGGGACGGAGGAGGAACTTGTGAGGAAACGCCCATTTCTGGGGCTGCTCATGGCGGCGGTCGTGGCGCTAGCGCTGATCGCGACCGGTTGCGGGAGCAAGAAGAGCAGCAGCAACACGAACACGAGCAGTAGCGGCGGCGGGGTCACGGCCTTGCCGGCCTCGTCGTGCCAAAGCATCTACCAGGGCAGCGCGAAGCCTGACTTCATCATCGCGTCCGACCTGCCGCTCCAGGGGTCGAGCCGGACGCAGACGATCGAGATGACGAAGGCGATCAAGTTCGTCCTGAAGCAGCACAACTTCAAGGCAGGCAGCTACAACATCGGCTACCAGTCGTGTGACGACTCGACGGCGCAGGCCGGCAAGTGGGACTCCGGTAAGTGCTCGGCGAACGGCCACGCGTACGCGAACAACAAGAAGGTGATCGGCGTCATCGGGACGTTCAACTCCGGGTGCGCCGAGATCATCATCCCGATCCTGAACCGGGCCCCCAACGGGCCGGTGGGAATGGTGAGCCCCGCCAACACGTACGTCGGGCTTACGCACGGCGGCCCGGGCACGGCTGCGGGCGAGCCGGACAAGTACTACCCGAACGGCAAGCGGAACTACATCCGGATCGTCGCGGCCGACGACTACCAGGGCGCGTCCAACGCGCTGCTGGCGAAGCAGCTCGGCTACAAGAGCGTCTTCGTCTTCAACGACAAGGAGGCCTACGGCCTCGGCGTCGCGACGGACTTCAGGAACGCGGCCAAGAAGCTCGGCCTGAACATCGCCGGCTTCACCGCCTGGGACCCGAAGGCGTCGAGCTACGAGGCGCTCGCCAACAAGGTGAAGCAGTCGGGCGCCGACGTCGCCTACCTCGGCGGCCTCGAGTGCGAGAACGGCAGCAAGCTGATCAAGGACCTGCGCGGGACGCTCGGCAGCACCTTCCCGATCATCGCCCCTGACGGCTTCAGCTCGTTCACCGACACGTTCAAGAACTCCGGCGGTGCCGCGCTCGGCATGTACATCAGCGTCGCCGGCGAGCCGAACGACAAGCTGGGACCGGCGGGCAAGAAGTTCGTCAAGGACTTCGGCGCCGAGATCGGCTCCTCGCCGAACCCGTACTCGGCCTACGGCGCGCAGGCGATGGAGGTCGTGCTGAACGCGATCGCGAACTCCGGAGGCTCGCGGGCGAAGGTGGCCGACAACCTGATCCACACGAAGGTGACGAACGGGATCCTCGGCAACTTCTCGATCAACGCGAACGGCGACACGACGTCCAACCCCGTGACGCAGTACAAGCTGCTGAAGGGCGGCAAGACGACGCCGTTCAAGACGATCACCCCGCCGGCGAGCCTGGTGAAGGTCGCATAGCGATACCGTTGTAAAGAGAGCCTTGGGGAGGACCGGAGGGTCCTCCCCAAGGCGTCTTCCGAGGGAGAGAGAGACGAGTGGCAACAGCGGCGCGGCGCCAGCCGATCACCATCCCGCAGAAGCTGCCGGTGTTGCCGATCGTGGGGCTCGTCCTCGTGGGCGCGCTCGTAGCCTGGCTCGGCGTCAATCTCGTCAAGACCCCGTACGACTTTCTCGAGATCTTGCTGATCGGCGTCACCCTCGGGGCGGTGTACGCGCTCGTCGCCCTCGGCTACACGCTCGTCTACGGCATCCTCGAGCTGATCAACTTCGCGCACGGCGACGTCTTCATGCTCGGGGCGATGATGGCGGCGACCCTCACCGTCCAAGTCTTCAATCTCCAGGACAACGAGTCGGCGACGAAGTGGATCCCGGTCGTGCTCCTCGCGCTCGTGATCGGGATGCTCTTCTGCGGGACGCTCAACGCGACGATCGAGTTCATCGCCTACCGGCCGCTGCGGGGAGCGCCGCGCCTGGCGCCGCTCATCACCGCGATCGGGATGTCCTTCATCCTCCAGAACATCGGCCTCGCCTGGAAGGGGTCGAACTACGTGCCGATCCCGAACATCCTCCCGCGCGGCAACGTCTTCCACGTCGGGACCGCCGACTATCAGTGGAACAAGCTGATCGTCTTGCTCGTCACCGCGCCCGTGCTCGTGGGGCTCGTCTACCTCGTCCAGCAGACGCGACAGGGCAAGGCGATGCGGGCGACCGCCCAGGACAAGGACGCAGCCGCGATGATGGGCATCAACGTCAACCGGACGATCTCGTTCACCTTCCTCATCGCGGGCGCGTTGGCGGGGGTGGCCGGGCTCCTGTACGCCCTCTACGTGACGAACGTGCGCTACGACCAGGGTTTCCAGCTCGGGCTGCTCGCTTTCACCTCCGCGGTCCTGGGCGGGATCGGCAACCTGCCCGGCGCCGTCCTCGGCGCTCTCTGCATCGGGCTCATCCAGGCCTTCAACGAGGGGCTCAGCTGGCACGCGCCCGGGAGTGACTGGACGCAGTCGATCGTCTTCAGCATCCTCATCCTGATCCTGGTGTTCCGGCCCGAGGGCCTCCTCGGAGAGCGGACCCCGGAGGGTGGCTAGGTGACGACCGCCGGCACCTGGTGGGGCGACCGATCCGTCCTCGAGCGGCGGCTCGCGATCGGCGCCGCCGCCGTCGTCATCGGCTGGCTCCTCCTCGTGGCCTTCTCCTCGTTCGACTTGTCCGCCGTCTACGTCGGGCTCGTCTTCCTCGCCCTCTACGTCCCGGCCTGGAATCGGCTGCCGATCCGTGTCCGCGGCATTCGCATGGGTCGCCTCGTCGTCCCGCTCGCGCTGATCGCGCTCGCGCTGACGTATCCCTTCTACTGGGACCGGATGTTCCAGGTCCCGATCTTCGGGCCGTTCCCCGAGGTCGGGACCGGCGTCTACATGCTCGTCTTCATCATGATGGCGATCGGGCTCAACATCGTCGTCGGCTATGCCGGCCTGCTGGACCTCGGCTACGTCGCCTTCTACGCCATGGGCGCCTACACGGTCGCGTGGTTCGCATCCGTGCAGTTCGCGAAGCACAACCTCCACTTCTGGGCGGTCGGCGTGGGGTCCGGTGTGCCCGGCTTCCACATCTCGGTCTGGCTCCTCCTGCTGCTGGCAGGGCTCCTGACCGCAGTGACGGGCGTGATCATCGGCCTGCCGACGCTCAGGCTCCGCGGCGACTATCTCGCCATCGTGACGCTCGGCTTCGGCGAGATCCTTCCGCAGATCGCGCGAAACGGCGACAACCTCTTCGGCAGCGGCTTCAACCTCACGAACGGCCCGAACGGGATCACGCCGATCGACTCTCCGGGCTTCGGCGGCGTGAACTACCTGACGGGCTACAACAGCTTCTTCACGAGCGACAGGCTCTTCTACTGGACCGCGCTGTTGCTCGTCCTGCTCACGGCGTTCTGCTCCTGGCGCCTGCGGGACTCGCGCCTCGGCCGCGCCTGGATCGCGATCCGCGAGGACGAGACCGCCGCCGCCGCGATGGGCGTTCCCCTCATGCGGACGAAGACATGGGCGTACGCGACCGGCGCCTTCTTCGGGGGCGTGGCAGGCGCCTTCTACGCGAGCTTCAAGAGCGCGACCTTCCCCGGCGACTTCTTCTTCAACATCTCCGTCTTCATCCTCTGCATGGTCATCCTCGGCGGGATGGGCAACATCCTCGGCGTCGTCCTCGGTGCCTCGTTCCTCGCCTACCTCGACCGCGAAGGCCTCGCCAACATCGGCGGCTGGCTGAACACCCACTTCGGCCCCGGCGGCTCGACGGTCGGGATCTGGAGCACGCCGATCGACGTCCCGAAGTACGAGTTCGGAATCTTCGGGATCATCCTGCTGGTGGTGATGCTCTTCAGACCGGAGGGCCTCATACCGAGCTCGAGGCGAGCGGCCGAGTTCCACGAGGGCGTCGCCGACCAGCCGCTCTACGACGTGACGCACTGATGGCCGAGCTGCTCGTCGCCCAGGGGGTGCGCAAGGAGTTCGGCGGCCTGACGGCGGTGAACAACGTCGACTTCACCGTGCCGGAGGAGTCGATCGTGAGCCTCATCGGGCCGAACGGCGCCGGCAAGACGACGTTCTTCAACATGCTCACCGGCGTCTACAAGCCGACCGGGGGCCAGATCGTCTTCGCCGGCGAGAACGTCACGGGCAAGCCGCCGCACGCGATCACCGAGCGCGGCATGGGCCGCACCTTCCAGAACATCCGCCTCTTCCAGAACATGACGGCGATCGAGAACGTCCTCGTCGGGATGCACTCGCGCCTGAGGGGCGGGATCGTGGGCTCGATCACGCGCTTCCCGGGCTCGCCCGTCGACCGCGAGGAGGGCGAGGCACGGGAGAAGGCGCGCGAGCTCCTCGCCTTCTGCGACCTCCACGGGCGCGAGCGCCTGATCGCGAAGGAGCTCTCCTACGGCGACCAGCGGCGGCTCGAGGTCGCGCGCGCGCTCGCGACGCGACCGAAGCTCGTGCTCCTCGACGAGCCGACCGCGGGCATGAACCCGCAGGAGACGGCCGACTTCACGGCCTTCGTCGAGCGGCTTCGCCGGGAGGAGAAGCTCACCGTGCTCCTCATCGAGCACGACATGCGGGTCGTGATGGGCGTCTCCGACCGCGTCACCGTCCTCGACTACGGCGAGAAGATCGCCGAGGGCACGCCGCAGGAGGTCCAGCGCGACCCGCGCGTAATCGAGGCCTACCTCGGCTCGGCTGCGGTGGAGGCATGACGACGGCGGCCGGCACGTCGAAGGTCCTCGAGCTGCAGGACGTGAACACCTACTACGGCTCGATCCACGCGCTGAAAGGGATCTCGCTCGAGGTCTTCGACGGCGAGGTGGTCACGCTGATCGGGGCGAACGGCGCCGGCAAGTCGACGACGCTCCGCTCGATCAACGGCCTGAACAGGCCGCGGAAGGGCTCGATCACCTTCCGCGACCGCGACATCACCGCGACGCCCGCCGACCAGGTGGTGAAGATGGGCATCTCGCAGGCCCCGGAGGGGCGGCGGCTCTTCCCGCGCATGAGCGTGCTCGAGAACCTCGAGATGGGCGCCTTCCAGCGCAAGGACCGGAGGGGGATCCGCGAGGACCGCGACCGGGTCTTCGAGCTCTTCCCGCGGCTCCAGGAGCGGCGGCACCAGAAGGCGGGGACGATGTCGGGCGGCGAGCAGCAGATGTGCGCGATCGGCCGGGCGCTGATGGCGCGGCCCAAGCTGCTGCTGCTGGACGAGCCGTCGATGGGGCTCGCGCCGATCTTCGTCGAGAAGATCTTCGAGATCGTGAAGGAGATCAACCAGCAGGGGACGCCGATCCTGCTCGTGGAGCAGAACGCGCTCATGGCGCTCGACGTCGCCGACCGCGGCTACGTGCTCGAGACGGGGCACGTGGCGCTCGAGGGCGCCGCGAGCGAGCTGCGGCAGAACGAGCAGGTTCGCAAGACCTACCTCGGCGAGGGCGACTAACAGGCCCTTTTCAGCGAGGCCCCGGTGCCGCTGCGCCGCCACGCCGTCGGCCGCTTCGGCTCGCCGCCGCACGACTCGGGGCGCGGCGGGTCGAGCGGGACGGGCTCGACGCGCACGTCGAGCTCGGACGCGGGATCGTCGTCGATCCGCAGCCGCCCGGTCTCGCCGCGCGCGAAGAAGTCCGCCGCCTGCGCCTCGGGCTCGAGCGCCGAGCGACCGCGGAAGTGCTCGAGGACGATGCGACCCTCCCGGTGGTCGGCGACGACGCGGCGGGTCGCTTCAACGTCGAGGCGCCCGTAGACGAGGCCCTCCGGGAGGCAGACGAGGTTCGGCGCGAAGCGGTGGCCGCCGATGTGGGAGGTCTCCCACAGCCGATCGCCGAGCTCGGGTGCGAGCTCGCGCGCCAGCTCCCGGCCGGCCCGCCCACAGCAGCCGTCGCGCCGCCCGTTCGTGCATACGAGGTAGAGCGGCCCCTCGACCCGCTCGCCGCGCGCGTCGAGGTCCGGCTCCGGGAGGAGCTCGACGAACGGCTCCGGCGGGACGCAGGAGACGCGGAAGACGCGGCGCGGCACGGCTCCACGGCGGCGGAACGGCCGGACGAGGCCGACGCGGACGCCCTCTTGCTTGCCGCGTGCCTCCAGCGCTCCGAAGCCCGCCTCGGCGACGGCGTCACGGCCCCACGCCCTCGGCTCCTCGATCAGCAGCCATCTACGGGCGAAGGGCGCGGTGGCGTGCAGCGGCTCGCCGAGCGCGACCGAGAGCTCCGAGCACCTCATGCGGTAACCCGCGCCTCCATCTGGAACGACCGGTCGGGGCCAATCATGGTGTAACTCGCAGCGGAAAATAGGGAGGAGCGAGGAGGTACCCGACGCGGGGCGGCCGGCCCGCCCGGCCGCTCGCCATCTCGAGCGCGGCGCCGAGCCCGTGGGCGGGCACGAACCCGAGCTGCCGGGCGGCGACGGCGTCGCGGCACCCGGCGACGACGACCGCGCCGAGACGGTCGAGCGCCGGGCGACACGCGGCCCACTCCGCGAAGGGCGCCAGCGGGTGGCAGGCCCGCCCGGAGCGGTAGGCCTCGACCGCCCGCTCGTCGCGCGCGGCCGCCTCCTCGGCCGCGTCGAGCCCGCCGCCGCTTCGCGCCGCGTAGAAGATCGCCCGGTATGGGTGCTGCGTCGGGTGCGTGAAGTGGCGGAGGAAGCGGTGGAGCAGGATCGCCGTACCCCCGGGCGCGAGCGGGAACGAGTCGCGCCACAGGCGGAGGGCGAGCCCGAGCCCGAGGTAGGCGGCGAGGAGCGGGTTCGGCCGCTCGCGGGGCAGGTACGGCGTCGCGCGCGGGATGCCGATGCAGATCGCGTCCAGCCGGCCTGCGAGGTCCGCTCCGCGCAGCTCGACGCCTCGGAGCAGCGCCTCCGCATGGGCGACCGACGGCGGCCCGGCGAAGGCCGCGGCGGCACTCAGCTCGAGCGGGAGCGAGCGCAGCACGCGCGCGCGGAGCGGCCCCGGCGCGAGGCCGAAGAGCCGCCGGAGCGGCGAGCGCGCGACCCTCTCGACGGCCGCCGCGTCGTACGGGTACCCCTGGAGCGCGCCGGAGACGCGCGGGTGGTTGAGCACGAGCGACACGCCGAGGAGCGGGACCCGGCCCGCGAGCCCTCGCTCGAGCGCGCTCGCCGCCTGCCAGCCCTCCGAGCCTGCCGTCTCCAGCAGCGACTCGCCGCCGCTCGACGCCGCGACCGTCTCCGCGCCGGTCGCCGCGAGGAGCGCGCCCGCGCCGCCGTGCAGCACGGTCTCGGCGGCCGTCACGACGACGACGAGATCCGTCTCGACGAGCGCGGGGTGGACGCGCGCCGAGCCGACGTCGACGAGCCCGGGATCCTCGGCGTCGTGCACGGCCACGTGGCCGTGGAACCGGCGCGCGAAGTCGGGCGTGACGAGCGCCGCGAGCTCCCGCTGCCCAGCGCGACGCGCGAGCCCGCCGGCGACGAGGATCGTCTGGTACCCGCTCGAGACGCCGAGGCGCTCGAGCTCGTCGACGGCCGCGCCGATCGCGAGCTGCCGCGGGTCGCGCTCGGCGCCGGGAATCGGCAGCGCGGGCGGCTCAACGACGATCGTCGCCCGCCGCGTCCCGCGTGCGAGCTCTGCGAGCGGTGGCCCCTCGAGCGGGAAGCGGAGCGCTTCGCGCACGGCCGCGGCCACGTCGGCGAGCGCCTCCCTGGGCGCCGGCGGGCGCAGCACGACGTCGCCGTCGCCGGCGTTCGCGACGACGAGACGCGTGCCCGAGAGGAGCGGAACCCGCGGCATCCCGACACGCTATGCGCTGGGCGGGCGGCACTAGAGTTGCAGGGATGCCGAAGACCCTCACGGGAGCCGAGCTCCAGCTCGACGACGCGCCCGCGCGCGAGGCCGAGCTCTTCCTCGTCGACGGCAACAACCTCGCCTACCGCGCCTTCTTCGCGCTCCCGGAGGAGCTCGCGACGAGCGAGGGCTTCTCCACGAACGCGCTGCTCGGCTTCACGAACATGCTCTTCAAGCTGCTCTCGGACTACCGGCCGAAGGGCGTCGCCGTCGCGTGGGACACCCGCCCCGTGCACCGGACGGAGCTGTCCGAGGAGTACAAGTCCGAGCGGCGGCCGATGCCGGATCTCCTGCGCGAGCAGTTCCCGTACTTCCGGCCGATCGTCGAGGCCTTCGGCTACCGCAACCTCGAGTTCGAGGGCTGGGAGGCGGACGACGTGATCGCCACGCTCGCGTCCCGCGCGGACGAGGCCGGCGTCAAGACGTGCGTCGTCTCCACCGATCGCGACGCGTTCCAGCTCGTCTCCGAGAACGTCTGCCTGATGATGACGCCGCGCGGTGTCTCCGACGTCAACGTCTACACGCCGGAGCGGGTCGAGGCGCGCTACGGGATCCCGCCCGAGCGCGTGCCCGACTTCATCGGCCTCAAAGGCGATACCTCGGACAATATCCCCGGCATCCCCGGGATCGGCGACAAGACCGCGGGGCAGCTCGTCGCGCAGTACGGGTCGCTCGAGGGCGTGCTCGAGCACGTCGACGAGCTCTCGCCCGCGCGTGCGAAGAGCATCAGGGAGAACGCCGAGCAGGCGCTCGTCTCGAAGGAGCTCGCGACGATGCGGCGCGACCTCGACATCGACTGCGACCCGTCCGAGCTCGTCCTCGCCCCGCCCGACCGGGGACAGCTCAAGGAGATGTTCAGGCGCTTCGAGTTCCGGAACCTCCTCGGCCGTGTGGACGAGCTGGACGAGGCCCTTCCGGCCGTGCCCGCACGGGTCGAGGGCACGGAGGTCGAGTGGCGGGAGGGCACGCTGGAGGGTCTGTCCCTCCGGCGAGTCGGGCTCGCGATCGAGGACGGACGCTTCGCGATCGCGACCGACGAGGGCGTCGTCGTGGGCGAGTGGCGGCCCGAGCTCGAGGCGCGGCTCCGGGACGCCGAGATCGTCGCGCACGACTTCAAGTCGCTGCCGCGGCTGACGATGCAGCCGGCCGACGACACCATGATCGCGGCGTACCTCATCGAGCCGTCGCGCTCGCAGTACGACCTGGACGAGCTGGCCGAGGAGTACGGGCTCGTCCCGGTGCCGAGCCCGCCCGCCGACGAGGAGACGACGGCGCTCGTCCGCCACGCCGAGGCGGCCCGGCGCCTCGCCGGCCCGATGCGCGAGCGGGTGCGGGAGCGGGGCTCGGAGCGACTCTACGACGACATCGAGCTCCCGCTCGCCGCGGTGCTCGCGTCGATGGAGGACGCGGGAGTCCGGATCGACGACTACCGGATGGGCGAGATCACGGCACGGCTCCGCGACCGGCTCGAGGAGCTCGAGGCGCGCGCGTACGAGCTCGCGGGCCAGGAGTTCATGCTCGGCTCGACGCAGCAGGTGGCACGCATCCTCTTCGAGAAGCTCGAGCTCACGCCCGGCCGGAAGGGCAAGACCGGGTACTCGACCGATACGCGCGTCCTTCGCACGATCCGCGGCGACCACGAGATCGTCGGCGTGATCGAGGAGTGGCGCGAGTACTCGAAGCTCCTGAACACCTACCTCGAGCCGCTGCCGAGCCTTATCTCGGAGGCGGACCGGCGGCTGCACACCACGTTCAACCAGACGGTGGCCGCGACGGGCCGCCTCTCGACGTCGAACCCGAACCTGCAGGCGATCCCGATCCGGACCGAGCTCGGCCGCGAGATTCGCTCCGCCTTCGTCGCCGAGCCCGGGTACCGCCTGCTCTCCGCCGACTACTCGCAGGTCGAGCTGCGGATCCTGGCCCACGTGTCGGGCGAGCCGAAGCTGCGCGAGGCGTTCGCGCGCGGCGACGACATCCACCGCGCAACCGCCGCGGAGGTGCTCGGCAAGGACCCGGCGACGCTGACGACGGGCGAGCGCGCGATCGCGAAGATGATCAACTTCGGGATCGTCTACGGGATCTCCGCCTTCGGGCTCTCCGAGAACCTCGAGATCCCGCGCGAGGAGGCGCAGACCTACATCGACGCGTACCTCGCCCGCTTCCCCCTCGTCCAGGACTTCATCCAGCGGACGATCGAGCAGGCGACGCGGGACGGCTACGTGACGACGCTGCTCGGCCGCCGCCGGCCGGTGCCCGAGATCCGCGCCTCGAACCGGCAGACGCGCTCCCTCGGCGAGCGCCTCGCGGTGAACTCGATCATGCAGGGCTCGCAGGCGGACATCATCAAGGTGGCGATGGTGGCGATCCACCGCCGCCTGCGCGACGAGGGGCGGTCGGCGCGGCTCGTCCTCCAAGTGCACGACGAGCTCCTGCTCGAGGTGCCGGATGCGGAGGTCGGCCCGGTGCGCGAGCTCGTCCGCAAGGAGATGGTGAGCGCCTTCCCGCTCGATCCGCCGCTCGCCGTCGACGTCGGCGTAGGTGACGCCTGGAACGACGCGAAGAGCTGACCGCCGGGCTACGCATCGGCGACGTCTACCGCGATGCGTGGCGCATCTATCGCTTGCTCCTTCGCCGGACCGTGCTCACGGGCGCGATCGTCTTCGGCGCCGTCGCGCTCGTGGACGTCGCCGGCGATCATGTTTCGGGTCGCGGCATTGCGATCGGGTTCGGGATCCTCTCGTTTCTTCTCGACCTCGCCGGTCCGGTATTCGTGCAGGGGGCCCTCATCGAGATCGTCCGGAACATCCATGCAGGCCGTCCGGCACGGCCCATCGGGGCTCTCTACGAAACGGCGCGCAGGCGTTTCTGGCCGCTCTTCTGGGCCTCGATCATCTACTCCCTGGGGATCTCTTTCGGCCTGCTCCTCCTCATCGCCCCTGGACTCCTCGCCGCCGCGCGTTGGTCGCTCATGGCGCCGTTCGTCGTGCTGGAGGGCGAAAGCGCGTCCGATGCCTTGGACAAGTCGCGCGCAACGGTCGGGGGCCGCACCTGGGAGGTGATGTGGATCGTCGTGGCTACCTTCGTCCTCCTGGCCGGCTCGTCGAACCTGATCATCTACTTCGCTCTGCCGGAAGGGCCGGTCCCTGCGATCCTCTTCTCGTTCCTCTGGAGTTCCTTGACCGCGCCGTTCGAGGCGCACGTGCTGAGCGTCGTCTATTACCGCCTCACGGACCCCGAGCGGCCGGTAATCCATGAGGACGTCGTGCGCTGGCGTTCCGTTTGGGAAGGGGCGTGAAAGCCGGCCGCGTCGGGTTTCGGCCCCTCGAGGCGAGCGATCTTCGCCTGTTGCACGAATGGCTCCAGCGTGAGCACGTGGGGCGCTGGTGGACCGAGCACCGCACCTACGCGGACGTCGTCGCGCACTACCGGCCGGCGATCGAGGGCCGCGACCCGACCGACCACTACCTCGTCCTGCTCGACGGCCGTCCGATCGGTTTCGTCGAGACGTACCTCGTCTCCGACCACCCTGAGTACGCGCGCGTCGTCAGGGTCGGCGACGGGGTGGCCGGCGTCGACCTCTTCGTCGCCGAGGAAGAGCTGACGGGCAAGGGCCTCGGCACCGAGGTGCTGCGGGCGTTCGTCTGCGACGTCGTCTTCGCGGAGCCGGCCACGATCGCCTGCGTCGCCGGGCCGGATGCTCGTAACGGGGCCTCGATCCGCGCCTTCGAGAAGGCGGGCTTCCAGGCAGTCCGAGAGTTCCACGATCCAACCGACGGTCGAGACCACGTGCTCGTCCGCCTCGATCGCTGAGACGTAGGGTTCGCGGATGCAGGTTCGGCTCCCCGACGGGTACGAGATGTTCGTCGAGGAGGTCGGAAGCGGCTTCCCGCTGATCGTCCTTCACGGCGGGCCGGGGCTCGACCACACCATGTTCCGACCCTGGCTCGATCCGCTCGGCGACGAGCTCCGCCTGCTCTACGTGGACGAGCGCGGGCAGGGACGGAGCGAGCGGGTCGACCCCGAGACGGTCTCGCTCGAGGTCTTCGCGCGTGACGTCGACCTGCTCGCCGAGGCGCTCGAGCTCGACCGCTTCGCCCTTCTGGGCCATTCCTTCGGCGCGATCGTGACGACCTGGCACGCGACCGAGGTCGGCACCGCCGCCGCGTACGTGATCTCGGGCGGCGGCGACGCGAGCGAGCCGCTGCTCGCCGACGTCGAGGCCTCGCTCGAGGCGATGGGCGAGCGCGGCCGGCCGATCGCAGAGTCGTGGGAGCACGAGCAGACCGTCGAGACCGACGCGGAGCTGAAGGAGCTCCTGCGGGTGCAGATGCCGTTCCACTTCCACGGCGAGCCGCCGCCGGGCTACGGCGAGGAGACGGTCGCCTCGCCCGAGGTGCTGCGGCACTTCGCGAAGATCGGCTACGGCGACTTCGACTATCGCCCGCGGCTCGCGGCCGTGCGTCGCCCGACGCTCGTCGTCGTCGGCGAGCACGACCGGACGACGACCACGCGCGGCGCGCGCGTCCTGCACGAGGGCATCGAGGGCAGCGAGCTCGCCGTCGTCCCGAACGCCGGCCACATGAGCTTCGTCGAGGCCCAGGACCGCTATCTCGACACGGTCCGGAGCTTTCTCCGAGCCGCATCGGCGGCCTGAGAACTGCTCTGGAGCCTGGCTATACTGACCCGCTGCCAATGGCACCGGAAACAATCGACACGCAGGATCAGGAGCTCGAAGAAGGGGTCTGGACCCGGAATGAGGAGGGGGAGCTCGTTCCGGACTACGACTCGACCTTCCCGACGATCAACGAGGGCGAGGTCGTGCACGGCACCGTCGTCCGGGTCGACAAGGACGAGGTGCTCGTCGACATCGGCTACAAGTCCGAAGGCGTGATCCCGGTCGCCGAGCTCTCGATCCGCCGCTCGGTGAACCCGGCCGACGAGGTGTCGGTCGGCGAGCAGGTCGACGCGCTCGTGATGACGAAGGAGGACGCCGAAGGACGGCTGATCCTCTCCAAGAAGCGCGCCCGCTTCGAGCTCGCGTGGAAGAAGATCGAGGAGGCGGCCGAGTCCGGCGAGCCCGTCACCGGCAAGGTGATCGAGGTCGTGAAGGGCGGGCTGATCCTCGACCTCGGAGTCCGCGGCTTCCTGCCCGCCTCCCTCGTCGACATCCGCCGCGTCCAGGACCTGGACGAGTTCCTCGCCCAGGAGCTCCGCTGCAAGGTGATCGAGCTCAACCGGTCGCGGAACAACGTCGTCCTCTCACGCCGCGCCGTGCTCGAGGACGAGCGCAAGGAGGCGCGCCAGGCGATCCTCGACCGGCTCCAGCCGGGCCAGGACGTCGAGGGCGTGATCTCCAACATCGTCGACTTCGGCGCCTTCGTCGACCTGGACGGGATGGACGGGCTGATCCACATCTCCGAGCTCTCCTGGAGCCACGTCAACCATCCCTCCGAGGTGCTCGAGATCGGCCAGAAGGTGAACGTCCGCGTGCTCGACATCGACCGCGAGCGGCAGCGCATCTCGCTCGGCCTCAAGCAGACGCAGTCCGATCCGTGGCAGCAGGTCCTCGAGAGCTACCGCGAGGGCGACGTCGTCGAGGGGCGCGTCACGAAGGTCGTCACCTTCGGCGCCTTCGTCGAGATCCTGCCCGGCGTGGAGGGGCTCGTGCACATCTCGGAGCTCGCGCAGCACCACGTCGAGAACCCGCGCGAGGTCGTCTCGCAGGGCGACGCGGTGAACGTCCTCATCCTCGAGGTCGACGCCGAGCGCCGCCGGCTCTCGCTGTCGCTGAAGCGGGTCGAAGACGGCTCCGTGCCGAAGCCGCGCGCCGACGGCGGCGAGTCGATCCACACCGCGCCGGACCTCGGCCTCTCGGAGGACGTCTTCGCGGAGGAGCCAGCGGCCGTGGAGGAAGAGCCTGCGCCGGCTGCGGAGGAAGAGCCTACGCCGACCGCGGAGGAAGAAGAGCCCGCCGCGGAGGCGGAAGCCGAGCCCGAACCCGCTCCGGACGACGCTGCCGCCTAGACCCGTCGCCGTCGCGATCACCGGCGGGATCGGCGCCGGCAAGAGCGAGGCCCTGAAGGCATTTGCGCGGCGCGGCGCCGCGGTCGCCTCGAGCGACGAGATCGTCCACCGGCTGCTGGCCGAGGACGAGGAGGTCAGGCGCGAGGTGGTCGAGCGCTTCGGCCCGCAGGTGCTCGACGGCTCGGGGGCGATCGACCGCACCGCCCTCGGCCGAATCGTCTTCGCCGACCGGGAGCGGCTCGACGCGCTCGAGGCGCTGCTCCATCCCCGGGTCGTGCGAGAGTACCTCGCGTGGCGCGAGGAGCTCGGCCGGCGGCCCGACCCGCCGCGCGTGGCGGTCGTCGAGGTGCCGCTGCTCTACGAGACCGGCGGCGAGCGCCGGTTCGACAAGGTCGTCGTGATCACCGCACCGCCTGAGGTGAGAGCCGCGCGGACCGAGGTCGCGGACGCCCGCGAGGAGCGGCTCCTGCCGGACGAGGAGAAGGTGCGCCGCGCCGACTTCGCGTACGTGAACGACGGCTCGCTGGACGGGCTCGACCGGTTCGTCGGCGAGGTGCTCGAGCGGCTCCCGTGAGGCGCGTCGTCGCGCTCGTCGCGGTCCTGGGCGCGGCGGCCGCGGGCTTCGCGTACGTGAACAGCGCGAAGCCGCCCTGGTACGAGCGGCTCCGCTACCCGCTCGCGTACGAGCAGATCGTCCGCGGCCACGCGCGGCACTACCGCCTCGACCCGGCGCTCCTCGCCGCGGTCATCTACCAGGAGAGCAAGTTCCGGTCGAGCGCGCGCTCGCACTCGGGCGCGATCGGGCTGATGCAGCTCCAGCCCTCGACGGCCGAGGGGATCGCGATCCGCACCGGCGGGACGCGCTTCCGCCTCGACGACCTCTACGAGCCGGAGATCAACGTCCGCTACGGCGCCTGGTACCTGCGGCATCTGCTCGACAAGTACGGCGACGAGCGAACCGCCCTCGCCGCCTACAACGCGGGCCAGGACAACGTCGACCGGTGGCTCCGGGAGGGCCGAGGGATCGAGTTCGCCGAGACCCGCGCCTACGTCGACCGGGTCGAGAAGCTGAAGGCGATCTACCGCGACGCCTACGGCCCCAGGTTGGGGCCTGCGCCAACGTGATGTTTGACGGACGCCTCGATGATGTCATAATGACGTCATGCAGATGGCATCCTTCGTCGAGGCGCTCCAGAGCGACCTCGAGCAGATCGCAGCCGTCGGCGACGACGCGGTGTCGGCCGCGGCGCAGCGTCTCGCCGGCGCGCTGAAGGCCTCCGCCGGTCTTCGCCTTCTCGACGCGCTGACGGAAGCGGCCCTGGAGCTCAGCGGCCGGCTTCCCGAGGGGCACGTCGAAGTCCGGCTCGCAGGCCAGGATCCCTCGCTCGTCTACGTCGAGGACACACCGCAGCAGGCCGCGCCGAGCGCCGAGGACGCGCTCAGCGTCCGCATCACGCTGCGGCTGCCCGAGTCCCTGAAGACCGCGGTCGAGTCGGCCGCGGCCCGCGACGGCGTCTCGGTGAACACGTGGCTCGTCCGCGCCCTCGCCCGTGCCGTCTCCGGCTGGGCTTCGCGCGGCAGCAAGCCGGGCAACCGTCTCCAGGGCTACGCCCGCTCCTAAAGAGGAGGACCGATGACCTTCTACCCGCTCCATTTCGGCCACGTCGAGCTTCGGATCGACGAGCGGCCGCCGCGTCGCACGCCGCCGCCGCTCGCCCGTCGCGGAGGCCGGTCGTGAGGCACGAGCGCTTCGACACACCCGGTGCGCTCCGCCTCGACCTCTCGGTGCCGGCGGGAGAGATCGACGTGCGGACGCAAGAGGGCGCCGAGACGACCGTCGACCTCGAGCCGCTGCGCGCGAACGACGCCAGCGTCGAGGCGGTCGAGTCGGCGCAGATCCAGCTTCGCGACCGCGCCGGCGGCACGCACGAGCTCGTCGTCGACGTTCCCGGCGCGCGCGGGCTCGGCATCTTCTCGCGCGGCTCCGCGGTGCGGCTCGTCGTCCGCTGTCCGGTCGGCGCCGCGCTCGAGGCGGAGGGCGGCTCGGCCGACGTCCACGCAGCCGGCCGCTACGCCGAGGTCGAGGTCCGCACGGGCTCGGGCGACGTCGAGGTCGCGGAGGTCGACGGCGACGCGAAGGTGAAGTCCGGGAGCGGCGACGTCTCGCTGGAGCGTGTCGAGGGCGAGCTCAACGCCCAGACCGCCTCCGGTGACCTCGAGGTCGGCCGTGCCGGCGGGCGCGCGTCGCTGCGCGCGGCGTCCGGCGACGTCGTCGTTCGCGACGCAACCTCGGAGCTGACCGTGCAGACCGCCTCGGGCGACGTCCGCGTGCACGCGGTCTCGGCCGGCGCGGTCTCGCTCCAGTCGGCTTCGGGCGACGTCTACGTCGGCGTGCGGAAGGGTCGCACGCTCTGGATGGACGCGAAGTCGATGAGCGGCGACACGACCTCCGACTTCGACGTCGGCGACGCGCCCGAGGAGCAGGAGGGCCCACTCGTCGAGCTCCGCGTCGCGACGATGAGCGGCGACGTCCACGTCGCACGGGCGGACGCGCGGGCCGAGCTGGAGCGGTAATCCTCCGCCAGCGTTCGCTCGTCGCGCTGCTCGTCGCCGAGACGATCTCGACGACGGGCATGCAGATGACCTGGCTCGCCCTGCCGTGGTTCGTGCTCACGACGACCGGCTCGGCCGGCCGCATGGTGCTCGTCCTGGCGGCCGAGTCGATCGGCCTCGCCGCCTTCGGCCTGCCCGGCGGGAGCCTGCTCTCGCGGGTGGGCTCGCGGCGGATGATGATGCTGAGCGACGGCCTGCGCGGGCCGCTGACGCTGTCGATCCCGGTCCTGCACTGGACGGGGCTGCTCTCGTTCCCGCTCCTCCTCGGGCTCGTCTTCTTCCTCGGCGCGTTCGGCTCGGGCTACTTCGCGGCGCAGCGGTCGGTCGTCCCCGAGGTGCTCGGCGAGGACGAGCGCCTCGTCGGCAAGGCGAACGCGTACCTCCAGGGCGCGACACGGGTGACGATGCTGCTCGGCCCCGCGGCGGCGGGCGTGCTCATCGCCTGGGTCGGCGCGCCGAGCGTGATCGTCATCGACGCCGCGACGTACGTCGTCTCGTTCGGGCTCGTCGGCGGCTTCATCCGGTCGGTGGCGGCGCCCGCCGTCGAGGAGCGCGGCGGCTTCCTCGACGGGCTGCGCTGGGTTGCCCGCGACCGGCTCTTCCGCGCCTGGAGCGTCGCGTTCGTGGCGGGCGACGCGGCCTGGGTCGCCTTCTTCGCGGCCGTCCCGGTCCTCGTGGTCACGGAGTTCGGCGCCGACCCGAAGATCGCGGGGTGGATCTTCGCCTCCTTCGGCGTGGGCGCGGTGCTCGGGAACGTCGCGTCGTTCCGGCTCCAGGACCGCTTCGACGGGCTCTTCCTGATCGGGACGCTCGTCTACGGCCAGGCCCTGCCGCTCTGGGTGTTCGTCTTCCACCCGACCGCGACGGTGATCGAGGTCGCGATCTTCCTCTCCGGCGTCTTCAACGGCCTCGTGAACCCCCCGATCCACGCCATCCTGACCCTGCGGCCGCCCCCCGCGATCCGGCCGCGCGCGTTGACGGCGATGGGGGCCGTCCTCATCCTCTCGGGCCCGCTCGGGCTGGCCGTCGGCGGGCCGGTCCTGAGCTCGGCGGGCCCCCACCCGGTTCTCGTGGGCTTCGCCGCCGTGCAGATGGTCGCCATGGCGACGGCGTCGGTCGCCGCGCTGCGCGTCAGGGCCGGACGCGAAGCCGAGCCGGTGCTCGAACGCGCCGCCTGAGGCGCCGGCCGCTACGCTCGCCGAGGTGCGCGCAGGCATCGACAAGCGGGCGATGGCGCTCCTCGGAGCGGGGCACCTCGGGACGGACTTCGCGAACGGGGCGCTGCCGGCGCTCCTGCCGTTCCTCGTCGACCGCTTCGGTCTCTCGTACACCCTCGCTGCGACCCTCATGCTCGCCTCGGCGGTCTCGTCGTCGGTGATCCAGCCGCTCTTCGGCCTGTTGTCGGACCGCCGCGGGGCGATCTGGCTCCTGCCGGTCGGCGTGGCCGTGGCCGGCGTCGGCATCGCCCTCGCCGCCGACGCGCCCAGCTACTGGGCCGTCCTCCTCCTCGTCGTCGTCTCCGGGGTCGGCGTCGCGGCCTACCACCCGGAGGGCTCGAAGTTCGCCGCCTACGCGAGCGGCGCCCGTCGCGCCAGCGGCATGTCGGCGTTCTCGATCGGCGGGAACGTCGGCTTCGCGCTCGGGCCCATCGCCGCGACGCCGCTCGTCCTCGCCTTCGGCCTGCGCGGCGGCTTCCTCCTCGCCCTCCCTTGCCTCGTCATCGCGGCGGCGCTGCTCGCAGGAGCGCCGTTCCTGCGCGGCTTCGTCCCCGAGGGCGAGGCCCGCGTGCGCCATGCGACCGGGGAGGACCGCCGCGGCGCGATGGCGCTCCTGCTCGGCGTGATCGGCTTCCGCAGCCTGGCCTGGTTCGGCCTCATCACGTTCGTCCCGCTGTGGGAGGTATCGCTCGGCCACTCGAAGGCGGACGGGAACCGGCTGCTCGCGCTCATGCTGCTGACCGGCGGGCTCGGGACGATCGTGGCCGGTCCGGCCGCCGACCGCTTCGGCCGGAGGCCCGTTCTCCTCGCGAGCCTCGTCGCGGCCGCGCCGCTCATTCTCGTCTTCGTGCTCGTCGGCGGGATCCCCGGTGCGATCGCGCTCGCGGTCGTCGGCGCCTGTGTGATCGGCACCTTCGGCGTGACGATGGTGATGAGCCAGGAGTACCTGCCGCGGCACATCGGCATGGCCTCGGGGCTCGCGATCGGCCTCTCGATCGGCCTCGGCGGCGTGGCGGCGGTCGTGCTCGGCGCCGTCGCCGACGCGATCGACCTACGGACGGCGCTCTACGTCTGCGCGGTCGCGCCCGTCGTCGCGGTGCTGCTCGCGCTGCCGCTGCCGTCCTCACGCCCGGGTCGCCGGCTCCAGGTCGAGCCCGTCGTCCCCTGAGCTAGGCCGAGGCACCGCTCGCGGTGCCGTCCTCAGGACGGGCGGGTTTCCCGCGCTCCGTCTGAAAGGACCGGTCGACCCACCCCGAGCAAGTGCGAGTAGGCTCCGGGACGTGCCCGTGAGCGTGCGCGAGTTCTTCGAGGGCCTCGGGAGCCGGGTCGATACGTCCCGAACCGCGGGGATGACGAACACCTACGTCTTCGACATCGACGGCGCGGGGCAGTGGACGGTCGCCGTCGACGACGGCCGCGTCAGCGTCACGGACGGCGCCTCGCCCGAGGCCGATTGCACGATCACGAGCTCCGAGGAGAACTTCGAGCGGATCGTCGCGGGCGAGCTCAACCCGACGAGCGCCTACATGACCGGCAAGCTGAAGGTCAAGGGCGACATGGGCGCCGCCATGAAGCTCCAAAAGATCTTCTAGCGCCGCTTCGCGACGCGCAGGCTGTCGAGCACCGCGCGGGCGCGGTCCGCCGCGAGCCGCCTGGGAGCGGCGCGGCCGAGCAGGACGTAGGCGGCGAAGCGGCGGCCGTGATCCGCGAACTCGGCGCTGCCACCGGCGCCGGCCCAGCACTCGATCGCCGGCGGAGGCCGGACGCGCAGCGTCTTGGAGGTGAAGCGCCGAGGACGCCGCGCCCACCGAGCCGAGGGAGTCCGCCCGACCCACTCCACGACGACGACGGCGACCGCAGTCCTCGGGAACGCGTAGGCGGCGACGTCGCAGCCTCTGGCCCGGACGGTGATCGGGCCGGACGCGGCGACGATCCTCGTCCGAGGATCTCCGACCCGCACTCCCGGCGGCGGCGGGGGTATCGGAAGCGAGTGCCAGGTCTTCGGGAGCTCGACGGTCACGCCGCCGCTGCCGGCGCGGTGGACCTGCGCGGCGGACGTCCCGAGCAGGACGAGCGCGGCGCCGAGCGCGACGACCTTCATGGGGAGTCTTACGTGGCGCGACGAAGTACAGGTCCCCTTGCATCGCGTCCGCTCTGCCGTGTAGAAACCGCAGTCCGTGCTTGCGGCCGTCGACAGCCACACGCTGATCAAGTTCTTCCACGTCTTCCCGGCGATCGTCTGGATCGGCGGCGCCGTCATGCTGACGATCCTGGCCGAGCTCACGAAGCGGGCGAACGAGCCCGGCGCGATGGCCCGGTTCGCGCCCAACGTCCTGAGGCAGACGTGCTCCTCGCGTCGATCGTGTTCATGATGGTGACGAAGGTGGGTCAGTAATGGAGCGGGCGCCTGTGGCGGCATCGACGCGCGCGCTGGAGCGGTGGGCCGCCCTCGGCGGCGTCCTGTACGTCGTCCTCTTCGTGGTCGGGGCGATCCTCCAGTTCAGCGGTGCCCCTAGCGGTGACGCGGCGCCGAGCAAGGTGATCGCCTGGTACTCCGACTCCGGCCACCGCGACCGTCTCCACATCGGCTGGGTCCTCATCGGCCTCGGCTTGTTCTTCTTCCTCTGGTTCCTGGGCGCCCTGCGGCAGGCGCTGATCCGCCTCGTCGGCGAGGGCTTCCTGCCGACCCTCGCCACCGTCGGCGGCGCCGTCTACGCCACGCTCGCTCTGGCCGCGGCCGCCGTGAGCGACGGGATCAGGACGATGAACGACGACACGTACCACCATCAGGTCTTCCCCGAGCTCGTGCACGCCGCGAACGACGCCTCGTACGTCCTGCACTCGAGCGGCGGAGCGGGGATCGGGGCGATGATGATCGCGGCGTCGCTCGCCGTCGTACGGACGCGCGCGCTGCCAGTGTGGGTCGGCTGGGTCGGGGTTGCGGCCGGGATCGTCGCGCTCGCGTCGATCCTGTTCTTCCCGTGGTTCGTGATCGCGCTCTGGCTGCTCGCCGCGAGCCTCATCCTGTTCCTCGCGGGCTCGCCCCGCCGAATCGCCGCGGGTTAGCTTTCCAGCTCGACGAGCAGGGCTCCGCCTGCGACTCGGTCGCCCTCGGCGACGTGGACGGCGCGCACCGAGGCCTCGAACGGCGACGCGACCGGGGTCTCCATCTTCATCGCCTCGAGGACGACGAGCGGCTGGCGCGCCCGCACGCGGTCGCCGGGGGCGACGAGGAGACGGATGACGGTGCCCGGCATCGGCGCCGTGAGCGCGCTCTCTCCGCCGGGCCGGTGGTCGTGCGCGCCCGCGTCGGCGTCGGGAGGCGGGCTCGGCGCCGGCGGGGGGAGGTTCAGCCGCCAGGCGCCCTGCCACGGCCGGTCGGGCTGCAGGAGCGGGGCGCGCGAGAGCGGCGGGTAGTCGGTGAGGAACGCCGTCGTCGTGCGGCCGGCGCGCAGCGCGGGGTGCGCGACGAGCCAGCGCAGGAAGGGGAGGTTCGTGACGACGCCCTCGACCTCGGTCTCTGCGAGCGCGGCGCCGAGCCGGTCGAGGGCCTCCGCGCGCGTCTCGCCGTGCGCGACCAGCTTGGCGATCATCGGGTCGTAGGCGATCCCGACCTCGTCCCCCTGTTCGACCCCGGCGTCGACGCGGATCTCCTCGGGCAGGCGGAGCCGCTCCAGCCGGCCGGCCTGGGGGAGGAACGAGCGCGGGTCCTCGGCGTACAGCCGCACCTCGACGGCGTGTCCGCGAAGCTCCCGGCGCACCTCGAGCGGCTCGCCCGCTGCGATCTCGAGCTGGGCGCGGACGAGGTCGACCCCCGTGACGAGCTCCGTCACCGGGTGCTCGACCTGGATGCGCCCGTTCAGCTCGAGGAAGAAGAAGTCGCGCCCGTGGAGCATGAACTCGGCCGTCCCGGCGCTCCGGTAGCCGACCGCGCGGGCGAACGCGACCGCCGCGTCCTCCATGCGGGCGCGGAGCTCGGCGTCGAGCGCGGGGGACGGCGACTCCTCGAGCACCTTCTGGTGGCGCCGCTGGATCGAGCACTCGCGCTCGCCGAGCGCGATCACGTCGCGGGCGTCGCCGAGGAGCTGGATCTCCACGTGGCGCGGCCGCTCGACGAACCGCTCGCAGAAGACGCGGTCGTCGCCGAAGGCCGTGGCGGCCTCGCGCCGCGCCGCTGCGAGCGCCTCGTCGAGGTCGGCGGGCTCGCGCACGACGCGCATCCCGCGCCCGCCGCCGCCCGAGGCCGCCTTGACGACGAGCGGGAAGCCGATCTCGTCCGGCTCGCCCTCCGGCACGACGGTGACGCCGGCCTCGCGCGCGATCGCCTTTGCCGCCAGCTTGTCGCCGCCGCTTCGCAGCGCCTCGGGCGGCGGCCCGACCCAGGTGAGGCCGGCAGTCTCCACGGCCTCGGCGAAGTCGGGGCTCTCGGCGAGGAAGCCGTAACCGGGATGGATCGCGTCGGCGCCCGTCGCGCGAGCCGCCCGCACGTGCTCCTCCGAATGGAGGTAGCTCGCGATCTCGACGGTCTCGTCGGCCGAGCGGGCGTGGAGCGACCCGCGGTCGTCCGACGCGACGACCGCGACGGTGCCGATCCCGAGCGCGCGGCAGGCGCGGAATACGCGCAGCGCGATCTCGCTGCGGTTCGCGACGAGGAGCTTCTGGATCGGCATGGAGAGACTGTACGAAGCGCGGCGGCCCAGGGCCGCGTCAGACGCTAGTTCTTGTTGCCGCCGGCCGGGCGCGGCTCATCCGGCCGTGTCCGTTTCGGAGCGCCAGCTCGCGCGCCGCTTCTCGAGGAACGCGCGCAGCCCCTCCTGCCCCTCGGGGCTCGTCCGCAGGCTGGCGGCGACGTGCGCTGCCTCCTCGCCGCCCGGGCGCTCCCGGACGAGACGCTTCGCGGCTCGCGCCGCCTCCGGGCCGGACGAGAGGAGCTCTCGCACCACGTGGTCGAGGGCGCCGTCGAGGTCGGCCGCAACCTCGTGGACGAGGCCGATTCGCAGGGCCGTCGGCGCGTCGAACCGCTCGCCCGAGAGGAAGTAGCGGCGCGCCGCGGCCCCGATCCTCGCCAGGACGAACGGCGAGATGACCGCCGGAATGATCCCGAGCTTGACCTCCGAGAAGCCGAAGACGGCGTCCTCGGCCGCGAGCGCGACGTCGGCGCACGCGACGAGGCCCGAGCCGCCGCCGAGCGCGTAGCCCTGCACGCGGGCGACCACGGGCGCCGGACACGAGTCGATCGCCTCCAGCATGCGGTAGAGGCGAAGGGCGTCAGCGACGTTCTCGTCGTAGCTCAGGTCGATCGCGGCGCGCTGCCACTCGACGTCGGCGCCGGCGCAGAAGCTCGGCCCTTCACCGGCAAGCACGACCACGCGCGCGTCGGCGACGTCGGCGAAGGCCTCCGTCAGCTCCGCGATCAGCGCCGCGTCGAACGCGTTCCGCCGCTCGGGCCGCGCCAGCGTCACGCGAAGGACGGCGTCGTCCCGCTCGACCCGCAGGGTCTCCATGGCGGCGGAGCATAGAGTTCGAGCCATGTTGCGCGGTGCGCTCGCGGCGGCGCTGACGCCGCTCGCCGAGGGCGGCGAGGCCCTCGACGAGGCGGCCTTCGAACCGTACGTCGACTTCCTGGCCGCGGGCGGCCTCGACGGGCTGCTCGCGCTGGGGACGACCGGCGAGGGGTTCCTGCTCCCGCCCGACCGGCGCCGCCGCGCCGCGGAGCTCTTCGTCGAGGCGGCCGGGGAGCGCCTCGACGTCGCCGTCCACTGCGGCGCCCAGTCGACGGCCGACACGGTCCGGCTCTCCGCCCACGCCGCCGAGGCCGGCGCGGACGCGGTCGCCGTGATCGCGCCGCCGTACTACCGGCTCGACGACGAGGCCCTCGCCGACCACTTCGAGGCCACGGCGGCCGCGTGTGCCCCGACGCCCTTCTACGTGTACGAGTTCGAGCGCGTGAGCGGCTACGCCGTGCCGCTCGAGGTCGTCGCCCGGCTGCGGGAGCGCGTGCCGAACCTGGCCGGGATGAAGGTGTCCGACCGGCCGTTCGAGCGCGTCCGGCCGTACCTCGTCGGCGGGCTCGACGTCTTCGTCGGGGCGGAGTCGCTGCTCCACGCGGGCCTCGCCGCGGGCGCGAGGGGTGCCGTGTCGGGCCTCGCGGCCGCCTTCCCCGAGCTCGTGGCGGAGGTCGTGCGCGCGCCGTCGGAAGAGGGCGCCGCCCGGCTCGACGAGGTCCGCACGGCCCTCGAGCGGTTCCCGTTCCAATCGGCGCTGAAGGCCGTCGCGGCCGCGCGCGGCGTCCCGGTGAGGGAGGACGTGCGCGCGCCGCTCCGACGGCTTCGCGGCGAGGAGCGCGCCGCGTTGGAGACATGGCTCGAATCGTCGTCGCCGGCGCCGGCGCGATAGGCGCCAGCATCGCGTACCACCTCGCGCTGCGCGGCGCGAGCGACGTCGTGCTCGCGGACCGCGGCGAGGTCGCGTCGGGGTCGACCTCGAAGGCGATGGGAGGCGTCCGCCAGCAGTTCTCGACCGAGCCCGAGGTGCGCCTGGCGCGCGACAGCATCCGCTTCTTCGAGGAGCTCGGCGCGCCCTTCTTCCTCCAGGTGGGCTACCTGTTCCTCGCGACCACCGACGCGGGGCTGGCCGGGCTGGAGGAGCGGATGGAGCTCCAGCGCTCGCTCGGCGTGCCGGTCGAGCGGGCGGCCGTGCCCGCCGGGGTCCGCGACGACGACGTTCTCGGCGCGGTCGCGTGCCGGCGCGACGGCGTCGCCGACCCGCCCGCGGTGACGCGCGAGCTCGTCCGGCGCGCGTGCGAGCTCGGCGTCGAGCTGCACGAGGGCACGGACGCGCGCGACCTGGATCGAGAGGTCTTGGTGGTGGCGGCCGGTCCCTGGTCGGGCGAGCTCGCGGAGCTTCCGATCCGGCCGCTCGCGCGTCAGCTCCTGGAGACCGAGCCGCTCGAGCTACCCGAGCGACTGCCGATGGTCGTCGAGGCCGAGACCGGCTTCCACTTCCGCCGCCGCGGCGACCGGCTCGTGATCGCGATGGCCGACTCCGTCCCGCGCTGGGGCACCGACACGAGCGTGGACGAGTCCGTGTTCGGCGATCGGCTCGGGCGGCTCGCGCACCGCTATCCCGCGGCGGCCGGAACACGCATCGACCGCGCCTGGGCGGGCCTCTACGACATGACGCCGGACGCGCACCCGATCGTCGGCCGGATCGCGGAGGGGGTCTACGCGGCGTGCGGCTTCTCCGGCCACGGCTTCATGCAGTCGCCGGCCGTCGGCGCCGCGCTCGCGGAGCTGATCCTCGAGGGCGAGACGAGCTACGACCTGTCGCCGTTCGCACTCGAGCGCTTCGAGGGCGACGCCGTCTTCCCCGAGACGCTCGTCCTCTAGAACCGTCCCCGCGGTGGAACGCGCGTCACGCTTCTGCGACGGTGGCTGCCACCGGCGACCCGGCTCGCGAAGTCGCGGCGGCGCTCTTCGCGCCGGTGGCTGCCACCGGGACTTGGCTTGCGCGGACAGGTCGGAGCACGGCCCGAAGGGTCGCGTCGCGTCAGCCCTCGAAGGCGAGCCCGAGGCGCGAGAGCGTCGAGCGGAAGTGGCGTAGGTCGTCGTTGTCGTTCGCCATCGCCTGCCTCCTCGGTTCGAGAACGTCGGGATCTCACCGGCGAGGTTCGAGTTCCGCCAAAGCGGGCAAGCGGTTTCCTGTTGTCCCGTGCGCGCTGCCCAGTGCGGCCGGGCGCAGCGCTCGAACCTGATCCAAGGGGGGATCCATGCGCAAGCTGTTCACCGTCGTGGGCCTCATGGCCGCGACGTTCCTCGTCGTCGGGGCAGGTGTTGCGCGCGCCGACGACGTCCGCACCCTCGACCTGCCGCGGCCTTCGTGGCTCACCGACCAGCTCCAGGCGAAGATCGTCGGGGCCGGGCCGCAAGGGCTCGAGATACCGCTTCCGGACGCCGGGCCCGATGCCACTGTCAACCCCGACTGTCTCGGCACCGCGCCGCCCTATGCGAGCCCGTCGGGCGTCTCCGTCACCGCGGTCAGCGCCGGCACCTGCATGGTCTCGCCGGCCGGCTGCACGATGAACTTCGTCTTCACGGACGGGACGTCCTACTACATCGGCACCGCCGGCCACTGTGCCGGGAACGGCAAGACCGTCATCGCCCAGATCGGGACGCGCGTCGACCCGACCGACACGGTAATGGTCACGCTCGCCGCGATCGGGACGACCGTGAAGAGCTGGAACAACGGGATCGGGAAGGACTTCGCGCTCGTGAAGATCGATTCCGGCTTCAACGTCGTGCCCGGGGTGGCCGGAGCGCTCGGCCCGACGGGCGTCTTCTGCGGCGATCCGGTCGGCCAGCCCGTCATGCACTACGGGCACGGCTACATCTTCTTCGTCGAGCAGGGCTACCCGAAGTTCGGCGAGGTGATCCCGGACCTCACGGCGGTGTTCAAGTTCACGACCCCGGACGGCTACAACTGGGTCGGGTACGGCCTCCCGGGCGACTCCGGGAGCGAGGTGATGAACGACGCCGGGCTCGCCGTCGGCGACCTGACACACGGCGTCGCCGTCGCGGGCCTGCCGGTGCCGGGCCTGAGCTTCGGGACGGACATGCAGGAGATCTTCAACCTCATCGGCCCCGGGTACAGCGTGGTCACAGTCGACGGCCGCTCGGCGAACTGCGCTAACCCGCTCGGGATCTAGGACGACACGCGAAGGGCCCGGCGACTTGCCGGGCCCTTCGTTGCTGCCAGTTTGGCGCTGTGGGATGCCTATCCAACTGAGCAAAGGCCAGCTGCGCGTTGCGACACGCTTTTCCCGGCTGGTCCATGGCCTAAGCGGACAGCGGATCGCTGCGGAGTTAGGTGTCGCTGCGCAGGAGCTCTATGGCGATCCGCGATTCGCCCAGCTGTTGATCCAACTCCACCTGAAGCATGTGGAGATGAGCAAGGCCCTGATCGCATCGTTTCGGGCAGGCCTGTTCAGCCCAACCGCCGGACTGACCAGGCCACTGCTGGAAGGCGCTGTGAAGCTTGCT
>Ga0209059_1000039_pt1 | contig 47487 bp, 50 predicted proteins | sample GraSoiAngelo_151_FD_186165 | JGI IMG/M metagenome (GOLD analysis project Ga0209059, IMG submission 186165) | Grasslands soil microbial communities from the Angelo Coastal Reserve, California, USA - 14_1009_12_20cm (SPAdes) (version 2) | ecosystem: Environmental > Terrestrial > Soil > Grasslands ...
TCTCGCGGTCGCGGTCGCCGCCTTCGCCTACTTCTACCCGTTCGTCTCGGGGCAGCCGTTCCCTGGAGCGCAGGCCGGAATGTTCTTCATCCTTCCGACCTGGACCTACGATTGCCAGTTCTATCCGACATTCGTGTGCAATCCGCAGATCGGCTCCTCGTTCAGCCCGACCATGCTCTTTGGTCGCCTCGCTCTGTCGCTCGCGGTCGCGGGTGGGGCGGCGATCGTGTTCTTCATCGTCGCGCCGAAAACACTCGCGCGACTCTTGCCTAGCGCGTCATCACCACCGCGCCGCTTGCGATGATCAGCGCCGCGACCGCGCCAGCGATCACGACGAGCACCAGGATCGCGAGGATCACGCTGATGAGCGCGTGCCGGAGGTCTCCCAGCTCGAACCGTGAGGGCACCGCGTAGAGGACCACGGTGATGTTGTCCTGACCGCCTCGTTCGTTCGCGAGGTCCACGAGCGCGTCGACGTCCTTCTTGAGATCGGAGCCTTTCGCACGAACGGCGATGTCCTGGTCGGCGAGGTGACGCGTCAAGCCGTCGGAGCACAGCACCAGCCGATCGCCGGGCTCGAGGCTCTCGACGAATACATCCGGTTGAGCGCCGCGGGGGTCGCCCACGAAGCGCGTCACCGAGCTCGGGAACGGCCCCGTGTGATCGGTCGTGAGACGGCGGATCGCGCCCTTGTGCACGAGATACGCGCGGCTGTCGCCGAGGTTGGCCACGACGGCCTCGCCCTTGGCGACCGCGGCCGCGACCAGCGTCGAGGCCGCTCCCTTCTGACCGCTCGCGCCCGCAGCGGTCAGCACCGCGTCGTTCGCCTCGCGCATCGCCGCGGCCAGCGCATCCGCGCGCGAGAGCTCCGCGGATGCTGCGAAGAACCGCGTGGTGAGCGTCTCGATCGCGGCCGCACTCGCGGTCTCGCCGCCGGCCTCGCCGCCGACGCCGTCCGCGACGGCGAGCAGCGTCGCGCGGCGGTCCTCGCGAACGACGTAGCGATCCTCGTTCTGGTCCCGCGCGCGGCCAACGTCGCTGCGCGCGGCGGTGCGTCCCGCCAGGACTAATCCCCCTTCTTCGAGCAGTCCTTTCCGGCGACGTAATACAACGTCGCGGTCTGGTTGGCGGTGATGGCCGTCCCGGCGGCTGGATCCTGCCTTGCGACGGTGCAGGCGGCGCCACCCGCTCCTTGCGCGACGTCCCAGCGCACGCCCTTGTAGCCGGCCGCGAGCAGCGCGTCGACCCCACTCGAGAGGCGTTGTCCGACGACGTTCGGCGTGGTGTGCGCCGGCGCCCCGGCCGACGCGGCGGGCTGACCGACAGCAGGAAGCCCCTTCGGGAAGGACGCGAAGAAGAGCACCGTCGCCAGGAGGATCGCGAGCAGCGCGAGCAGGGCGACCGCGCTGTCGAGACGCGGAAGATTCAGCCGACGCAGCGCGCGCGGGACCGGTGCTGCCGCAAGGACCGAGGTGTGATCGCCGCCGCTGTCGGTCGCCTCGGCGAAGGCTCGAGCGAACGCACCCGCGCTCGCGTAGCGACGCTCGGGAGCCACTGCGAGCGCGCGTGAGATCACCGTGTCGGCGCGCCCATCGACGCCGAGGCGACGATGCCGAAGTGATGGGGGCGGACCGAGAAGCCGTTTGCGGACGAGCTCGGCGTCGCTGCCACCATCGAAAGCCGGCTGGCCAGCGAGAAGCTCGTACGCGAGGAGACCAAGGCCGTAGACGTCGGTCCGCGCCGTGACCGCGCCGCCCTCCACGCGCTCCGGCGCGATGTATCGGGCGGTGCCCAGGAGCTCCTGTTCCGCAGGGTCGCGTGCGGCGCGAGCGATCCCGAAGTCCGTGAGCTTCGCGATCCCCGATGGATCGAGGACCACGTTCGCCGGCTTGAGATCGCAGTGGATGACGCCAGCGGCATGGGCGGCATCGAGCGCGGCGGCCACCTGCGTCACGAGGCGGGAGACCTCGTGCGCCGGGAGTGGGCCGCGCTCGGCGATGAGGTCGCGCAACGTCTTTCCCGCGACGAGCTCCATGACCATGAACGCGTCGCGGCCGTCCCGGCCCTCGTCGAACACCGTGACCACGTTCGGATGGACGACCGCCGCGGCGCGCCGCGCCTCGTCGGCGAACCGGGCGCGGAACGCCTCATCCGCACTGGGGCCAAGCAGCTTCACCGCGACGTCGCGATCCAGCTTTTCGTCGCGGGCGCGCCACACCTCGCCCGCGCCGCCTTCGTCGATCCGTTCGAGGAGGCGGTAGCGGTCGAGGAGGACGCGACGGCCTGGCGCGCGGGCCGCGGCTTGGCTCGCCATGCGCTCGCTCGTCCGCAAGTAACGCGCCATGCCATCTTCTCCGAGCGCTCCGCCTTATCCGAGGCGGACCAGCGCCGCGAGCGCCTCCTCGTACGTCGGGTCGCTGCCCATGATCGCCAGCTCCTCACCGATGAGCTCGACGATCTCGAACGATGGCAGGGGCATCGTGCGTTCCCATCGACGCTCGCCGCCGAGTAGCACGCTCGCGGTCTGATGCCGCGGATCGGGCTGACGCTTGATCACGAACTCGGCCTGCTGACCGTCGCGTTCGGCCTGGATCCGGACGCCCGACACGTCGCCGTCGGCGAGGCCGCGCTCGAATCGAGGTCGCACGCGGATCTGGATGCGCGCGCCGTCCGCGCGGGCCACGGCGAAGAGCAGTCCGCCGGCTTCGGATGGCGCGAGCGCCTCGATTGGTCTCCAGCCAAGTCGCGATGCGAGCCAGCCGATGAAAAGGAGTGCCTGTGACGGCAGGATCTGCCGGCCGTCCATGTCAACCGCGAACCCGACCCGCACTCCGGTCACCGTGTCGAGGAACGGCCGCCAGGCCGGAACGTCGAAGAAGCTCGTCACGATCTCGCGCCACGGGGTGAGGCGCGTCCAGTTGAGGTCGGTCAGGCCGAAGCGGCCGCGCGCCTGAGCCGAGATCCGCGCGATCGCCGGCAGCATCTCCTCGGGCCGCGCGAAGTCGGCCGAGTCCACCACGAGCCGGTCGGCGAGACCGACGAGCTGGCCAAAGGCTCGCCCTGCCACCGGCGGGCTCCCCGTCCACCACAGGAACACCGGAAGGTCTGGCACGAGAAGCGGGATGACGACGCTCGCGAGCCGTTCATCGGCGTCGCCCCGCGCTCGGATGAGGATCTGTTCGTAGCAGACCTGCGTCGCGTTCTCCGCGGTCGGCAGGTGGCAGTGCATCTCCAGGCGCCCTTCGGCGCCTTCGTGCGCGCCGCGATCCGCGAGGAGCACGATCGCCCGAGAGGGGTGGCGAGACGCGAGATCCGAGATGCTCTGCGCAGATCGTCGAGCGTGCAGCTCGCGGTCGGCGTAGACGACGAGGTTCAGCACGGCCGCGCGGGCAACGGTGCGCGCCTGCTCGCGCGCGTGCGCGCTCTGAGCACGCCGCAAGCGTTTGAGCTCGCGCTCGAGCGCCACGATGCCGGCGGCCTCGGCGCCCCAGAACGCGGCGTCGATGGTCACGCCTTGCGCCATGCGCGTCCATCGGCTGTGACGAGGACGTCCGCTTCCGCTGGGCCCCAGGTGCCGGCCTCGTAGATGGGCGGCGCGGCCGGGGCCGTCGCCCAGGCGTCGATGATCGGATCGACGAACGCCCACTGCTGATCGACCTCGTCGCGGCGTGTGAAGAGCGTCGCATCGCCGCGCAGCGCGTCGAGGATCAGCGTCTCGTACGCATCGGGCGCGTCGACCATGAACGACGCGCCGTAGTCGAAGTCCATGTTCACGGTGCGGATGCGGATGCCCTGGACCGGGACCTTCGCGCCGAACTTGAGCGAGACGCCTTCGTCAGGCTGGATGCGGAGGACGAGGGCGTTCGGGTCGAGACCTTCGGATGCCTCCCGCGAGAAGACCTGGTGCGGGGCGACCCGGAACTGGATCGCGATCTCGGTCGACCGCTTGGGCAGCCGTTTTCCCGTCCGCATGTAGAAGGGGATGCCCTCCCAGCGCCAGTTATCGACGAAGCATTTGAGCGCGACGTACGTCTCGGTGCGCGAGTCCTTCGCGACGCCCTGCTCCTCGCGATAGGCGGGGACGGCCACACCTTCGACGAAGCCGCGGCCGTACTGGCCGCGTATCGCGTGGTCGGAGAGGCGATCGGCGTCGACCGGCCGGAGCGCGTGGAGGACCTTGACCTTCTCGTCACGGACGGACTTGTCGTCGAATGCTGCCGGTGGCTCCATCGCGACGAGGGCCAGCAGCTGGAGCAGATGGTTCTGGACGATGTCGCGCATCGCTCCCGCCTGCTCGTAGTAGCCCGCTCGCTCCTCGACGCCGATGGTCTCGGCGACCGTGATCTGTACGTGGTCGACGTACTGCCGGTTCCAGAGCGGCTCGAAGATGCCGTTGGCGAACCGCATCACGAGGATGTTCTGAACGGTCTCCTTGCCGAGGTAGTGGTCGATCCGGAAGACCTCGTCCTCGCGGAAGACGGTGTGGATCGTCTCGGTAAGCACACGCGCCGACTCGCGATCTCGGCCGAACGGCTTCTCGATGACGACGCGCGACCAGCCCGTCGACCCACGTAGGCCATGCGCGCCGATCGCCTTCACGATCGGCTCGTACGCGGCCGGCGGCGTTGCGAGATAGAAGAGGCGGTTCGCGTTCGTCCCGAGGTCCTGGTCGAGGCGGTCGAGACGCTGGCCGAGGGTGTCGTAGCCGCGCTCGTCCGGAGTCCCGACGAAATACAGATGTTCGGCGAAGCTGCGCCAGACCTCCTCGTTCAACGGCTTCGTGCGGCTGTGCTCGCCGACGGCCGTGTGCAGCTCGTCGCGGTATCGCTTGTCGGTGAGCGGCTGGCGCGCCGCACCGACGATCGAGAACGTCGCCGGCAGCAGCCGTTGCAAGGCGAGGTTGTAGAGCGCGGGCATCAGCTTGCGGGAGGTGAGGTCCCCGGAGCCTCCGAAGATCACGATGGTCGACGGTTCGGGTGTGCGCGCGAGACGCAGCCCTTCACGCAGCGGGTTGACGACCGTCGTCGCCATCAGTCCTCTTTCTTCACGGCGTGACCGCCGAACTGATTGCGGAGCGCGGCGGCGACCTTCATTGCGTAGCTGTCTTCCTGACGCGAGACGAAACGCGCGAACAGTGAGTGCGAGATCGCGGTCATCGGGACCCCGTGGTTCACGGCCTCGAGCACCGTCCAGCGTCCTTCGCCCGAGTCCTCGACCCAGCCCTTTATCTCGGCGAGATCGCTTCCCTCCTGAGCGAAGGCGCGCTCCGCGAGCTCGAGCAGCCACGACCGCACCACGCTTCCCTGCAGCCAGACCTGCGAGACCATTCGCAGATCGAGCGCGAACTCGCTCGCGTGCAAGAGCTCGAACCCTTCGCCGTACGCCTGCATCATCCCGTACTCGATCCCGTTGTGGACCATCTTTACGAAATGACCCGCGCCGTTCTTGCCGAAGTGTGCCCATCCGTTCGGAGGGGCGAGCGTGTCGAGCGCCGGCTTCGCGATCGCGACCGCGTCGGCCGGACCGCCCACCATCATGCAGAAGCCGTTGTCGAGGCCCCAGATGCCACCGGAGACGCCGACGTCGAGGAACCGGAAACCGCGCGCGCCGTATTTCGCGGCGCGCGCCATCGAATCACGGAAATTACTGTTGCCGCCGTCGACGAGGACGTCGCCTTTCGATGCATAGCGCGTGAACTCATCGAGGGTGTGATCGGTGACGTCCCCCGCGGGGACCATGGACCAGAGCACGCGCGGTGGCTTGAGCTGACCGACCAAGTCCTGGATCGACTTCGCACCGACCGCGCCGTGGCCGATCGCTTCCTGCACCGGCTCGGGACTGCGGTTGCCCGCGACGACGCGGTGCTTCCCCCGCGCCAGGCGTGTGACCATGTTGGAGCCCATTCGCCCAAGGCCATATAGACCGATTTCCATCGTCTGCTCCCGCTTCGTCGCTCTCGCGAGACGATATGCCACGCTTTCACCGTGGTGTCCGGGGTCCTTGCCGCGCTCTTCGGCATCGCCCTCTTCCCGCTCGTGCTCGTTTTCCCACCGGTCTATTGGCCTTGGAGCTTGCTCATCATGGCCGCGTGCGGTGCCACCGTCGGACTCACCGTGCCCCGACCGCTTCCCCGAGGGGCGTTCGTCGCCGCGGCGCTCGTTGCCGTAACCGTCGTCGTCACGATCGGAGTCGGTCGACTCTCTCGGAACTTCGGCGTTGACCTCGCGGCGGTCTTGTACTGGATTCGATGGTTGTACTTCCCCGTTCTTGTCGGAGCGATGTTCGGGGCGATGGCCCGGGCGCGACTTGGACTCCCGCGCGGAGCAGCCGCAGCTGCTGCTGCCACGCTGCTCATCGGTGCCGGCGGGGCCGTCCTCGAAGTCGTCCTGGCGCCGCGCGACGTCGCGGCCATCCCATATTGCGAGAGAGACCCGACCTGCCCTCGGGAGCCCTGCTGGATGATGGCCGAGCGGCGGCGGCTGTTCGCATGGGAGAGCGTCGTCGCATTCGATGACCAGCAGATCTCCTGCGCATACACGGCATGGGGAGGCCTGCACATCGGAACCGTGACCGCGGGCGCGCGAGAAAGCAGATGGGACGACGGCGACTGGCCCTCATTCGTCGCAGGACGCGGGCGCTGACCCGGCCGGCCTCGCGCTGCGGGGCTACTCTGGTTTGGTGAGCACGACAGCGACCGAGGTCGGGTCGAAGCTCGAGACCTACCGAGACCTCGCACGACAGCTACGCATCGACAGCATTCGCTGCTCCACCGCCGCAGGCTCGGGACACCCCACCTCATCTTTGTCGGCGGCCGATCTCATGGCGGTCCTCCTCGCGGGACACCTGCGCTGCGACTTCGCGCATCCCGAGGATCCGGCGAATGACCATTGGATCTTTTCCAAGGGTCATGCCTCGCCGCTCGTGTACTCGATGTTGAAGGCGGCCGGCGCGATCTCGGACGACGAGCTCATGACGTTCCGCAAGCTCCGGAGCCGGCTCGAGGGCCATCCCACGCCGGTGCTCCCGTGGATCGACGTTGCCACCGGGTCGCTCGGCCAAGGGCTTCCGATCGGGGTCGGCATCGCGCTCGCGGCGAAGCGCCCACTCGCGGCGCCGTTCCACGTGTGGGTGCTCGTGGGCGATAGCGAGACCGCCGAGGGATCGATCTGGGAGGCGTTCGACCACGCAGGACACGAGGTCCTCTCCAATCTCACCGCGATCATCGACGTCAATCGCCTCGGCCAGCGCGGGCCGACCGAGCTGCAGTGGGACATGGACGCGTACGCCTCGCGCGTCCGAGCGTTCGGGATCGATCCGCTCGTTATCGATGGCCATGACCTCTCTGAGATCGACGACGCGCTCGCACGTGCGCGCCGTGCCGAGCGCCCGACAGCCGTCCTCGCTCGCACCATCAAAGGCAAAGGCGTGTCGTTTCTCGAGAACAAGGAGGGCTGGCACGGCAAGGCGCTCGATTCCGAGCAGGAAAAGCAGGCTCTGGCCGAGCTTGGCGAGAGTCCGGATCGCAAGTTCGCGGTCGCCAAGCCGGAGCGCTGGACGCCGCGCGCCGCGGCGCGCACCGGCTCGGTCGCGCTCAAGTCCTACGCCGAACCCGTCGCGACGCGCAAGGCCTACGGCGAGGCGCTGCAGGCCCTCGGCGCGAGCCGCCCGGACGTCGTCGTGCTCGATGCGGAGGTGAGCAACTCGACGCACGCCGAGGACTTCAAGAAGAGCGCTCCCGACCGGTTCTTCGAGATGTACATCGCCGAGCAGCAGATGATCGCGGCCGCCGTCGGCATGCAGGTCGTCGGCCTCGTGCCGTTCGCGTCGACGTTCGCGGCGTTCCTCACCCGCGCGCACGACTTCATCCGCATGGCCGCGATCTCGCGGGCGAACATCCGGCTCTCGGGATCGCACGCGGGGGTGTCGATTGGCGAGGACGGTCCGTCGCAGATGGCGCTCGAGGATCTCGCGATGATGCGTGCGGTTTTCGGCAGCACCGTGCTTTATCCGTGCGACGGGAACCAGACGGCAAAGCTCGTTCGCTCGATGGCCGATCGCACCGGCATCAGCTACATCCGGACGACGCGCGAGAAGACGCCCGTGATCTACGGACCGAAAGACGAGTTCCCGATCGGCGGCAGCAAGGTGGTCCGGGGCGGGTCGGACAAAGATCGCGTCGCCATCGTCGCGGCCGGTATCACGCTGCATGAGGCGATCAAGGCGCACGAGGTCCTCGAGCAGCAGGGCATCGCCGTCCGGGTCATCGACCTCTACTCGTTGAAGCCGATCGATGCCGACGCGCTCGCGCACGCCGCCGAAGCGACGGCGGGACGCCTCGTCGTCGTGGAAGACCACTGGGTCGAGGGCGGGATCGGCGACGCGGTCCTCGCGGCGCTCGCGGCGAAAGGCGTCCGTGAGGTGCGCTACCGGCACCTCGCGGTCCACAAGATGCCCGGCTCGGGCAAGCCCGCGGAGCTCCTCGATGCGGCTGGGATCAGTACGGTCCACATCGTCCGCGCGGTGAAGGATCTGCTCGGCTAGGACCGCATACTCGCGCGCGATGCGCGCACCACCCCGCTACGCGAACGAACCACTTGCGATCGCTCTGCGCGACGCGCGGCCGCCGCTCGTGCTCGCGATCGACATCGGCACGTCGGGCCTGCGCACCTTCCTCTTCGACGTGCGCGGCCGTCCCGTCGGATCCGCGATCGCGCGTCGGGACCGGACCCCGCGGACGGCGGCCGACGGCGAGGTGAGCGTCGATCCGGATGAGCGCGTGCGTGCGGCCGCCGACGCGATCGACGAGACGCTCGCCGCTGCGGGACGCCGCGCGAAGGAGATCGCGGCCGTCGCGACGAGCACGTTCTGGCACAGCCTCGTCGGGGTCGACGCGCGGGGTCGGCCAACGACCCGCGTCCTCACCTGGGCCGACACGCGCGCGCGAAATGCCGCGGCGGCGCTGCGTTCGGAGGTCGACCCGCGCGCGACGCACGCGCGCACCGGATGCACCTTTCACGCGTCGTACTGGCCGGCGAAGCTGCGCTACCTGAAGGAAGCCGATCGAGAAGCGTACGTCCGGACGGCGAAATGGCTCTCGCTCGGCGAGTACCTGTACTTCCGTCTCTTCTCCGGAACTCGCGCGGCGCACGGGATGGCGAGCGCGACCGGGATCTACGACCAGGCGCGACGGGCCTGGGACGACCGGCTGCTCGCGCATCTCGGCGTGGGCGAGAGCGCTCTTTCGCAGATCAGCGACGAGCCGCAGCAGGGACTGCGTCCCAGCTTCGCCCGCCGCTGGCCGGTGCTCGCGCGCGTCCCGTGGGTCCCGGCGATCGGCGACGGGGCATGCTCGAATCTGGGCGCGGGCGCGATCTCCCGGGATCGCGCGGCGCTCTTCCTCGGAACGTCGGGCGCGATACGCGTGCTCTACGCCACGGATGGCCCACCGGTCGTCGCCGGGGGTTGGACGTACCGGCTCGACGCTCGTCGCGTGGTCGCGGGCGGCGCCCTCTCGAACGGCGGCAACGTGATCGCGTGGCTCGCGCGCACCTTTCCACAGGTCGATCTTGCGAAGCTCTGGCGTTCCTCATCAGCCCTCGGGCTTATCGCGCTACCGCTGCTCGCCGGCGACCGTACTCCCAGCTGGAACGACGCCGCGCGCGGGGCGCTCGCGGGTATCGGCATCACCACCACGGCGGAAGACATCGCGCGAGCGACGCTCGAGGGCGTCGCTTTCCGCGCGGCGCGGGTCTGGCGCCTCGTCGACGCGGCGCTGCCCGGGATCGCCACAGTCGTGGCGACCGGTGGCACGCTGCTGCGCCTGCCGTGGCTCATGCAGCTCTTCGCGGATGCCTTGGATCGACCGGTGGTCATGAGCGGGGCCGGCGAAGGATCGGCACGCGGTGCCGCGATCGCCGCTCTCGAGCGGGTCGGGATCGTGCCGACCATCGCCGCGGTCCGATCCCCGCTCGGGCGCACCTACCGCCCGGACGCCGCTGCGCATGCGCGTCTCGCCGAGGGCCTGGCGCGGCAGAGCGCGCTCGAGGACGCCCTCGCCTCGATGACGTAAGGCTACAAAGACCCGAGCTAACGCTCGGCCTGTACGCGAAGGCTCGCTTGCGCGAGCCTTCTGGTAGCCTCGGCGCGAGGAGGGAACGTGGAGCTCGTCGTCCTCATCGTCATCATCGCCGCGCTCGCACTGTTCTTCATTGCCACCTACAACCGCCTCATCACCCTCCGCCAACGCGTGAAGGAGGCGTGGGCGGACATCGACGTCCAGCTGAAGCGGCGACACGACCTCATCCCCAACCTCGTCGAGACCGTGAAGGGCTACGCGACGCACGAGTCCACCGTCTTCCAGAACGTCACGCAGGCGCGCGCGGCCGCCGTCGCGGCCGGCGCGTCCGCGTCGCCGCAGGAGCGTGCCCAAGCCGAGAACATGCTCACCACCGCGCTGCGCTCGGTCTTCGCCGTGGCCGAGAACTATCCACAGCTGCAGGCGGTCCAGGAGTTCAAGGACCTCTCGGAGAACTTGACCGCGACCGAGGACAAGATCGCGTTCGCGCGCCGCTTCTACAACGGGAATGTGCGTGACTTCAACACCGCGCTGCAGACGTTCCCGACGAACGTCTTCGCCAGCATGTTCGGTTTCAAAGCGGAGGAATACTTCGAGCTCGCCGATACGGCGGCGCGCGAAGTGCCGCAGGTGAAGTTCTAGCCTAGAGGTCGAGTGTCTTCGGCCGAATCGCCTGCCCGCCTATCGATCTACGACGCCGCCGCGGCCAACCGCTGGCGTACCGTCGTCCTGATCGCTGTGTTCACCGCGATCATCGCGCTGCTCGGATATTTCGTGGGCGAGTACTTCGCCCCGGGCGGCGGCCTCGCCGCACTTCCGTTCGCCTTCGCGCTCGCGGTCGGCTCGGGCCTCGCGTCGTACTTCGCCGGCGACCAGATCATCCTCGCGCAAAGCAGGGCCCGCGAGATCGGTCCCGACCAAGAGAAGGTCCTGCACGACGTCGTCGAGGCCCTCGCCCTCGGACTCGGTATCCCGACGCCGAAGCTCTACGTCATCGAGGATTCGGCGCCGAACGCGTTCGCCACCGGGCGCGACCCGCGTCACGCGTCGGTCGCCGTCACGCGCGGCCTCCTGGACAAGATGGATCGCACCGAGCTCGAGGGCGTGATCGCACACGAGCTCTCGCACGTGGGAAACCGCGACATCCGCGTGATGCTCCTCGTCACGATCCTTGTCGGCACGGTCGCGCTCCTCGCCGACTGGATGTGGCGGTCTTTCTTCTGGACGCGCGGCGGGCGCCGCGAGCGCGACGGTGGCGGCAACGCGATCATCGCCGTGATCGCGATCGCCCTCGCGCTGCTCACCCCGATCATCGCCACGCTCATTCAGCTTGCGGTCTCGCGCCAGCGCGAGTACCTCGCCGACGCCTCGGGTGCGCTCCTCACACGCTACCCGTCTGGCCTCGCGTCGGCGTTGCGCAAGATCGCCGCGGACCCCGAGCCGCTCGAAGCCGCGAACAAGGCGACCGCGTCGCTGTACATCGCCAATCCCCTGAAGGACGCGCCCGCCTTCTTCGACCACCTTTTCGACACGCATCCGCCGATCGAGGAGCGCATCCGCAGGCTCGAGGCGATGTGATGGGCCGGATCCCCTTCAGCACGACCACCGCGCTGATCGCGGCGGCGGTGATGCTCGTGGTCGCGATCGGTGCGGGCGCGGCCGTCGGGGTCATCGCGCGGCCGACGCCATCGCCCACGCCCCCGCCGAGCCTGCTTCCGACGGCGAGCCCCGAGCCGGACACCGGCCCGCTCGTCTTCCAGCAGCCGCTCTCTGCGGGCTGCGCGACGGACGAGGCGGTCTACGTCGTGTCGAACGGCGGAGGCATCGGTCGGTTCGACGGTCAACGTTGGCAGCTCATCGACAGCACGCTCCGTTCGCTCGTCGCCGCCGTTTGTGCGAGCGACACGGTGATCGCGGTCGGTCCCGCAGGCCGGATCCTCACGATCGACGACCGGGCGAAGACGATCCGTGCCGACGACGTCGGCTTCAACGATTTCTATGGCGTCTCGCTCCTGCCCGACGGCGCTCTCGCGGTCGGCTCGCGGGGGACCGTGCAGCGTCAGACGTCCGCCGGCTGGCAGCCATACGCGCAGGGTCTAGAGGACGACCTCTTCGCTGTGGTCGGCTTCTCGGGAAGCTCGGCCTGGACCGTCGGCTCGGGCGGCGCCTCGTATCGCCTCGAGGCGGCGGGATGGCGGCCGTTCCCCACCGGCGTCACCACACCCCTGCGGGCGCTGACCGGCCCTTCGGCGACCGACGTTCTCGCGGTCGGCGATGGCGGCACCATCATTCGCTTCGATGGGCGCTGGCAGACGCTCGTCAGCGGCGTCGACACCACGCTGCTCGCCGCGGTCCGTGCCGGCACGACGACCTATGTCGCGGGCGAAGGGGGCGTCGCGCTCTCGATCGAAGGCTCGCAGGTGAAGCGGATCGATCTCGGCACGACCTGCGCGATCCGCGGCGCCTTCGTACACGGGAACGAGGTCTGGTTCGTCGGCTCCGAGGGCACGCACGCGGGGGTCTGGCGTCGCGTGAGCGAGCGCGTCGACCGGTGGGGAACGTGCTAGCGGACCCGCCCCTCCGCGGGATACGCGTCGTCGAGGTCGGCAACTACATGGCCGGGCCGTTCTGCGGAATGCAGCTCGCCGATCTCGGGGCCGACGTGATCAAGGTGGAGAGCCCGCGCGGCGGAGATCTCGCCCGAATGCTCGAGCCCATCGCGAACGGCGAGAGCGCGAACTTCGCTCGGCTCAACCGCGACAAGCGCTCGGTCGCGATCGATCTCAAGCGCGAGGCCGGACGAAAGCTGTTCTCGCTCCTCGTCCGGTCCGCCGACGTGGTCGTCGAGAACCTGCGCCCGGGCACGATGAACGACCTGGGTCTCGCCCCGCGAGATCTTTTGAACAGCGATCCGCGTCTGGTGTACGTGGCCGTGACCGGATGGGGCCTGGACGGACCGAACGCCGATCGGCCGGCGCTCGACATCATCGTCCAGGCGCAGAGTGGGCTCATGAGCGTGACCGGCGAGGAGGGCGGGCCGCCCGTGAAAGTCGGCGTGTCGATCGCCGATCTTGCCGCCGCGCTCTACGCGACGATCGCCACCCTCGGTGCCCTGCGCGCACGGGACCGCGACGGAAAGGGCCAGCTCGTTGACATCTCGATGCTCGAGTCGGCGGTTTCGCTCGCGGTTTGGGAGGCGGGTGTGCACTTCACCACCGGCGAGGTCCCGCGCGCCGCGGGATCGGCGCACAAGCTCGTCGCACCATACCAAGCGATCGCCGCCGCCGACCGGCACTTCATCGTCGGCGCGACGACGCCGCCGACCTGGACCGCCTTCTGCCGCGTGCTTGGCCTCGAGGGTCTCGAGCGCGATCCGCGCTACGCGGACGCGACGCTGCGCCGGCACAACCGCGATTCGCTCATCGCCGCGATCGAGGCGATCACCGCTACAAAACCTGCTGCGCAGTGGCTCGCCGCCTTGCGAGCGGCGGGGGTGCCGTGCGGTGAGATCGCCGATTACGGCGACGTGTTCAGCGACCCGCATCTCGTCGCCCGCCAGTTCTTCATGGATCTGCCGCACCCGCGCCTCGGCGCCATCCGCGGGCTCGGCTCGCCGCTGCGCCTCGAACGCACCCCGGTCCGGCATCGGCGTAGCGGGCCGCTCCTCGGCGAGCACACGGCGGAGGTCCTCCGCGAGGCCGGCTGCACCGACGACGACATCGCGCGGCTCGAGCGCGAGGGCGTGGTGTCGCTGGGTTGACGATGGTGAGCGGCGAGATCCGCACCGAGCGGCGCGGTGGCGCGCTCTGGATTACCGTGGACCGCCGCTCGGCTCGGAATGCGATGACGTTCGCGATGTACGACCGGATCGCCGCGATCTGCCGGGATGCGAACGCCGACCGCACGGTCCGTGCGGTCGTGCTCACCGGCGCGAACGAGGCATTCGTCGCCGGCACCGACATCGCGCAGTTCGCGGATTTCAACACCGCCGAACAGGCGGTCGCGTACGAACGCCGAATGGACGCATGGCTCGGAGCGATCGAGGACGTGACCGTACCGACCGTCGCCGCGCTCCGGGGTCCGGTCGTCGGGGGCGGCCTCGCGATCGCCGCCGCGTGCGACCTTCGCGTCGCCGCGCCGTCCGCCCGGTTCGGCGTCCCGGTCGCGCGGACGCTTGGCAACTGCTTCTCCGCGGCGAATCTCGTGCGGCTCGCGGCGCTCGTCGGCCTCGGCCGCGTGAAGGAGCTCGTCTTCACCGCGCGGCTCATAGACGCGCGCGAGGCGCTCGCCATCGGCCTGGTCAGCGAGGTCGTCGCGACCGATGAGAAGCTCGTCCCGCGCGTCGACGAGCTCGTGGGAGAGCTTGGCTCGTACGCCCCCCTCACGCTGCGGGCGACAAAAGAGATGCTCCGGCGGATCCGTGCGCGGATGCTGCCCGACGAGTCGGCCGACCTGGTGGCCCTCTGCTACACGAGCGCCGACTTCCGCGAGGGCGTACGCGCATTCCTCGAACGCCGCCCGCCGGTGTGGAAAGGCGAGTGACCGAGGGGCCGCGCGCTTTCCAACGGCCGGAGTGGACGCCGCTGCCTCGCGCGGGGTGCGTCGGGGTCGAGGGACGGGTCGTCCTCGTCGATGAGACCCTCGGCGTTGCGATGCTGCGCTTCGCTCCTCGGGCGACGATCGACGAGCACGACGCTACGCACGACATCGACGTCGTTTGCCTGGAAGGCAGCGGCTTCACCAGCGTCGATGAGGAGCGGTCGGCGCTGAACGCCGGTCAGGTGGTGCGCTGGCCACGTAAGCACCGGCATCGACTCTGGACCGACGGCTCGACCATGACGACCCTCATGCTGGAGCGGCTCGGACCCTGGTCGGGATGATCCGGTTCCACGAGGAGCAGCGCTTCCGGAAAGCGACGATCGCTCTGCTCCTCGGCGTGATCGCCTTTGTGGTCTTCGTCACGGTCGCTGCGCAGACGATCTCGCGGCCGGACGAACTGATCATCGTGACGATCACGCCGCTGGTGGTCGTGCTGGTCGCGTTGCTCTATTCGCGGGCCCACCTCGACGTGGACGTAAACGGCGAAGGAGTGACGATCGCGTTCCGCTATCTCTGGCCGGCGAGGCACATCTCGTTCGCCGATATCGTCGCCGTCGAGATGAGGCGTTACCGGCCCCTACTGGACTACGGAGGCTGGGGCGTGCGCTTTGGTCTGGCGGGATGGGCCTACACGACCGGCGGCAATGTGGGCGTGAAGCTGCGCTTGCGAAGGGGCACGCCAGTGCTCATCGGAACGGGTCGTCCGCGCGAGCTCGAGGCCGCGATCCGGGCGGGGATGGAGCGATCGGCGGACATGGGACGTCAGGCGACCTAGCCGGTACGCAGCCGCGGGTCGAGCGCGTCGCGGAGCGAATCGCCGAAGAGGTTGAAGCCGAACACGGCCATGCTGATCGCGACACCTGGCGCGACCGCGAGCCACGGGGCCTGTTCGAGGAACTGCATCCCCGCACCGCGCAGCATCAAGCCCCACGACGGCGTCGGCTCGAACACGCCCAGGCCGAGAAAGGAAAGCGATGCTTCGAGCAGGATCGCCTGCCCGAGGAACGCGGTCATCATGATCAGGTACGGCGCGAACACGTTCGGCGCGACATGCCGGAACATGATCCGCACCGCGCCGGCGCCGACCGACCGCGTCGCCTCGATGTACGGCATCCGCACGACCGAGAGCGCGCTCGAGCGGACCACCCGCGCGACGCGCGGGATGATCGGCACGGTGATCGCGGCGATCACGTTCCCGATCAGCCCCTGACCTGTGCCGAGCGCGGCGACGACGGCGATCGCGATGACGATGAGCGGAAAGCTGAGCAGCACGTCCATGAGCCGCTGGATGAGCGTGTCCACACGGCCGCCGAAGTACGCGCTGATCACGCCCAGCACGAGCCCGACGGTGCAGCCGACCAGCGAGGACACAAAGCCCACCAGGAGCGCGGTCCGAGCGCCGAAGACCAGACGCGAGAACACGTCTCGTCCGAACGGGTCGGTGCCAAGGAGGTGGCGCGACGAGGGTCCCTGGAGAAGGTCGGCGAAGTTGATCTTCACCGGATCGTACGGCGCGATGACGTCGGCGAGTGCCGCGGCGGCGATCATGACGAGGATGAGCGCAGCGCCTGCGGTCCCGAGCGGGCGACGGCGCACGAAATCGCCCCAGAACCGAACGAACCTGCGCGAGCCGGTCGATTCGAGATAGCGCTTACGAGCGATGACGTCGGCGCTCGCAGCCACTACGCGTACCTGATCCGCGGGTCGAGGAACATGTAGACCATGTCGACGGCGAAATTCACGAGCACGAATACCGCCGCGAGGAGCAGGACAAGCGACTGGATCATCGTGTAATCGCGATGCGCGACCGCGTCGACGAGCAGCTTGCCGATGCCGTTCAAGTTGAAGACCTGCTCGGTCACCACGAGACCGCCGATGAGGAACGCAAATTCCAGGCTGATGACCGTGACGACCGGCAGCAGCGCGTTGCGTAAGGCGTGGCGCATGACGACGACGCTCTCGCGGACGCCCTTCGCGCGCGCCGTGCGGACGTAGTCCTCGCGGAGCACCTCGAGAACCGTCGACCGAGTCATCCGCATCGACACCGCCGAGTAGCGGTAGCCGACGGCGATCGCGGGGAGGATGAGGCCAGCGAGATTCGCCGCCGGATCCTCGGTGATCGGCGTGAAGATGAGCGGCGGGGCCCAGTTGAAGACCGTGATCGTGAACAGCACCATGAGCAGCCCGATCCAGAAGCTCGGCATGGAGAGCCCGCCGATCGAGAAGACCCGGATCACGTAGTCGACCCAGCTGTCCTGGCGGACCGCGGCGAGGACCCCAAGGGGAACCGCGATCGCGACGGCGAAGAGCGTCGCGAGTATCGCAAGCTCGATCGAGAGCGGCAGGCGGATCTGGATCTCCTCGACCACGGGGTGTCCCGTCCAGAGCGATTGGCCGAGGTCGCCGTGCGCGATCTGCCCCATCCAATCGGTGAACTGGTTCCACATCGGCTTGTCCAATCCGAGGATGTGGCGCTGCTCGTCGATGACCGACTGCGGGACGGTCGAGCCTGCGTACTGGAGCGCGACGATGTCGCCGGGGACCGCGCGCATGATGACGAAGGTGAGGATCGCGACTCCGACGAGGGTCGGGATCATGAGCAGGAGCCGCCCGACGACATACCGGCGCATCCGGCTAGTCTCGAACGGCTCCCGCTAGGCCGCTAGTTCGTCACTTCTGCGCGAGCCAGACCGTTTCGAGGTCCTGATTCGTGTAGTGGTTCGAGCCGATGCGCCAGCCGCGCACGACGTTGAGGTACGGAATGATCCGGTACCACCACAGGACTGGGTACTGGTAGGCCTTCGTGTCCATCGCGTATTTCTCGATGCCCGCGACGAGCGTCTTGCGCTTCGCCGGGTCGGTCTCGCGGCTCTGCGCGTCGATCATCTTGTCGAGATCGGCGTCGTCGTAATACGCGAAGTTGAGGCCCTTGCCGAGCCCCGACGCCGACCAGAACTTGGCGAGCTGGAGGTCGGGCTCGTCGAGGAAGTCGCAGTTGAAGTCGAGCGCCACCTGGAAATTGCCGGCGCGCAGGTCTGCCTGGTAGGCGGACGTCTCCTTCACGTCGTGCGTCGCGGTGATGCCGACCTGCTTCCACTGATCGATGACGAACAGCGCCACCGGCTCGTACGGCGTGGTGATGTTGCGGTTCAGGAACTTGAAGCTGAGGTTTGGCACGCCCGCGTCGGCGAGGAGCTGCTTGGCCTTCGTTTTCGCGGCCGCGGCGTCGGTGCTGTAGCCCGCGATCTTCTGAAGGTCCGCGTCAGCCTGCGCGAAGGGTCCGCCCGGCCGCATGAGCCCGCCGACGTCCTTCACGATCGTGATCTTCTGGAGCGAGGCGCTCCCCGCGTAGCGGTCGATCGCGAGCGTGAGGGCCTGGCGGACGCGCACGTCGTCGAACGGCTTGACCTTCGTGTTCGGAACGATGTAGTTGACGCAGATCCACGGCGCTTCCTGGATCGCGAGGTCGTTCGGCAGCGCTCGCGAGAGATCGTCGCGCTGCTGCGGGGTGAAGCCGCGGAACTCGATCATGGCCTGCTTGCTGCGGATCGCGTTCACCTCGGCGTTCGCGTCGGTGATGACGAGCGCTTTGTAGCCGTCGAGGTACGGAAGCTGAGTCCCGCTCTTGTCCTTGCCGAAGTAGTCGGGGTTCTTCTTGCCGACCCAGTCCGCCCCTTTGGTGTTCGAGACGTAGATGAACGGGCCGGTGCCGTCGATGTTCTTCTCGTACCAGTGGATGTCCGTCTTGAGCTTCGCGGCGCTGTAGATGAAGTTCCATGGCGAGGCAAGGTTCGTCGCGAACGAGGCCGATGGGTACTTGAGCTTGAACACGAGCTGGTCCGGCGCGGGATTGGTGATCGTGTCCACCGCGGCGTACGCGCCGGCGCGCGGCGAGAGGACGCCGGTCGGCGGGAAGATGATCTTTTGATAGGTGGCGACGACGTCGTCGCTCGTCATCTTCTGGCCATCGTGGAACTTGACGTCGGTGCGGAGCTTGATGGTGTAGGTGAGCTTGTCGGACGAGACGTCAGGCATCGCCGCCGCGACGTCCGGGATGACTTTGGTGAGGTCGCTCGGGTCGAACTTGTAGAGCGTGCTGTAGTGCGGCGCGATCGGGTGGAGGAGCGCGAAGGTCGTCTCACGGTGGCCGTCGTACGACGGCGGCTCGGCGTTGACGATGAAGGTGAGCGTGCCACCCGGTCTGGGCTGCTCGCCGGCGGGCGCCGGTGTCTGCGAGCCGCCCCCGGTGGCCTTCGGCGAGCATGCGGCGAGCGCGAGCGCGAAGGTCAGCGAGAGTGCGGCGACGCGACGGTATGTGACCACGAGGACCACCCCCTCGGCGCGGACTCTAGCGCACGCCCTTCCTACGGATGACCTCTTCGTAGAGTTCAACGAGCTGCGCTGCGACGTGGGACCAGTCGTACTCGGGAGCCCGCCGCGACCCCGCTTCGCCGAGGCGCTGCCGCAGGCCGGGATCGCAGATCAGCCGCTCGAGGGCGTCGGCGAGGGCCTCGGGGCTCTTTGGCTCGACGAGGAGGCCGGTGACATTTCGCTGTACGACACGCTTGTACCCGTGGATATCGCTCGCGACGACCGGGAGCCCGGCCGCCATCGCCTCGAGCAGGACGATGCCGAAGGATTCCTGCCCAGTGGAGGGGGCGCAGAAGATCTGCGCCGTCTTGTAGAAACGGGCCTTGTCCGCGTCGTCGACGCGCCCCGCGAAGAGCACGTCCTCGATCCGGTTGGCGCGCACGAAACGCCGCAGCCGGCCGAGGAGCGGGCCGACGCTGCAGAGGATGAGCCGGATCTCAGGGTGCTTCTTCTTGAGCTTGGCGTACGCCTCCATGAGATACATCGCGCCCTTGCGCGGCTCGAGGCGCCCGACGAACAGGATGTTGATCTTCCCGTCCGCGTACTCGGGTAGCGGTCGCGCGTTCGCATAGAACGAGACGTCGACGCCGTTCGGGATGATCCGGTAGTCGCCCGGGAAGTAGCTCGAGATGAAGTGACGCGCCGCGCTCGACACGGCGATGCGTGCGTCGAGCTTGCGCATGTAGCGCCGGCCGATCATGCGGCCGGCCCAGTACGAGAACGAGAAGCCGCCGAACGCGTGGAACGTCGCGACGTTCGGGCATCTGGCGGAGTCGAGGATCTGCATGGAGAGGAAGGGAACGAGCGGCTCGTGGTGATGGATGATGTCGAACCGCTCACGCTCGAGCATCCGTGACACGAGCCACTCGAGGCGCAGCGAGAGCGTGATCCTGCCGACCGCTCCGTTGTAGGGGACCGCGATCGCCTGTCCGATCTGGATCACGTCCTGCGCCGGCGGGTCGTCGCCCCACGGCGCGGTGATGATGCGAACGTCGTGGCCGATGCGCCGCAGCTCCTGGTAGCTCTCGCGGATGTACGAGTTCGCGCCGCCCGGCCGCGGATACGCGTAGGGCGAGACGATCCCGATCTTCATACGGGCAGACGCGAGACGAAGCCGAAGCCTGTGGCGGCGAGCGTTGGGCGCTCCTTCGACGAGCGTCTGCGCCCAGCCGGCCCGAACGACTCGCGTGCCGAGCATGAAGGGGCCGGCGTAGCCAGCAGCGAGGAGAAGGAGTGCCCGGCGCTCGCCGGCACACGAGTCCGGGTCGTCAAGATCGTCTCGACATTCGCCGCCGGGCCTGCTTTATCGGATCGCGCACCATCGAGCGCCACTGCTGGAGTGCTGCGCGATCCAGGTGCTCCCGCACTGACCACTCACGGCCTTTCGCGGTCGTCGATCGATCTGCGATCGCCTGGCGGAGGTCCGCGCCCGTTCGGCCCGGGAACTCGGTCCAGCATGTGCCGACGAGCGAGGCGTGGTGTGCGTCGCTGGAGCCCGTTTCGGCTGCCTTCAGCACGTTCGTGTTGAGCCACAGCGTTCGCGACGCGCGGACACGACCGGCCCACGAGGGATTCCGGGTCTCGATCCCGTCCACCATCCGCTTTGGATCGGCGTGCGCGAGGAGCGCACGCAACGCGCGCTCGCCGACCGAGAAGGTCAAGAACGAGAGCGGGTGAGGCACGATCGCGAGACCGCCTGCGGCATGGATCCGCCGCAAGGCTTCGGGGAGCGGGCAGAAGATCGGGATCTCGTCCTCGATCCAGAGTCCAAGGAGATGACCCGATCGCGTCGTGATCTCGATGCCGGTCACGATCTCGACAGGACTCCCGCGACGCGCCGCGAGATCGCGGAGCGCGAACGCCCCGCGGATGTCGTCGTGATCCGTGAGCGCGATGACATCGAGGCTCATGCGCTCGGCGCTGTCGAGGATCTGCTCGATCGAGGACAGTCCGTCCCCCAGATCGCTATGCAGCTGGAGGTCGGCGCGACCCATCAGTCTCTCCACATGCGGTCGAACACGGTCCACTGATCGGGGTAACGACGGACGTAGCCCTCGAGCACCGCGGCGAAGCGTCGCACGCCTTCGCGGATGTCGCTTTCCCGGGCGCCGGTGTCTACGAGGTCGAGTGGATCCTCGATGTAGGCATGGAGCGCGCCACCTTCCCGCCAGGCGAAGGCGGGCACCAGCGCGGCCCCGGTGCGGAGCGCGAGCGCGACGTGGGCCGACGGCACGAGCGCCTCGCGTCCGCAGAACGGCACGCGGATCCCGACGCCGCTGACGGCGCGATCGGCGAGGAACCCGAGGACGCCGCCATGCCGCAACGCCCGGTGGATACCGAGAGGCGAGTCCAGCGGCACGAGGTGCAGGCCCCGTGCGGAGCGCGCGCGGTTGACCGCGCGCATGAGCTCGGACTCGGTCGACTCGACCGGCAGTGTCAGCTCGAATCCGCGTGCCATGAGGATTTGCCCGACGAGCGCCACCGGACCCAGGTGCGCGCTCGCGAAGATCACGCCCTTTCCCTGAGCGTGCGCCCGCGTGAAGCGGTCCCAACCGTCGACGACGACCATCGCGGTGAGGCGCTTGTCGTCGAGCGCCGGGATCTGGAAGACCTCGAGGTAGCCGCGGACCTGATTGATGAATACGCGACGCGCGAGACGCGGACGATCCGGTGCGACGACGGCCAGGTTCGCGCGGACGGCGGCTCTCGCGCGCGGGGCTGCCAGGTAGGCGATCGTGCCCACGGCCTCGGCGATCGGCGTGTGCCACGACGGCGCGACTCGGGGGAGGACCCGCTCCGCCGCGTCGGCGAGCGCGCGCGCCGCGCTCATCGGCTCGCGGCGCCTTCCGAGCGCGACCACATCGGCCGGAAGATGTACCACTGATCGGGATCGCCCCGGACGAGCTGCTCGAGACCCCGCGCGATCGCCTGGGTCGCCCGCTCGATGTCGTGCGCCGCCTGCTTGGTCCGCTCGACGAAGATCGGCGGCTGCGCGATGCCGCGGAACGTGTTGTCGCGCTCCCGCGTCACCGCCGCCACCACGATCGGTGCACCCGAGACCCGGGCGAGGTTCGCGGCGATCGTTGGGAACTTCGCCGGCAGGCCGAAGAACGTCGCCTCGACGTGCGCGAGCTCCTGCGCGCGCGGGCCGAGATCCATCATCAAGCCGACCATCTCGTTCCGCTTGAGCGCCTGCAGGACCTGCCGGACGGCGCCGTTCGGAGGCAGCAGGTGCAGGTTCTTGTGCTTGCGGTTCGTCACGAGGATGTCCATGAGCCGCTCGTTCTCGAGCTCATCGGCGATCACGTTGAGGGGCATCTCGTCGGCGATGCGCGCACCCCCCATCTCGAAGTTTCCGAAATGCATCGAGACGAAGATGAGGCCGCGCCCGTGTTCCCGCGCCGACCGGAGGTGCGCCCACGAGCGCGGATCGACGGTCACCAGGCGCTCGAGCTCGTTCGCGCCGAGCCGGGGGAACCGCATGATCTCGACGAGGTACTTGGCGAAGTTCCGGAAGGAGCGTCGTGCCACCTGTGCGACCTCGCGGTGGCCAGGCGGCCGGTCCAGAACGACGGCGAAGTTGTCCTTCGCGATGCGGCGACGGCTCACCCACACCACGTAGGCGAGCTCCCCGCCGGCGACCGCGGCAGGGTACGAGATCCACGATGGCAAATGCTGGGCGAGCGCCGATCCCAGTCGCCATCCCCAGAGCGCGGCGCCGTGGAACAGGCGCTCGCGCACCGCTACGCGCTGCCTTTGAGCGTCTGCGTGTTCGAGCCCTTGATGAAATCCTCCACTCCCTCGCGCGCCGCGTCGTCAGGGATCTGCCGTGGGGGCGACTTCATGAAGTAGGCCGACGGCGCGACGATCGTGCCGGCGAGGCGGCGGTCGAGCGCGAGCTTGCAACAGCGGATCGCGTCGATGACCACGCCCGCGCTGTTGGGCGAGTCCCACACCTCGAGCTTGACCTCCGCGTTCAGCGGGACGTCGCCGAACGTCGTGCCTTCCATTCGTATGTAGCACCACTTCCGATCGAGGAGCCACGGCACGTAGTCGGACGGACCGACGTGCACGTCCTTCTCGGCGAGCGGATAGTCGAGCATGCTCGTCACTGCGTTCGTCTTGCTGATCTTCTTCGATTCGAGTCTCTCTCGCTCGAGCATGTTGAGGAAGTCGGTGTTCCCACCGAAGTTCAGCTGGTACGTCCGATCGAGGCGCACGCCGCGGTCCATGAAGAGGCGCGTGAGGACCCGATGGGTGATCGTCGCGCCGACTTGGGACTTTATGTCATCGCCGATGATGGGCAGGCCCTTCTGCGCGAACCGCCGCTGCCAATAGGGTTCCCGCGCGATGAACACCGGAATGCAGTTGATGAAGGCGCAACCGGCCTCGAGCGCCTGCTCGACGTACCACTTGGTGGCCTCTTCGCTGCCGACCGGGAGGTAGCTCACGATGACGTCGACCTGCCGCTCGCGAAGGATGCCGACCACGTCGTCGGTCTGGCCCGGCGCCTTCTGCACGACCCCCGAGAGGTACTTGCCGATCCCGTCGTGGGTCATGCCGCGGCTTACCCGCACGCCCGTGTGGGGGACATCGGCGAAGCGATAGGTGTTGTTGGGCGCGGCGTAGATGGCGTCGGCGAGGTCTTTGCCGACCTTGTTCCGGTCGACGTCGAACGCGGCAACGAAGTCGATGTCCCCCAGGTGATACCCCCCGAGGTCGACGTGCATGATCCCCGGGATGCGATCGGTGGGCTTGGCATCGCGGTAGTAGTGGACGCCCTGTACGAGCGAGCTCGCGCAGTTGCCGACGCCCACGATGGCGACGCGGATCCGCTTCGTGCGACGGGGTCGCGCCGTGCGTTTTCTCGTCGTCGGTTTTGCCGGCATGTTCTGGCTTGTTACCTTCCTTTGGCCTGAAGTTGGCGCCCGACGTGGGCGACCCGAACCGCGGCGGTGATCGAAGCAAGGAGCGCGACGGCAAGCACCGCCGCGATGAAGAGTCCGTCGAGGCCGAGGAGCGCCCAGGCTGCGAGGCCGATCAGAAAGATGACGATGCGGGCCTCGCGCGGCGCCGGCCCCACCGCCGCGGCGAGGCCGAGCGACTCCGCCTTTGCTCTCACGTACGGCACGAGGAAGGACGCGACGAGCGCGATAAGGGCCCACCAGAGCAGCGCGGGCTGTGCGCTGCCGACCGCGAGCAGCGCTGTCCCGACAAAGAGCGAGGCGTCGGCGATGCGATCGACGGTCGAGTCGAGGAACGCACCAAACGGCGTGCCGCCACCCGACGCCTTCGCGATCTGCCCGTCGAGCGTGTCGGCGAGCGTCCCGAGGATCAGGACGATGAGCGCGAGCTGTGGCATCGCGAGCGCGAGGAAGAGCGCGCCGACGATCGTGAGCCCTCCGCCGACCAGCGTGACGGCGTTCGCGGTCACGCCAAGGGCCGCAAGCCGGCGCGCGATGGGCGCGAGCCCGCCGCGCGCGCCGTCGGCGAGACGATTCGGGACCGCTCCGTGACTCATGGGTGCACCTCCACGCGGTTCAGGAGGAGACGGAAGCCGCGAGCGTTGAGCTCGGCGAATCGCTCGCGAGCGAATGAGCAGCGAACTTCGCGGCCGAGGCGCTCCATCCGGATGATGCCGGCGTGGCGGAGCCGGCGCAGGTGCCACGACATCAGCGGCTGGCTGATCCGAAGGCGCCGCGCGAGAAACGACACCGGCTGCTCACCCTCGGTAGCCAGGATCTGCACGATGCGGAGACGGTTCACGTCCCCCAGCGCGCGGTAGTAGCTCTTTAGCTCCCGTAACGAAGCTTGGCTGAGCACGCTCCCCCAATGACCCACTGGCGAAATATTGAGATTTGTTTATGGGTCTCTGCGAGCGTACGAATTCGCGGTCTACGGTGTCAAGCGGTCACTTCCGGGCGGTCGAAAAGATCTCGGCGAGCTCTTTGACGGTCTGGGCGGACTTGCCCTGTCTGAACGAATCCGCCACGCAGGTCGCGAGGTGCTCTTCCAGGATGAGCACATCGATTCGCTCGAGCGCCTTCTCGACGGCCATCGTCTGCTTCATGACGTCGACGCAGTACTTGTCCTCTTCGATCATCCGCTCGACAGCTTTGAGATGGCCGGCGATCGAACGCAGACGGGCGATGACGTCGTTACGTGCAGCGTCGCGCATGTGCGCATCCTACCCCGTGGGGGAGGGGGTCGAGGTGGGACAATCGCGTCGTGCCTGCTTCGCAACCGCTCGCGGCCCGGATGCGGCCGCAAGACCTCGACGAGTTCGTGGGCCAGCCGCATCTGGTCGGCGAGGGCCGAGTGCTGCGCAAGGCGATGGACGCGGGACAGCTTCCCTCGATGATCCTCTGGGGACCACCCGGGACCGGGAAGACCACGCTCGCGGCGATCGGCGCCAAGCGCACGGGAGCGCGATTCGTCGGCATCTCGGCGGTGTCGTCCGGAGTCCAGGAGCTACGCAAGCTCATCGACGAGTCCCGCAAGCTTCGGCAGCTCACCAACCAGCGGACGGTCCTCTTCATCGACGAGATCCATCGCTTCAACAAGGCCCAGCAGGACGTCGTGCTCCCGTATGTCGAGAACGGTGACGTGATCCTGCTGGGCGCGACGACGGAGAACCCCTCCTTCGAGGTCAACTCAGCTTTGCTGTCGCGTTCGCGGGTGTTCACGCTGAAGCCGCTCACTGAAGACGAGGTCCGCACGATCGTGCGTCGCGCCCTGGCCGACGAGCGCGGACTGGGCGGCACCGTGGCGCTCACGAAGGAGGCCGAGGACGGCCTTGTCGCGGTGAGCAACGGCGACGCGCGCGTAGCGTTGAACGCGCTCGAGCTGGCCACGGACGCGGCGCTGCCGGGCGCCGACGGCAAGCGCCCTGTCGGCCTGGAGGAGATCCGCGATGCGATGCAGCGACGGTCGCTCCTGTACGACCGCGCCGGCGATCAGCACTACGACACGATCTCGGCGTTCATCAAGAGCGTCCGCGGCTCCGACCCCGACGCGGCGCTCTACTGGCTCATGCGCATGATCGACGCCGGCGAGGACCCGATGTTCATCGCCCGGCGCATCGTCATCCTCGCCGGGGAGGATGTTGGCCTCGCCGATCCGCAGGCCCTGGTGATCGCGAGTGCCGCGCAGCAGGCCACGCACCTCATCGGGATGCCGGAGGCGTACTACCCGCTCGCCGAGGCGACCGTCTACTGCGCGCTTGCGCCGAAATCGGACTCGCTCAAGCGGGGGCTGGGCGAGCTCCAGCACGATCTCGCCGAGACGCGCGCCGATCCCGTGCCGCTCCATCTGCGCAACGCACCGACTCGCCTCATGGCCGAGCTCGGATACGGGCGCGGTTACCAGTACGCGCACGACTACGAAGGACACGTTGCGCCGGACGAGACGTACCTTCCCGACTCGCTGGCCGAGCGGCGCTACTACGAGCCGACGGACCTCGGCGCGGAAGCCGACCTCAAGAAGCGGCTCGAGGCGCTCCGGCGAAACGCGCGAGGAACAGCCCGAGCTCCCACAGGAGATACATCGGGATCGCGACCAGCGTCTGGTTGAACGGATCAGGGGTCGGGGTGATGATCGCGCCGAGGACGAACACCAGCAGGAAGACGTAGCGCCGCTGCTTGGTGAGCCATGCGCGATCCACGACGTGGACTCGGACGAGCGCGTAGATGATCACCGGCACCTCGAACACGATCCCCACTCCGAGGATGAAGGTCGTCACGAAGGACAGATATTCGGATGCGCGGAGCTGGTTCTGGATGACCTCGCTGCCGAAATTTACGAGGAATCTGATGGCGTTCGGGAGGAGGACGAAGTAACAGAAAGCCATCCCGAGCACGAAAAGGAGAAGGATCGGTAGGCCCAGAAGGCGCACGAAGCGCCGCTCGTTCGGGTAGAGGGCCGGGTCGATGTACGCATAGATCTCGTAGAGGATGACCGGCATCGCGAGAGCGATGCCGCTGAAGAGCGAGACGCGGAAGTAGGTGACGAAGTTCTCGGTCGGGCTCAGCGCAAGGAGCTTCTGCGGCGTCTGGTCGCACACCAGGCCTATGGAGAACGAGACGTTGGGCGGGAAGATCGACTGCGTCGCGATCCTGAACCAGGTGCAGTCCACGGGGATGAGCAGTGCGCGGATGATGTCCGTCGCCGCGATGAATGAGATAACCGTCGTCGCAACGAGAGCGATCGCCGAGAAGATCAGTCGGTCGCGCAGCTCACCGAGGTGCTGGATGAGGGAGAGCTCCTTGTCCCTCGCATCCGCCGTCATCGCCGGGTCACGCTATCAGTTGCGCCGATTAGAATCGGTCGCACGCCCCCGTAGCTCAGCGGATAGAGCGCAGGCCTCCGGAGCCTGAGACAGGCGTTCGATTCGCCTCGGGGGTACCGGACGGAGAGCCTCGCGGCACGCTTGGTGCAGACATTTCCTCCTAAAGACGCGAGGAGGTATCCGCATGGGCATCATCGCCTTCCTGCTCATCGGACTCGTCGCCGGCTTCATCGCACGCTGGCTCGTTCCCGGTCCGGACCCGATGGGCTGGCTCGGGACGCTGATCCTCGGCATCGTCGGGTCCTTCGTCGGAGGCACGCTCGCGGCGCTCATCTTCGGTGGGACGCTCGAGCTCTCCGCGGCCGGCCTGATCGGGTCGATCATCGGCGCGATCATCGTGCTGTTGATCTGGCGCGCAATGGGCGGCGAGCGCCGCGTCACCACCTAGCGAGTGAACGGGGCCGCGGGGCCTAGTGCGCCGCGGCCTCCTCGTCGGCCGGATTGAGCCGCATGGTGCTGACCCAGAACCGGCCGAGGCGATTCTTCACCAGCCACTCCTCGCCGTTCGGTGACGAGCGGATGAGCTCGCCGACGCTTCCGTCCGGGCCGAAGCGGACCTTCGACCCCGGTCGCGGCTCGAACGGCGGCCTTCGCGTCATCGCGAAGGAACGATACCCGCCGTCAGCATCCCCTCATCGATGCGCCGCACGAACTCGGCGAACATCGGCTCCACGAAGTCGTAGCGGCCGCGGCCCAGGCGGACCACGAGACCGCGGAGGCGGAGACCGTCGAGTGCCCGCAGCACCTCGGGGCGGGGGACCGCGCCGCCGTCGGCGTCGGCCGCGTACAGGACCGCCCGGTGGGCGATGCGCTTGGCGACCTGCTGTAGGTACTTGTGCGAGCCGAGCTCGGCCCAGTGGAGGGCGAACGGTCGCTCGAGCTCGCGCATCGCCTGCTCGTAGGCGACCTCCAGCAGCTCGCCGCTGACCACACGAGAGCCCGCCTCACGCATGAGGTAGTAGAGCGCCGCGCAGACCTGCATCGTGTCCTGTGGATGGCCGCCGGTCGCGTCGAGGAGGCGGTCGACGCTCGCGTCGTCGATGGTCATCTTCTTCGCGGCGAATTTGCCGCGCAGGTACTCGAGCCAGTCATCGGGATCGATCCCGAAGCGATGGCCGCCGGCATCGGCGAGGTCGAGTGGGACCGCGAAGCGATAGAACGCGCGTCCCTTGTTGCTGAAGAGCTCCTCCAGGATTCCCTGCTCCGAACCGAGGAACGCGTAGCTCACACCGCGCTGCGCCTGGAAGCGGCTGCGCATGACGTCGAACACGCGTGGCCCGAGCCTTCCCGCGGCCTGGAACTCGTCGAAGACGACCACGACGTGCTTGCCCGTGCGTCGCGCCAGCGCTTGGGGCAGGTCGAGCGCACCCTCGAAGAAACGTTGCGCGTTGGTCTCGCGAGCGAGCTGGAGCGCGAGCTCGACGTGCTCGTATTTCACCTTTACCGTCGGACGCATCCCTCCGGCGATCGCCTTCGCATGCTCGAAGGTCCGTTCGGCGCCGGAGAGGTTCTGGAGGATCGCGTCGGCGAGGCGCTCGCCGAGGCCCCGAACGTCGGTGGCCCCGAGGCAGTCGACGTAGGCGGTGTGCGCACCTCGGCGGCGTAGACGTCGCAGCGCCTCGAGGATGATCGAGGTCTTGCCGATGCGGCGGGGCCCGGCAAGAAGAACGTGCTGCCCATCCTCGAGGCGCTCCACCAGACGCCGCAGGTAGCTCTCCCGGCCGACGAGCTCCGCCGCTGGCACCGGACCGCCGACGGGAAAATACGGACTGACCGCTGCGCTCGTCCGCTGGAAGTGCTGCACGAGCCGATGCTACATCCGATGCATCAAGGAGATACGTTGGGTGCACGAAAGTCCGCGCGGGTCAAATCACAGCGGGCGGGCGCTCCGCGCGTAGGCGAGCGAAGATCTCGCGGGTCGCGAACGACCGGTTCAGGGTGTAGAGATGCACGCCCGGCGCTCCGCCGGCGAGCAGCGCCTCGGCCTGCGCCGTCGCCCACTCGATGCCTACGCGGACGACCGCGCGCTCGTCGCCGTCCGCTGCGGCCAGCTGCGCGCGCAAGCGTGCGGGGATGGTCGCGCCGCAGAGCTTGGTGAAACGCTCGATCTGCGCGATGTTCGTGACGGGCATGATCCCGGGCAGGATCGGCGCGCGGATCCCCGCCGCCCGCGCCTTGCGGACGAGGTCAAAGTACGCGTCGGCTTCGAAGAAGAGCTGCGTGGTAAGGAACGCGGCGCCCGCGTCGATCTTCGCGCCCGCCCACCGCAGGTCGTCTTCGAGCGAGATCGACTCGGGATGCTTTTCAGGGTAGGCGGCAGCGCCGACGCAGAAGTCGAACCGCTCTTTGATGAAGCGGATGAGCTCGGTCGCGTGTGCGAACCCGCCCTCCACCTGCTTGAACGCGAGATCTCCGCGCGGCGGGTCGCCGCGAAGCGCCATCACGTTCTCGATGCCGTTCGCGCGGAGACGCTCGCAGATGCGCGCGATGTCCGGAGCGGTGTGGCCGACGCAGGTGAGGTGCGCCGCGACCTCGATGCGGATCCGATGCTTGAGCTCGGTGGCAAGCTCGATGGTGCGCTCGCGCGTGCTGCCTCCTGCGCCGTAGGTCACGGTCACGAAGGTCGGGCGCAGCACCTGGAGCTCGTCGATCGTCCGAAAGAGATCGCGCGCGGCCTGGTCGGTCTTCGGCGGAAAGAACTCGAACGAGTACACCGGTCGGCCGAGCTTGAACGCCTCGGAGATCCGCACCGCTTTACGCTAAACGGCCGTGCCCTACGTGATCGCCGGCGTCATCGTGGCGGTCGGCGCGGCGGCGGCGTGGCTCGCACGACCGCTGCGGACAGACCCGGCGAGGCGTGCCGCCTTGGCCGAGGCGACGGCCGCGCTCGACCGCGAGCTCGCGGGCAATCTCGAGCTCACGTCGATGTTCGACCAGACAAAGCAGGCCGTCGTGCTCGAGAACGGCGAGTTCGCGCGCCACCGGGCGACGATCGAACACGAGGCCGCAGCGACATTCCCGGCGCTCGCGGATCTCTATTCCCGCATCCCAGAGACCGAGAGCGCGATGGAGCGGCGCGGACCCGCGAACAGCATCAAAGACGATGACCGGCGACTGATCGAGGGCTGGGAAGGGGACGCGCGTGCCGCGCGGCGCTCGCTGCGCGAAGTCCTCCACGCGAGACCCCTCGCCGGCTGGAAAGCGGCGATGGCTCGCTTGCGTGCAAGCCTGGCGTCGCGCTAGACGACCCCTGTCTCGGCAATGGCACGAACCGTGCAACCGGACGTTACATAGGGAAGATGTCCATCAAGGGAATCACGCCCGGGCGGGCGTACCGTGCCTACCGCTTCCCGCAGCGCAGCGGTGGGCGCATGTCCCGCCGCGTCAGCGCGGTGCGACCGGTCGGCACCTTCGCGGGGATCCTGAGCGCGGCCCTCTTCGCCGGAACCGCCTTCGTCGGGGTCTGCATCGCCGCCGTGATCGGCTACTTCGCGGCTGATCTGCCCGCAGCGCACGACCTCGCGACCGTGCCCATCCCCCTGGCTACCCACATCTACGACCGGACCGGACAGCATCTGCTTTACACCCTCGCCGACGAGCAGCGCGAGCTGATCTCTCTCGATGCGGTTCCCGAGCGGATGCAGGACGCCACGATCGCGATCGAGGACAAGACCTTCTGGTCGAACCCGGGTGTCGACGTCGGCGGCATCATCCGCGCGTTCCAGGCGAACGCCTCGAGTGGTCGGATCACGCAGGGCGGATCCACGATCACCCAGCAGCTCATCAAGACCCGCCTTCTCGGCGACGATCCGACCTTCACGCGAAAGATCAAAGAGGCGATCCTCGCGATCGAGGCGACGAGGACCTTCAGCAAGAAGCAGATCCTCGAGATGTACTTCAACCAGATCTACTACGGGAACCAGGCCTACGGTCTCAAGGCGGCGGCGGCCACCTACTTCGGGATTGCCGACCTGAACAAGCTCACCCTCGCGCAGATGGCGCTTCTCGCCGGCCTCCCGCAGGCGCCGTCGGACTACGACCCAATCCAGAACATGCCCGCGGCGATGGCCCGGCGCGCCCAGGTGCTGGACGCCATGGTCGACAACGGCTACGCCACGCAGGCGGAGGCAGACGCGGCCAAGAGCGAGCCGATCAAGGTGACGCCGGCCACGACGTCGCTGTACGCGCCGCATTTCACCTTCCGCGTGCGCGAGCAGCTCATCAACGTTCTCGGCGAGAAGGCCGCCTACCGCGGCGGCTATGACGTCTACACGACGCTCGACTGGAACATGCAGCAGCTGGCCGAGAAAGAGGTCAAGGACCACGTCAACGCGCTCCACGGCAATAACGTGAACAACGCGGCGCTCATCACGATGGATCCATCGACCGGCGAGATCCTCGCCTACGTCGGGAGCTACGACTACTACGTCCACACGCCGAAGGTGCAGGGCGACTATGACCACGCCGGGATCGCGCTTCGCCAGCCGGGCTCGACGTTCAAGCTCTTCACGTACCTCACCGGCATGCAGAAGCTCGGCCTCACTGCATCCAGCCGGCTCTACGACATCCAGTTCACGATGCAGGACGGGAGCGGCAAGCCCTATTCGCCCAAGGACGCGACGAAGGAGCAGCACGGACCGCTCACCCTCCGTCAGGCGCTTCGCGAGTCGCTCAACCTGCCCGCGCTCGAGGTGACGCGCCTCGTCGGCGTCGACTCGATCATCGACACCGTGCACCAGCTCGGCATCAACCGCGACTGGGACCGCACACAGCTCGGACTCTCGTTCGGCATCGGGGCCGGCGAGATGCGGCTCATCGACATGGCGAGCGCGTACCAGGTGATCGCGAATCTCGGCGTCCGCGTCGATCCGACGTTCATCTACAAGGTCGTCGATCCGACCGGCAAGGTCGTGAAGGATTACTCGAAGCCGGATGGCCGCCGAGTGCTCGATCAGCGGACCGCCTGGGTCTTCGACGACATCCTCAAGGACAACACCAACCCGCAGGGGTCGTTCGTCTTCGGCCCCTGGACGAACATCGGCAGGCCCGCCGCGCTGAAGACCGGCACGACCGACAACCTGCAAGACGTGCTCGCGATCGGCTTCACCCCGCAGCGGCTCACCGCGATCTGGATGGGCAACTCGGACAACTCGGAGATGGTCGGGATCAGCTCGGCGCTCGGCCCGGGCGTGCTCTGGCGGGACTACATGAAGACGGTCGTCGGCGGTCTTCCGGTGGTCTGGTACGACCGGCCTGAGGGCATCGTCGACAAGACCGTGTGCGTGAACCCAGCGCTCATGGGCGGCAACGGCTCGGGCGCGCTGCCCGGTCCCAACTGCCCGGCGAGCTTCCGCTTCACCGAGCACTACGTCGCCGGTACCGAGCCGACGACGAACGACAGCGACTTCTACACCTCGTGCGGCATCCGGCTCATCGCCCCGTTCGCGGACTGGCAGAGCTCCTACAACGCGTGGGCCTCGGGCGCTGTCTCTGGTGCGTACAGCTACGGCCGCTTCTACTGGAGCATTTGCGGCTTCGCGCCGAGACCCGTGGCGCCGTCAGCCTTGCCGGGCGCGAGCGGCGGACCGTCCCCCGGACCGTCGGGTGCGCCGCCACGGCCGACCGAGCCGCCGAAACCGACGCGCAGGCCCTAGCGAGCAAACGCGCGATTCGCACCTAAACTCGGCGTCGTGCGGATGGTGGGAAAGGTGTCGCGAGGCGACACCTTCTATTCGCTTGTCGATGCCGAGCTCCGCGACCTGGAGCGTCGCCTACTCGACGTCGGTCGTGGCGCGCATCCGGTCTTCCGGGATGCGGTCGCGCACCTTTTCCAGACCCCCGGCAAGCTGCTGCGCCCCACACTCGTCTTCCTCGCCGCGCGCTTCGGTCAGAAGTCCGACCGCGAGGTGGTCATCAACCTCGCCGAGTCGCTCGAGCTCGTGCATACCGCGTCGCTCGTGCACGACGACGTCGTCGATCGAGCCGCGGTACGGCGGAACGTCCAGACCGTCAACGCGAGGTGGAACGACGACATCGCCTTGATCGTCGGGGACTACCTGTTCGCAAAGGCCTACGCGCTGGCTGCGGTGCTTCCGGATCCCGAGGTCATCGCGATCGTGGCGCAGACCGTCTTCGCGCTCTGCGACGGCGAGCTCGGCGAGATCACCGCGGGCCGCGGCCTGCCGAGCGAGCAGACGTACCTCGACCGGATCGAGCTCAAGACGGCGTCCCTCTACGCGGCCTGCTGCCAGGGCGCGGCGCTCCTCACCGAAGCGGATCCCGAGCACGTAGCCGCGCTCGGAGCGTTTGGCACGAACCTCGGGATGGCCTTCCAGATCACCGACGACGTGCTCGATCTCGTCGGCGACGAGACCGACTTCGGCAAGACGGTCGGCCGCGACCTGCTCGAGGGCATGCCGACCCTCCCGATGATCTATGCCGTCGCCGATCAGGACGGCAAAGGCGCTGATCTCGCCGCGCGGATCCTCGCGCCGGCCAAGAGCGCTGCGGACATCGGCGCGCTCCTCGATGACATTCGCCGCTCGAGCGGTCCCGAGCGCGCGCGACAACGAGCGTTCGCGTTCCACGACGCCTCGTTGCGGGCGCTTGATGGGCTGCCGGATCGGGTGGAGCGCGCCGCCCTGCGGGAGGTGGCCGACTTCGTCGTGAGCCGCGTCCGCTAAGGCGATTGGCCGCGGCCACCGCGCCGGCGGCCTCGTCGGCGTCGGCGTCGGCGTGGCTCTCCTTCGGCACTCACCGGTGTTGGCCGCTCCTGCTTCGGCACCTCGTCGCTCCCGTACGTGCCGACGCCTTTGGTGTGCGCCGGTATCGCTTGGAACGACACGCCCAGCTCGGCAGCGGTGAACTGCGTGCGCGCCCCGTCGGCGAGCGTCACGGTGATGCGCTCCTTCGGCACGTTCACGCTCTGGGTCATCGCGCATCCTGACGTGCCGCACTTGCCTCCCTCGCACGACGGGATGTGGAAGCTCTCGCCGACCTTCGGCAAGCGGCCCTTCACTTCTTGGTACATCTCGAGCTCGTAGATGAGGCAGCACTTCAGCCGACCGCAGACCCCTGTGAGCTTGGCCTGGTTCAGGGGAAGGTCCTGCTCCTTCGCCATACGGATCGAGATGTTCGAGAACTTGTCCAGCCACGACGAACAGCAGAGTTCGCGGCCGCACGTGCCGACGCCCGTCATGACCTTCGTCTCGTCGCGCGCGCCCATCTTGCGCATCTCGATCCGCGTGCCGAAGTGCGACGCCAGTGCGGCATTGAGCTCGGCGAGGTCCACCCTCTCGTCGCTCGCATAGAAAAAGACGAGGCTCGAGCCATCGAACTGCCAGTCCGCTCCCAGGATCTTGAGGGGAAGGCGACGCGTGCGGACCATCTCGGCCGCCGCGCTCGTGGCGTCTTCTTCCATGCGCTTGTGCTTGTTCATCGAGAAGAGGTCCGCCCCAGTGGCCTTGCGGACCACGGTGCCGAGCGGGAGATCGACCTGCGCGAGCGGGGAGTCGGTGGGCAGGATCGCGACCCGCGCGGCATCCTCTCCGAGGTCCGTCTTGACGATGACAAAGTCGCCGACGGAGACGTCGTCGACCCCGCCGGTATCGAAGAAATACATGCGGCCGGCCTTCATGAAGCGCGCACCGATGACCGGTCGAGGCGTGATCATGCGGCCTCGCGAAGCGTGGCCGCGTACGGAAGCTTCAACACGAGGAGCTCGAGGAGCATCCGCGCGTTGACGTTGCTCTCGACCATGTCGCGGCGCCAGCGCTCCAACGCGAGCGCAAAGTCGACGAGCTCGCGTTGCGAGACGGCCTTGGCCAGTCGGTCGCTTTCGCTGACGCGCTCAGGCCGGAGCGCGCGCCCCACTTGGTGTGGGGCGACCGCCGCATCCCGGGCAAGCTCACACCACTCAGCCAGGCGAGTCTCGATCGCTTCGTTCCTCTTCTGCGGGTCTCGGTCCGACTCCGCGACGTCGGCCGCCCACGCGAAGCGCTCGGTGAGACCGCTCGAAACGAGCCGATAGAACTCGGCTTCCGCCGCGCGGCGCGACTTGCGAGCGCCTTCGTCGGAGGCCAGCGCGATCGCGAGACCCGGGCGTCCGGCCGCGGCCGCCGCGTGCCGCGGCGCGTCGGCGCCGAACCGGTCCGCGAGCCCCTCGGCGATCTCGGTCGTGGATACAAGCCGCAGCGAGAGCGGTACCAGCCGCGAGCGGATCGTCTCGAGCAGCGCAGCCGGGGTCGTCGTGAGAAGCAGGAGGACCGCATGCGGGGGCGGCTCCTCGAGCGTCTTGAGTAGCGCGACCTCGGCGTGCTCCGAAAGGTCAGCGGCGTCATCGATCACGACCACGCGCCACCGTCCCTCGAGCGGCCGCAGCGCGAGGTCCTGCTGCATCTCGCGGATCTGCTCGATCGCGATCTGCTTGCGGTCGTTCTCCTTTTCGAGGTCGACGAGGCGGCCGACCATGCGGACGTCCGGGTGCGTCTGGTGGTCGATCTTGCGGCATGCGAGACATGTCCCGCAGCCGCCGGCCGGATGTGGCTCACTCGTGCAGAGCAGCGTCTGCGCGAGACGGATCGCCACTGTTCGCTTGCCGATCGACCGCGGGCCGCTGAGCTCGTACGCGTGGGCGACGTCACCCCGGAGTGCACGCTCGCTCAGCCTGGCGAGGAGGCGACGCTGCCCGATGAAGTCTCGCATCGGGTGTTAGCGAGATTCTAGGTGCGCCCTAGCAGCAGGGTTCCTCGGGCGGGCAGCAATCCTCTGGGCAGGCTGGCTGCGGTGGGCAGCATGGTCCGATCACAGACTCAACTCCTTTCGCGCGCGGATGTATGCGCTGGCGACCGCCCCGTCGGCGCCGTCGAGCCGAACCTCTCGCGTGACCTCGATGTCGATGCCGGCGAACCCGGCATTTCGGAGCTCGCGGGCGTACTCGTCGATGGGGATCGTCCCGGCGACGCATCCGGCCCACTCGTCAAGCGATCGCTTGACCTCGGCGGGCAGCTCCGCGAGGGCGACCATGTCTGCGACCGCGAAACGGCCGCCTGGTCGCAGGACCCGATACGCCTCGCGCAGCACGACCGCTTTGTCGGCGGCGAGGTTGATCACGCAGTTCGAGATGACGACGTCGACGCTCGCGTCGGGCAGCGGGATGGCCTCGATCGTTCCCTTCAGGAAGGTCGCGTTGGCGACCCGCGCCTTGGCCTGGTTCTCGCGGGCGACCGCGAGCATCTCGTCGGTCATGTCGACGCCGTATGCGTGACCGTCGGGTCCGACACGGCGCGCGGAAAGGAGCACGTCCAGCCCCGCGCCACTCCCCAGGTCAAGCACGTGCTCGCCGCGCTTCAGGTCGGCAAGGAGGGTTGGATTGCCGCAGCCAAGACTCGACGACGGATCGATACCAATTGCGGTGAGCTCCTCGCTGGAGTAGCCGTCGCTGCATTCCATGTCGGAGCAGCACGACGAGTCGCAGCACGCCGCTCCCCGCGCCATTTGAACCGCCTTCTCCGCATACCGCTGGCGAACCGCCTCGATCACGTCGCTCATCACAGACCTCCTGGAATCCATAGATAGACGTCGATGCGACGCTAGACAACGCATTGACGTTTGTCAATGGGTATGGGAAACTGGCCGCGTGTTGAAGATCGCGACCCTTCCCGAGCGGGAGCGCGGCGTCTGCTGCCCCCCAACCCTCACCCTGCGGCCAGAGCGCGCTGCCGGCGTCAGCGACGTCCTCAAGGCGCTTGCTGATCCGACGCGGCTCCAGATGGCGATCGCCCTGCGCGACGCGAAGGAGCCGGTCTGCATCTGCGATTTCGTCGGGACGTTCGATCTATCGCAGCCGACGGTCTCGCACCACATGGCAAAGCTGCGCGACGCCGGTCTCGTCGAGGTCACGAAGCGTGGGATCTGGTCGTTCTATCGCCTGGCACCGGACCTTCCGGTCGCGGCGCGCCGCATCCTGAACGCGATCGGCTAACCCGCCTTCGCGCGTCCAATCGCATCTTCGTAGGCGCGCTCGGTCCGCTCGGCGACGAGCTCCCAGGTCCACTTCTGTTGGAGGCGGAAGCGCCCAGATTCGCCCATCCGCCTCGCCCGCAAGGGGTCGCCGAGCAGTGTCACGATCGCGCGCGCGATCGCGCCCGGCTCCTGGGCCACGATGAGCCCGTCGATGCCGTCGCGGACGATCTCGCGGACGGGCGGGATGTCCCCGGCGATGACCGGTCGCCATGCGTACCACGCTTCGAGATAGGTGTGTCCAAAGGTCTCATGGACCGACGGCATCGCAAACACAGTTGCGCGCGCGAACGCTTCCGCCTTCTCCTCTTCGCTCACCACACCGCGGTCGATCCAGCGCTCGTCACGCCAGCGTCGCTCGAAACGCGCGGTCCACGAGTCCTGACCGATGGCCACGAAGCGCGCCTCGGGACGGGAGCGCCAGACGATCCGAGCCGCGTCGCGAAGTGCGTGATAACCCTTGTAGCGCTCCTTTCGCCCGACGAAGAGCACGGTCGCCATATCCATCGGAACCTCGGGGAGCCACCGCAGGTTCGGCCCGATGCCGGTCACGTGCACGGTCCGAACACGCCGAGCCTCGTACCACTCCTTCTCCCAGTTCGTGAGCGCGATGACCGCGTCGTCGCGGCGATATCGCGCGATGTCGGCGGTGGCGCTGCCCGAGAGTCGCTGGCCAGGATGGACAAGTGGCGTTTCGACGAATGCGGCCCCGGCCTCGCGCGCGGCGCGCTCGAGTGAGCCGACCCACTCGCGCGCGATGGAGTGGACGACGTCCGCGCCGCTCAGCGCGTGCGCGAGATCGTCGTACGCGGCAAGCGATGTTGGCAGGATGCCGTCGACCGCCGCGCCGAGCCGCCCTCCGCGCACCGGTATGAACAGGTAGCGCACGCCATCCTCGTGCCTCTCGACCGGTCCCGAAGGACCGTTGACCACGTCCTTCCCGATTCCCGGCCGTCGCCACGCCGGACGGAGACCGACCAGCGTGACCTCGTGATGGCGATCATGCAGGGCCTTCGCGAGCGCGCGCGCCTGCGCTTCGGATCCGCCAACGGTGGAGAGCAGCTTCTTCGCGATGACGACGCGCATGGCGCCGCGAGCCTACGCGAGCGCTTCGTCGATATCCGAGTGCGCTTGGCCGAGCGCTCGGCTGTATGCGTCCTCGACCCGGTCCATCACTCGTTCCCAATCCCAACGCTCGCGAAGCTTCGTCGCGCCGGCGCTCCCCATCGCCGCGCGACGGGCCGGATCGTCGAGGAGCTCCTGGATCGCGCGCGCGACGTCGTCCGTCCGCTGCCGCACGCAAAGGCCGTCGATGCCGTCGCTGATCACCTCGCGGAGCGGCGGGATATCGCCTCCGACGACCGGTCGTTCATGGAGCCAGGCCTCGAGATATCCAATCCCGAAGGTTTCATGCAGCGACGGCATCGCGAAGACGTCGCACGCATCGAGCGCGGCGGACTTCTCGCTCCCGCTTGCGCGCTCGATGTCGACGATGCGCTCGTCGTCGTAACGCGCGAACTCGTCGACGACGCTCGAATAGAACCCGGGGATGCCGATGAACACGAAGCGCGTCTCCGGATGACGCCGCCAGACGAATTCCGCGGCATCGAGGAGGTGGATGTACCCCTTGTAGCGCTCCTTGCGACCGATATAGAGAACGAGGGGCGCGCCCTCGGGGATGCCGTGCTCGGCGCGGAAGCGCGAGCCGCCTCGCGAGCGGACGGCGTTGGGACCCATGCCCGTCGTGACGATTCGCTCGGGATCGATCCCGCCCTGCGCGAACCAGCTTCGCTCCCAGTCGGTCATCGTCGTCACCGCGTCGGCGCGGCGATAGCGGGCGAAGTCGCTCGGGGTATCGCCGCCATGGAACTGACCGGGATGCGCGAGCGGTGTCAGCACGACCGGGATCTCCAGCGACTCCGCCACGTGGAGCGAGCTATCGAGATATTCGCGTCCGATGTTGTGAATGAGATCGCGGTCCTCGGCATACCACTCGAGAACATCGGTGCGCATGAGATCGACGAGGGTCGACGCGTCGGCGACCTGACCGAGGAAGCCCCCTCGCGGCCGCACCTGCACGACCTCGACGCCGCGATCGAGGAATACGCGGCGGTCGTCGAAGGCTTGGGCGCAGATGACACGCACGTCGTGGCCGCGCGCTGCGAGACGTGTCGCGAATTGGTACGCAAGACTCTCGGATCCGCCGACGCGCGCGTACGCGCGTTTGGTGAAGAGGAGCTTCATGCGAGTCGCACGCGCGGCAAGCCGTGTGCCGCTATGAAGCGGCGGCGGTCTCGTCCAAGCCGATGAACTTCGACCACATGCGTTCGCCGGCACGAACGTAGGACGAGTAGAGGTACTGGGGGGTCGCCGGTGGACGGACCGGCTGGCGGAGCAGCGTCATGCGCGACTCGGCGAGCGTACGTCCGCCCTTCCGGTGATTGCACGACTTGCATGCCGCGACGACGTTCTCCCAGATGTGCTGGCCCCCACGATGACGAGGGATCACATGGTCGAGTGTGAGGTCGTGGCCGCGCCGCCCGCAGTACTGGCAGGTGTGGTCGTCACGCACGAGGACTTCTTTCCGTGTCATCTTCACGACCGGACGCGGGCGCTTCACGTGGTAGGCGAGCCGGATCACCGAGGGGGAGGGAAAGCTGAGCCGCTCGCTCGTCACAAGGTGTCCGTTCTGCTCGATGACGCTCGCCTTTTCCTTGGCAAGGAGGACCACCGCTCGGCGCACGTTGCAGACGTTGAGCGGCTGAAAGTCAAGGTTTAGTACGAGCACATTCGCGTCGACGACGCCCATATCGTGATTCTAGGGTCAGCGCGGTACGATTGTGGTTCCGATGGGCTCTCAGCAGACGCACGAAAACAACGGTTCTACGGGCACATGGACCCTGAAGACCGGCCTTGCGCAGATGCTCAAGGGTGGCGTGATCATGGACGTCGTCACGCCCGAGCACGCCAAGATCGCAGAGGACGCGGGGGCGTGCGCGGTGATGGCGCTCGAACGCGTTCCCGCGGACATCCGCGCGGCGGGCGGCGTCGCGCGGATGAGTGATCCCGAGATCGTTCAACGGATCATGGACGCTGTCACGATCCCGGTGATGGCGAAGTGCCGTATCGGGCATTTCGTCGAGGCGCAGGTCCTCGAGTCCCTCGGCGTCGATTACATCGACGAGAGCGAGGTGCTCACCCCTGCCGACGAGAAGTACCACGTGTACAAGCACGACTTCAAGGTGCCCTTCGTCTGCGGCGCGCGCGAGCTCGGCGAGGCGCTGCGGCGCATCCACGAGGGAGCAGCGATGATCCGAAGCAAGGGTGAGGCGGGCACCGGGAACATCGTCGAGGCGGTGCGCCACATCCGCGCGATCACGGAATCGATCCGTGCGCTTGCCGATCTGGACGAGCGCGGCCTCGAGACGAAGGCGCAGGAGTACCGCGTGCCGATCGAGCTCGTGCGTCAGGTCGCGAAGGATGGCAAGCTGCCCGTTGTCCTCTTCTGCGCCGGCGGTATCGCGACCCCCGCCGATGCCGCTCTGATGATGCAGCTCGGCGCGGAAGGCAACTTCGTCGGATCAGGGATCTTCAAGTCCGCCGATCCCGCGCGCCGCGCAAAGGCGATCGTCGAAGCGACCACGCACTTCCGCGACCCCAAGCTCATTGCTGAGGTCTCCCGCGGGCTCGGCGAAGCGATGCGCGGACTCACGCTCGAGTCGATCCCCGCGGCCGAACGCCTTGCCGGCCGCGGTTGGTAATCGTTTCGCTCATACGGACGTCGCTCGTCCTCATCCGTGAGCAAGCTCCCGGCCTCGTCCTCGCTAGCCCGTGACGCCCGCCCGCTGACCGCACGCGCCGGCGTCCTCGGTCTCCAGGGCGACTTCGCGGAGCACCTGGCGACGCTCGAGCGCATCGGCGTCGAACCCGTCGACGTCCGCCGGCCTGAGCAGCTCGATACGATCGACGCGCTCATCATTCCGGGCGGTGAGAGCACGACGATCGGTAAGCTCGCGAGCCAGTACGGCTTCATCGAGAAGTTGCGCGACCGTACGGCCGAAGGCATGCCCGTCTGGGGAACCTGTGCCGGTGCGATCTTCATTGCCAAAGACGTCCCCGGTCATCCGCATCCACTCGCGGGCCTCATGGATATGACCGTCGAACGAAACGCGTTCGGGCGACAGGTCGACAGCTTCGAGGCCGATCTCGATGTCGCGGAGCTGGGGCCGAGTCCCTTCCACGCGGTCTTCATCCGCGCACCGCTGATAACGCACGTTGGTCGCGGGGTCGACGTCCTCGCGACTCTCCACGACGGTACGGTTGTCGCTGCGCGCCAGGGACGGCTGCTCGCGACGAGCTTCCATCCCGAGCTCACTCGCGATGAGCGCTTCCACCGCTACTTCCTCTCGCTCGGGAAGCCCTAGTGGCGCGTCACTAGTGGCGGCGCGGGCCGCCACCCCGCTCGATCTTCGCCGTGTCTCGGCACTTCTCGCCGTCGCGCTGCACGAGCCCGCTGCGATCATGGCCTCGGCGCTTCCGACGCAGCTGGCAGCGGGTGCGGTCGCGAGCTGGACGCGGCTCCTGCCCGGGCTCATCGGCATCCAGGGCAGGCTCCGCATCTTCTTGGAGGAGCAGCGCGGACAGCTGCGCTCGACCGCGCTCGTGTACGACGGACGGCGACCGGAGTGGGTCGTCCTGATCCTTGCCGCTCTCGCCGAACCTGGCGGCGCGGACAGCGCCTTCCGTCTGCTGTCCGGGATAAGCGGCGCGGCCGCACGCACCGGCATGCACCGGATCTTCGCCGCCGTGCCCGATGAGGCCCGCGCGCGCGAGACCTTCTTCCAGGCCGGCTTCTACTCGTATACGCGTGAGACCTGGTTCGTCGCGACGCGCATGTCGCAGGCCGCCTCTTCACATGCGTCGTCTGCGCGCGAGGCGACCGGAAAGGACGCCCACGACCTCTTCCGCTTCTACGCGATGACGACGCCCCACGCGGTGCAGCGCGCCGAGCAGCTCAGCTTCTCGGACTTCGATGTGAGCCGTCGCGGTGGCGCGTACGACCCGCCGCATCTTATCGGCGGGAACCCGCTCTCGATGCGACGGGAGCATGCCTTGATCGATGGTGAGGAGTCGCGCCCGCGCGCGTTCGCGCTCGCCTTCGCTGGGATGGACCGCCACCCGCACGTCTGCAAAGTGCGGACGCAGGACGGCGACGTCGACCTCGCGCGCGATCTACTGCAAGAGACGACGCGTTCGCTCTCGGCCGGGCGCATCGTGACCTCGCCGGTCCGGTCGTACGAGGAGCACGTCGGCCGCGCGCTGCTCTCGGAAGGCTTTCGGGAGACGGCGACGTCGATGCTCTTCACGAAGGAGCTCGCCACGCGCGTCGAGGAGCGCGCGTTCGCGCCGGCGGTGGTGCGATGAGCGAGCCGCGAGTGCTTTCGACGCGCGAGGGCTACGACCGCTGGGCAGCGACGTACGACACGATGGGCAACTGGCTCCTGGCGTTCGAAGAGCCGGAGGTCGATCGTGCGCTCGGTCCCGTCTCGGGTCTCGACGTGCTCGACGTCGGCGCCGGTACCGGTCGCCACGCGATCCGCATCGCGTCGGGCGGCGCGCGCGTCACGGCGATCGACTTCTCCGAGGAGATGCTCGCGCAGGCGCGCGCGAAGGGTGGCGCCGAGTATGTGAACTGGATCCTGCACGATGCGAACACGCCCTTGCCGTTCCGATCCGGCTCATTCGACCGCGTGCTCTCCGGGCTCGTCCTCGAGCACATCGACTTGCCGCGGCTGCGGCCATTCTTCGCGGAGCTTCGTCGCGTCTGTCGTGCGGACGGTCGCGTCGTCGTGACCGCGATGCATCCGGCTATGTTCCTGAAGGGGATCTCCGCCAATTTCCGCGACGAGACCGGCCAGGTCCGGCCCCGCTCGTACGAGGCATCGATCTCGGACTACGTCAACGCCGCCCTCGGCGCGGGGCTTGGGCTCGGGCGGCTCTCCGAGCATCGCGTCGACGAGCGCCTGGCGGAGCGGTTCGAGCGCGCCCGCAAGCTCCTCGGCTGGCCGGCGCTCTTCGTGATGGAGCTGAGGCCCAACTATCCTGCTGGGAACCGTACGAATGTTCACGGCGGCGGTGTGACATGACCGTGCAGCAGAGCGACGAGCTCGAGGCGCTTCTTCGCGGCCTTCCCCCGGACATCGGACAGCGCGTTCGGGCGCTCGATGGCCTCACCGGCTTGCTCGAGATCGTCATGGACCTCGGGCGTCTGCCGGAGGCGCGCTTCACCGGGCGTGAGGACACGCTCGCCCAGCGCGAGGTCTCGGCGGAGGACCTCGCGTACGTGATCAGCCATATCGGACAGTTCGGTGGCGACAATCGCGCCGGGATCGAGCGCACTCTGCATCGCATCTCGGCGCTGCGGAACCGCGCGGGCAAAGTCGTCGGCCTGACGCTTCGCGTCGGCCGCGCGGTGTACGGAACGATGGAGATCATCCGCGACGTCGTCGAGTCCGGCCGAAGCATCCTGCTCCTCGGCCGTCCGGGTGTCGGTAAGACGACGCTTCTGCGCGAGGTCGCGCGAGTCCTCGCCGACGAGATGGGAAAGCGAGTGGTGATCGTCGACACCTCGAACGAGATCGCCGGCGACGGCGATATCCCGCATCCCGGGATCGGCCGCGCGCGCCGGATGCAGGTCGCCACACCGTCGCTGCAGCACGCGGTGATGATCGAGGCGGTCGAGAACCATATGCCAGAGGTCGTCGTCATCGACGAGATCGGTACGGAGCAGGAAGCGGCCGCCGCGCGCACCATCGCCGAGCGAGGCGTGCAGCTCATCGCGACCGCGCACGGCAACACGCTCGAGAACCTCATGCTGAATCCGACGCTCTCGGACCTCGTCGGCGGCATCCAGACGGTCACGCTGAGCGACGAGGAGGCCCGCCGCCGAGGAACACAGAAGAGCGTGCTCGAGCGCAAGGCCCCGCCGACATTCCAGGTGCTCGTCGAGATCCAGGCGTACCAGCGAGTCGCGATCTATCACGACGTGGCGCAGACCGTGGACGCCGTGCTCCTGGGCATGCCGATCGCGCCAGAGCTCCGCGAGCGCGACGCGACCGGCGACCTGCAGGTCAGCACGCAAGCCCCGAGCAAGGCAGCCTCCGAGGCGGTCGAACGACGGAGCACGCCGCGCCTCCCGGCGAACGGCGGACGCGAGATCCTGAAGGTCTATCCGTTCGGCCTTTCCTGGACGCGAGTGGAGGACGCCGCGCGCGGCCTCGGAGTTCCGATCGCGATCGTCCGCGAGCCCGAGGAGGCCGACATCGTCGTGACGCTGAAGAACTACTACCGGCGGAAGACGACCCGCATCCGCAACGCTGAGTCGCAGGGCGTGCCGATTTACATCGCGCGTTCCAATTCGTCGACCCAGATAGCGAGCGCGCTCGCGTCCGTCGTTGAATTGCGGCGCGGTCCCGAGGATCAAGCGCTGGACGAGGCGCGCGACGCGATCGAGCAGGTCAGCAACGGCGCCGAGCGCGAGATCGAGCTTTCGCCGCAGAACGCCTACGTTCGCAAGCTTCAGCACGAGCTCGTCGAGCGCGCGAACCTGAGCTCGCGCAGCAGCGGGCACGAACCCTTCCGCCGCGTCCAGATCTTCAAGTGACAGGCGTCTTCCTTTCGTTCGAGGGCGGCGAGGGTCTGGGCAAGTCGCTTCAGGCCGCGCGTCTGGCCGAAACACTCACGCAGCGCGGACGCGCCGTCGTACAGACGCGCGAGCCCGGAGGCACGGCCGCCGGCGAGCGGATCCGCGAGATCGTGTTGCACGCGCGCGAAGCGCCGCTCTCGCCTGAGGCTCAGGCGCTCCTTTTCTCCGCGGCGCGGGCGCAACTGGTCCGAGAGGTCATCCGTCCCGCGCTCGCTGCCGGCCGCATCGTCGTGGCCGATCGGTATTTCGACTCCACACTCGCCTACCAGGGCTATGGGCACGGGGCCGATCTCGAGGGTCTGCGCGCGGTGACGCACTTCGCCGTCGGCGACCTCGTGCCGCAGCGCACCTTTCTCATCGACGCGCCGGTTGAAGTCGTACTCGCGCGGCTCGCGCAACGCGAGGGTGCACGCTGGGACCGCTTCCACGGGACCGACCGCGATTTCTACGAGCGCGTACGAGACGGCTATTTACGGCTCGCGGCGGCCGAACCCCACCGGTTCGTCGTGATCGACGGTGACCGGCCTGAGGATCGGATCGCCGCGGACATCCGCCGCGAGGTCGACGCGCTGCTCGGCGCCCCGGCCTAGCGGACGGATGCCGCGGTTGGGCGAAGGGTGCGGCTACGGTCGCCGAAGCGCCGGATCGGCGCATCGCGAGAATTGACCATTCTTGATTGACCACGTCGAAGCCGTCCGCAAAGCGCGGCGTATAGTCGCCGCCCGATGAAGCTGGTCCTCGCGATCGTCCATCCCGAAGATGCAGGCGCGTTGGTGGACGCGCTCACGGACAAGGACTACCGCGTCACTCGGCTGCACTCGCAGGGCGGCTTCTTAAAACAGTCGCACGCGACGATCATCGCCGGCGTCGAGGAGCCACAAGTCGACGACGTGCTCGCGACCATTCGCGAAACGTGTCACGCACGGAGCCAGTTCATCAATCCGATGCCTCCGATCATGGAACCGGGCGAGTTCTACATGCCCTACCCAGTCGAGGTCACGTTCGGCGGGGCCACCGTGTTTGTGCTCGATGTCGCGAGGTACGAGCGTATTTAGCTGACCATCGCCACGGTGGATAACGGCGGCGCACGTTTGATCGCGACTTTGGTCGATTTCGGCGATGTACCGGCCCGCCGACGTCGCGAGGCTGCGGCTTCGTGGTCATCGCAATCCTGTGGCTCTTATCGGTCGTCGATGCGCTCGCCGGAGTGATCGGGTCGGTCTCGGGTTAGACCTCTAGCTCGTCGAGCTTCATCGCGGCTTCGGTTCGATTCGCGGCTCCGAGCTTCGCTCTCGCGTTCGCGAGATGGCGCGCGATCGTGTGCTGGCTGAGACTCAGCTGTTCGGCGATCTCGCGATTCGTGCCGCCCACCCGCGCGAGCTGGAGCACCTCGATCTCGCGCTCGGTCAAGCCGGTCCGGCGTTTGCGGTCCGAGACTATGCGCGCTCGACGGCCGAGCTCGTCGTTTCGACGGCCGAGCCGAGCGAGGACATCGGCGGCGCGCGTCGTGCCGAGTGTGCCGAGCGCCTCGACGGCCGCGAGTCGCGACGCCAACGGGGCCGCGGTGTCGTCGATGTGCCGCAGCGAGACGTCGAGCAGGACGTTGGGGCGCCCGGCGGTGGATGCGAGCTCGACGATCGCCTGTCCTCTCAGACCGAGCGACGCGAGGCCAAGAGCCGCGTCGGCGGCGACCTCAGGCGGCACCAGCACCAGGCGGCGCCAACCTGTCGCCTCGAGGAGCATGGCGAGCCAGCGCGCAGCACGCGGGTTCGGGTTGAGCGCAGCGATCCACGCGAGTGCGCTTACTTGCGCCCAGACATTGCCGACCCTACGGGCGCATGTCTCGACTAGGTCGAAATCGTCAGGCCGCTGCGTCGCGACCGCTGACAACAGCAAAGGCAAAACCCGAAGCCCTTCTCCGGCCCGATCTCCTTGAGTCCGCAGTCCTGGGAGTTCGCGATGTCTCTCAAGGTCACCCTCCAAGACCTCCGACGTGACGCGCCATGATTGGCCGAGTAATTGCGCACGTGGCGAGCCCAAACGAGCCGCAATTCTCTCCGCCAGCCGCGCGCTTCGTGCGAGGGAGTCACCGGGAGTAACCGCAATCAAAGGCATCAAGAAGATCAGAAGTTGCCAAGCCCCAAGTGGGGAGAGACCACTGGGCTGGGCCAGATTGGAGAGAAGACGCAGTGTTGGCGCCCTTTCATCCCCCATGGCCCAGGCAGCAAGTTCTTCCATATCGGGCGCACATAGTCGGAGGGGCTCTTGCTCATCTCCAAGGTGGCGGCCTTCCAACGCTTGTGCCATGACGGTTTGAAGGCGACCCGCTTGGATTTCGGCAAAACCAAGATAGATGGCGTCCTGAAGTCG
>Ga0209059_1000040_pt1 | contig 47178 bp, 39 predicted proteins | sample GraSoiAngelo_151_FD_186165 | JGI IMG/M metagenome (GOLD analysis project Ga0209059, IMG submission 186165) | Grasslands soil microbial communities from the Angelo Coastal Reserve, California, USA - 14_1009_12_20cm (SPAdes) (version 2) | ecosystem: Environmental > Terrestrial > Soil > Grasslands ...
CCTCGATTCGTTTAAACGCGAACTTGCGAAACGTAAAGAGACCGAGGCCCGGCAGCGGCTTACCGCATTAGGGCGCGAAGTGGGTACGCTCGTTGCACGGGATTTCTTCCCCGGACAGGCGCGTGGGCAAGTGGAAGGGGCACTCGCCGATGCCGAAGCCGCGCTCAATGCACGCTTTGCACCCGATGAACCGCGTGCGGCGCATCGCAAGATCCCGCGCCGAGAGCGCAAAGACTACCGGGGACGCACGTGGGCCACACGGGAACACCTGTGGATCGATCGTGTGGCCTCGGCCTGGCTCATCCGACGCTTCATCGATCCGGACGCAAAGTTTCTGTGGCTGAAGCGTGTCAAGGACTGCCCGAAACGAGCCCTTGGTTTTGATTTCGACAGCGCCGAGTTCAGCCATATTGGCGCCAAGGTCACCTTTGAAGTGTTGCTTGCCACCTTCGGGCTGGAGCAAGATGCCGGGCTCGCGCGCATGGGAGCGCTCGTTCACCATCTCGATATGGGCGGCATACCGATCGCCGAGGGCGCCGGCTTAGCGGCGGTCATGACCGGGGCCCGCCTGCTGCAACAGGATGACGACGCGCTGCTGAAAGCGATGACACCCGTGCTCGACAGCCTGTACGCCGCGTACTCCGCCTCAACCGAATCGTGAATAAGCGCTCTGCGGCATGTCTTCACGTGATGACGTGCGGGCTACATCACGCATCCATGCGCCGCACGCGGGTGCAAACGCCGCCAGCGCGCCGGGCAGTGCGCCTCGGCCAGCCCGAACCGAGTCTGTGACTGGATGGGTCTGTCAATCTCATCACAGAGGCGTTATGCTTATTACCTAGACAGGGTCATCCCTCACATGCCGCAATGGCTTCCATTGACAACTCCTAGACGTCTGTACAAAGGAGCGAAGGCATGAAATGGGTTACACGTGAACGACCAAAGATCGATCGGCTCGCCTGCCCGTGGCTGATCAGGCGGTTCATTGATTCGGATGCCCAGATTCTGTATGTCCCCGCTTCGCAGGTGCTGGCCGTCGCCCAACGCGAGGGCGCTGTGCCTTTCGACATTCCGGGCGTTGAGCTGAGCCACGCGGGTCCGCTCTGCAGCTTCGATGCATTTCTCGAGAAGTACCACCTCGAAGATGCGGGGTTGGCGAAGCTTGCGGAGATCGTACGCGCAGCCGACACCGACACACTCGACCGCTCACCGCAGGCGCCGGGGCTCCTGGCGATCACCCTCGGGCTCGGGGCCAACATTCTCGATGACCAGGAGTTGCTGCAAATGGCGCTGATCATCTACGACGCGCTGTACACTTGGTGCCGGTCACTGAGTGGCGAGCGCCACGGCTGGCATCCGCAGATGATCCTGAGACAGATGCGCACCTGATCGATTCATCGCACCGCGGGCGCTCCGCCGATTTGGGTTGTTCGCGAGAGCCCGAAGGCCCAAGCCTGATGCGCGGGGTCGAGGGGATCGCAGAGGAAGCGCAATGAAATGCTGCATCCTAACACTGCTTTTCGCACCGCTGCTTGCCTTGAGCGGCCTGGCCGTTGCGCGAGAATCATCGCCTTTGTCTCTGAAGACCCGCATCGCCTTGCCGAATGTCAACGGGCGCATCGATCACCTAAGCGTCGACGTGAAAGGCCGGCGCCTATTCGTGGCGGCGGTCGGCAATCACACACTTGAGGTGATTGACCTGAAAACGGGGCGAGGTGTGCGGACGATTGCCGATCTGCCCGAGCCACAGGGTGTCTTCTACGACGCATCCACCAATCGACTTTTCGTCGCCTGCGCTCTTGACGGCGTCACGAAGATCTTTGACGGAACGACCTTTCAGGTCCTCGGGATTGTGAAGTTTCCCGATGACGCCGACAACATTCGCTATGATGGCCGCGGGAAGCGGGTGATCGTCGGATACGCCGGCGCGAAGGAACTACGAAAGCGAACGGAGGGAACCGGAGGCCTTGGGTTTCTGGACTCCAACGGCAGCAAGACCGGTGACGTCGTGATCGATGCTCATCCGGAATCGTTTCGGCTGGAGGAATCGGGGCATCGCATATTTGTCAACGTTCCAGAAAAGAGGGAGATCGAAGTCATAGACGGTGTCAATCTCACCGTCCTGGCCCGCTGGCCCGTGACCTCGGCTGAGGGTAATTTCCCGATGGCTTTGGACGAAGCTCATCACCGCCTGTTCGTGGCAACCTGGACCCCATCACGAATGCTTGTGTTTGACACAGAGACGGGAAAAGAAATCGCGAGCGGTGAGACTGCGGGTCCTTCGGACGACGTCTTCTACGATGGGCGCAGAAGCCGCATCTACGTGCTCACCGCTGCAGGCTTTCTCGAAGTGTTCCAAGACCGGGATCACAAACACTACGACCGGGTCGCGCATTACCCGACGCCGCTCCACACGCAAACTGGCTTGTTCGTGCCCGAGTGGGGAAGACTGTTCGCTGCTGCGCAAGGGCAGGGCGAACAGAGCGCCGAGATCCGTGTTTACGAGGCAAACTGAGGCGCAGATGCCGTGCCGCAGGCAAGGTCATCTCAATCCTGCGCCTCGAATACCAGCAGGGCGGCGCCGATGTTCGCGTGAGGTGGAGCGGCGACATAGATGCGATCGCGGGCGACGTAGAAGGTGCCCGTCCGCGTTCCAATGGAAGTGGCCGCCTTTTCCATCGGCACGTAATGGTTGGGATCGGTCTGCTGGAAGACGCTGATCACCCCTTCGCCGCCCGGGACGTAGACGCGATTACGCGCGGCGTCATAGAACAGGTCGTCCATGTCGCCGGCCGCGGGTACACTAGACACGATCGTGCCCGAGGCCATGTCGAAGACGACGAGGTGCGCCGGCTTGCGCGTCCCGACGAAGACCCGCTGATGTGCCTCGTCGAGGGTGAGGGGGAAGTTGGCGGCAGCGCCGCCGAGTCCCCACGTCGTCACCTTGCCTGTCGTGCGATCGATGACCGCCACGTACTTCTTGTCTGCTACGTTGACGAAGATCCGCGGTCCCTTGGCTTCGAGCTGGAAGCCTTCCGGATGCCCTTCGAGCTTGTATGCGATCTCCAGTTTCTTGTTCGTCGTGGCATCGATGACGCCGATGGCTCCGTCTCCGTAGCCCACGTAGACGCGTTTGGCAGCGGCGTCATAACGGAGGTTGTCGGGGTCCTCCCCGAAGTCGACGGTCGCGACGGGAGCGAATGTGGCGCCGTTGAAAACCTTCACGGTTCCATCCGCGGCGTTGGCCACAAAAATCCGGTCAAACTCCGGGACGTAGAGTGTTCCCTGCGGCTCCGATAGTCCGGCAAGGGTGTGGATCCGCTTTCCCGCGAACGCGTCGACGATCTCGACGGTGTTGTTTCCAAGAGCGGAGAAGATCACCCGTTTGCGCTTGGCGTCGATCGTGAAGTGATCCAATCGACCCTCGACACCGGGCAACGGGATCTCCTGAACCAGTCGCAGGGGCGGCGCCTCTCGTTCCGATGAGGGGCCCTGCGCTTGCGCGACCCCTACGCTCACCCTCATTGCGGCGAGGGCGCAAAGCCCAAGTATGCGGACCCGATGCATATTCATGCTGAGCTCCAGGTGACAGCGCCGCACTGTGTGGGTGGCTTCACGGCTGCACTTCGAAGACGAGGATTTCGGCAGCCCGGTCCGGCGCAACGGGGACGGCGACGAACAGTCGCTTCAGCTCCGGGACGAATAAGGATGTCCGCGCCATAGGCCCGGTGGGAACGTGCGCGATCGACTCGTAGTGGTCGGGGTCGATCTGCCTTTCGACGTCCACAAATCCTTCCCCTCCAGAGGCGTAGATGCGCCTTGCAGCACGGTCGAAGTAGATGCCGTCCAAAGTGTTCACGGTAACCATGCGCGCCACCTCCTTTCCCGATTCGGAATCGAGAACGATGATTGCCGGCGGGTTGCGTGTCCCCACGAACAACCGGTGTTTCACCTCGTCCACCGCCAAAGACACCGTGCGCGAGCCGCCAGCCACCGTCCAGGTTTGCATGATCGTGTGCGTTTTGCGATCCAGCACGAGCACGTGGCTCTTCTCCGGAATCACGACGAACACCCGCGGGCTGTCGCTGACGAGGATGGCGCCCGGGTGTGCCTCCGTCTGCACGCCAAATACTTTCTTGCCGCTGATCGCGTCTATGAGCGCGAGCTCGCCGTAGTCGTTCCCGGCGTCCTTACCACCGTGCCCCACGTACAGCTGCTTGCTGTGTGCGTCGTAATCGACAAGGTCCGCCCCTAGCGAGAGATTCTCCGTTCCGGTTACCGCGAGAGTCCTTCCATCGAGCGCTTTGCAGGTGCCGTCGGCGCCACTGGCCACGAAGAGCTTTTTGATGTCGGGGGCATAGAAGACGCCTTGTGGCTTGCTGAAGCCGGCGACATTGCGCACCCACTTGCTCGCTTTGAGATCGATCACTTCCACGGTGTTGTTCTCGAGGGCGGCGACAAACAGCCGATGGCCTTTGAGGTCAATGGCGAGATGGTCCAGCCGTCCGGAGACTTCCGGCAGCGGGATCGTCTTCGTAAGCCGTAGCGGTTCGGCACTCTGGGCGACGGCGGCAAGGCTGACGGCGAATCCAGCTGCAAAGAGCCCCGCAAGCCTCATCACGTGCTTACGCGCGCGGCGGGTCGCTAACCTGCGGGCTGGAACCGTGCATGGATACCGAGATTGTAGGCGCGACCAAGGATGTCTTGGATCGTCGGACCGGTAGTCGTCGCGCTCGCGCCGAATTCGAGGCGCTCCTTGAAGGCATAGAGCGCCTCTTTGCCGTCGGCAGAGTGGGATACGCGGCTCCACGTAGGATTACAGACGCCGACTGTTCGGAAATCCTCCACTACAAGAGCAGGGTCACCCTGACCTTGCGAGGGACGTCATCGCTTCGTGGCTCGAATGCCGCCGCCACTGACGGACAAGGAGATCATTGCGACGCAACTACGCCGGCACCTGCGGACTCCGCCGACGCAGGACCCTCAACCGGGCCGATGAGGCTGGGGCGTGCCCCGCATGCGGGCCCGACTTTCGATGCTCTTATTGGCTTGACGGATATGCATATAAGCGCCATATTGATGCATATGAGAACCACCATGATTATCGATGATGACTTGCTTGTGAGGGCGCAGGAGCTGAGCGGTCTTCGGGAGAAGACGGCGGTTGTGCATGCGGGCCTTCGGGCGTTGATTGCTCGTGAGAGCGGGCGGCGCCTGGCGGCATTGGGCGGGACCGAGCGGGGTCTGAAACCGATTCCGCGCCGGCGGACGCGGCCCGCTCGCTAGCCGGCGATGCTCGTTGATACCTCCGTCTGGGTGGATCATCTGCGCCGGCGAAATGCCACGCTCGTCGAACTCCTTGAGCAGGCCCAAGTCTGCACGCACGACTTCGTCATTGGCGAGCTGGCCTGCGGTAACCTGGCCCAGCGACAGCAGTTTCTCGATTCCCTCGCCGCGCTGCCTCGCGTGCCCGCAGCGAGCCATGACGAGGTGCTCGCGTTCGTCGCCTCTCGCCGTTTGATGGGTCGGGGTCTCGCGTGGGTGGACATGCATCTTCTGGCCGCGGCGGTCCTGGCGAAGATGCCGTTGTGGACGGTGGAGAAGCGTCTTTCGACCATCGCTCAAGAGCTTGGTGCGCACTTTCAGAATTGATCGAACCATGAAGCGCAAGCACGACGACTCGGCGGACAAAATGGCCGAGCTGGCGGGACTCTCCAGTTTGGGAAACAATCGGGAAGCACGTGGCTCCGTAAAGGATGAAGAACAGGAGCTAAGTGCTTGTTTTAATGGCTCCCCGGGTTGGAATCGAACCAACGACCAACGGATTAACAGTCCGATGCTCTACCGCTGAGCTACCGGGGAACGGGCGGGACTCGCGAAGGGCGCGAATTCTCCGGCAACGGTGTCGGCGGAGTCAAGGAAACCGCTCTCACCGCGATCGGCTGCGCGCCAGCAGCCGGCTGTAGGCGAGGGCGTTGATCGCGAGGAGCAGGCCGGCCAGGACCCACTGTGCGCGCCACGTCAATGCGGGCGGGTAGAGCACCGCGACCAGGTGGTGGGCCAGGAATCCGCCCCTGTATCCGGCCTCACCCCCGAGGTAGCGCAGGTGGTTTTCCAGCGGGGTGAGTGGACAGATCGCACCGGAGACCTCCACCCAGCATCCCCACGCGAGCGCGGGCAGGTGCAGCAGCGCGATCCAGCGCCAGCGCCAGGTGAGAAAGCCGCCGAAAATGACGAACGTCGTGAACGTGAAGTGGACGACGACCACAGCATCGGCGAGCAGCGACCAGATCATTGGCCGCGCCGTGTGAGCGCTTCAGGCAGCGTCGACGCGCGCAATCAGAAGGCGCGCGATACGGTCCAGCGCCTGCTCGAGCGTCGGCATGCCGCAGGCAAACGACAGGCGCACGTGGCCGGGCGCGCCGAAGCCTGAGCCGGGAACCACCGCGACGCCGGCCTCGTTCAGCAGCAGCTCCGCGAACTCCCCGTCATCGCGGCAGCCCAGCGCGCCGATGGCGCGCGAGACGTCCGCAAAGGCGTAGAAGGTGCCCGAGCCGGGCAGGCAGCTCACGCCAGGCAGTGAATTCAGGGCCCGCACGACGTAGTCACGGCGCTTCTTGAACTCCTCGGTCATCCGCGTGACGCAGGTCTGATCGGCGTTGAGCGCGGTGGTGGCGGCCTTCTGCGAGATGCTGGAGGCATTGGAGGTCGACTGGCCCTGGATGGTGCTCATCGCGGTGATGATTTCCCTCGGCCCCCCGCAGTACCCAAGCCGCCAGCCGGTCATGGCGTACGCCTTGGAGACGCCGTTAATGGTCACCGTGCGGTGGTAGAGCTCCGGAACCGCCGTCACGAGACTGCAGAACGGCTCGGGCTCCCAGTAGATCTTCTCGTACATGTCGTCGGTGCCGATGAGAATGCGCGGATTCTCGAGCAGCACTTCTCCGAGCCCGCGCAGCTCGGCGTGCGTGTACGCAGCGCCGGTGGGGTTGCAGGGGCTGTTGAGCAGCAGCAGCCGGGTCTGCGGGGTGATGGCCGCGGCCAGCTGGCGCGGCGTGATCTTGTACCCCTGTGCCATCCCGGCAAACGGCATGACCGGCTGCCCGTCCGCCAGCAGTACGATGTCCGGATACGACACCCAGTAAGGGGCGGGAATGATGACCTCATCGCCGGAATCGACCACCGCCATCGCGAGGTTGTAGAGGATCTGCTTGGCGCCGGCGGAGACCAGGATCTGCGAGCGCTCGTAGGTGAGGGCGTTGTCGCGCCCGAATTTGGCGATGATCGCATCCTTGAGCTCATCGGTCCCCTCGACGTTGGTATAGCGGGTGAAGCCACCCTGGATCGCATCCTTGCCCGCCTGCGCAATGTGCGCGGGGGTGTCGAAGTCCGGCTCGCCCGCGCCCAGGCTGATCACGTCCTTGCCCTGCTCCCGCAGCCGCGCAGCCCGGGCGGTTACGGCGAGCGTCGGCGAGGGTTTGACGCGCTGGACGCGTCGTGCGACAGGCAAGGCCACTGAATTTCCTGCATTTCGCTTGAGATCGGACAGTCCCGCTATATTAAGAGATTGTGTCCGCCCCGGCCATCGACAATACATTCGTCGTGGAACAGCAGCCTTTCAAGCTCGAAGCCGACTACGCCCCCGCGGGCGATCAGCCCCAGGCGATCGAGAAGCTTGTCGAAGGGCTCACCGAGGGGCTCGCGCACCAGACGCTGCTCGGCGTCACGGGAAGTGGGAAGAGCGTTGGGCATGACGATCCGCTTCTGATCGCTGAATGCGTTGCCGGCGAGATCCGCACACGTCTCGTGAAGGCTGGTCCCTTCATCGATGACCTCATGAGGAGGCGCGGCTTGCAGGGGGTCGATGGAGCAGAGACGGAGCAGTTTGCCCCGGCTGAGCACGCGTACCTCGCGCCGGCTTACAACCCAGCTAGTGGCGAAACCGCTTGGTACCCGGTTGCCGCCCTGCTGCGGCACCGTGCCCCCGAGCGGATGTTTCGTGTGTCAACGACCTGCGGCCGCTCGATCAGCGTTACTGCAGGTCACAATTTCTGGGTGCTTCGCGAAGGCCGGCCAACCCAGGTCAATACTGAGGACATCCGGCCTTCCGATCTGCTCCCGGTGCCGGAAGCCTTAGGTGCCTTGTCCGAGGGATTGAGGGAGTTGGACATCCTGCCATACCTGGTAGACACCCAGCTCTCGGTTCACGCTGAAGTCCCGATACTGGAGTACCTGGCTGTTGCGGGCAGCGCCCAGTTCGCGTCAACCATTGCTACCTGCGGACTGCAACCCGGCGGGAAGCTGTATGCGATACGCCACGGTGTGCGCGGCAGCGGACTGAAGGTCCGGCACTTCCTAAGTCTGCTGTCCTCAACCAATGATCTGGGCGGGCGATGCAATGAGGCCCGCGTGTCCGTGGGTGCCCAGAAGGCTGCTTGCAGACTGCCCGCACGGCTGCCGCTGTCTGATCGCGTACTCGCGCTGTTCGGTTATTACATCGCCGAGGGAAACGCTCAGGCCAGGTGCCTCATCATCTCAAATCATCACGCCACCATCCGAAAAAACATCGAGGCGGCGCTGAATGAGCTTGGCTTGCCATTCTTTGTCCGTCGGGACTCCGACTACCAGGTCTCTTCGATGGCCTTGCGGTCATTGCTGGCGAAGCTGTGCGGGTGCAAGGCGGGCGGTAAGCGGCTACCGGATTTCTGGCCGCAGCTTTCGGACCGATCGCTCGGCGTACTGCTGAGAGCGTATTTCGACGGTGACGGCACGGTGGGGCATGGCGGCGAGGTCATCGCCACCACCGCCAGCGAGGACTTGGCGTCCGAGTTAGCCTACGCCCTTAAGCGGTTCGCAATCCACGCGCGGTTGCGCAAGGTCTCGAAGCGCGCAACGAACAGCAAGCATGCCGGTGGTGATTATTTTGATGTTGTCGTTTCCAGCCAAACTGACCTCAGACGATACGCCGAGCACATTGGCTTCGACCACCCAGAAAAGCTGGCACGCCTGAAAGGCTTTTTGCGCCGCCGTGCCGACACCAATGTCGATGTGGTCCCGGTGCAGCCAGCCGCGCTGCTTTCGTTGCGGACTGGTGTTGGCCTGTCCATGAAGGCGCTCGCAAAACTGTCGGGTTGTTCTCGGCCCATGCTGAGCCTCATTGAGAGCGGATTGCGACGGCCGAGTCGGCGGTTGCTATCGCGAGTGCTGCAAGCGCTCGCTTCCGAGTACCGAAATGTCTTGGTTTCGGACTTCGCGTGGTGGATCCAATGGCGTGAGATGCGTGCGCTGTGTGCGGCGCATTGGACGCAGGTCTCGAGCGTCGAGCCGATCAATTACCCGCATCCCCACGTCTACGATCTGTCAGTTCCGGGTCCTCAGACCTTTCTTTCAGGTCGGGGAGGGATGTTTGTACACAACACCTACGCAGCCGCGAACGTGATCCAGCGCATGCAGCGTCCCACCATGGTACTGGCGCATAACAAGACCCTCGCGGCGCAGCTGTACGGGGAGTTCCGCGAGTTCTTTCCGCACAACGCGGTCGAGTACTTCGTCTCCTACTACGACTACTATCAGCCTGAGGCCTACGTCCCCTCCTCGGACACCTACATCGAGAAGGACTCCTCGGTGAATGAGCACATCGAGCAGATGCGCCTCTCGGCGACCAAGGCGCTGCTCGAACGCTCGGATTCGATCATCGTCGCGACCGTGTCCTCGATCTACGGCCTGGGCGATCCGCAGGCCTACCTCGCCATGGTGCTGCACCTGAAGCGCGGCGACCGCCTCGAGCAGCGAGGGCTGCTGCGGCGCCTCGCCGACATGCAGTACACGCGTAACGAGCTGGATCTCACCCAGGGCACCTATCGCGTGCGCGGGGACGTCATCGACATCTTTCCGGCCGAGTCCGAGCGCGAGGCGGTGCGGGTCGAGTTGTTCGATGACAGCATCGATTCGATCACGCTGTTCGATCCGCTCACCGGGGCGATCGCCCGCAAGGTGCCGCGGTTCACCGTCTACCCCGGCACCCATTACGTGACGCCGCGCGAGCGGCTGGTGGGCGCGGTGGATCAGATTCGCGAGGACCTGCGCGTGCGCCTCAAGGACCTGCGCGATGCGGGGCGGCTGCTGGAAGCGCAGCGGCTCGAGCAGCGCACCCGCTTCGACATGGAAATGATCCAGGAGGTTGGCTACTGCGCGGGCATCGAGAATTACTCGCGCTATCTGTCGGGGCGCGCGCCCGGGGAGCCCCCGCCGTGCCTGTTCGACTACCTGCCGCGCAACGCGCTGCTGTTCGTCGACGAGAGCCATCAGACCATCCCGCAGCTCGGGGCGATGTACCGCGGGGATCGTTCGCGCAAGGAGGTGCTGGTCGAGTACGGCTTCCGGCTGCCCTCGGCGCTGGACAACCGGCCGCTGAAGTTCGAGGAGTGGGAGCAGCTCGCGCCGCAGATGATTTTCGTCTCCGCGACGCCCGGGGACTACGAGGCCAAGCGCTCCTCGCAGGTGGTCGAGCAGCTGGTGCGTCCCACCGGTCTCGTCGATCCGCAGGTCGAAGTGCGGCCCGTCGCCACGCAGGTGGACGACGTGTTGTCGGAAATCAGGCGCTGCGCCGCGCGCGCCGAGCGGGTACTGATCACCACGCTCACCAAGCGCATGGCGGAGGATCTGACCGATTACCTGAATGAGCACGACGTGCGCGTGCGCTACCTGCACGCCGACATCGAGACCGTCGAGCGCACCGAGATCATCCGCGATCTGCGCCTGGGCAAGTTCGACGTGCTGGTGGGCATCAACCTGTTGCGCGAGGGACTGGACATGCCGGAGGTGGCGCTGGTGGCGATCCTGGATGCGGACAAGGAGGGGTTCCTGCGCTCGGACAACTCCCTCATCCAGACCATCGGGCGCGCCGCCCGCCACATCAACGGCCGCGCCATTCTCTACGCGGACCGCATCACCGGCTCGATGCAGCGCGCGATCGATGAGACCAACCGCCGCCGCCGCAAGCAGCTCGAGTACAACGTGACCCATGGCATTACCCCGCGTGGCATCCACAAGGGCGTCACCGACATCATGGAAGGGGCACGTTCGGAAGCGCCGGCGCCGGGGCGCAAGCGCGGCATCCGCCCCGTGCCTGCGGACCTGCGCCCCGAAGTGCTGGTGAAGGAGATCAAGAAGCTCGAGGCCGAGATGTTCAGGAAGGCGCGTAACCTCGAGTTCGAGCAGGCGGCCTCACTGCGCGATGAGATCGAGCGCCTCAAGCAGCTGGAGCTCGGATTGCCGGTGCCCTTGAAGCAAGCGTAAGTGCTTGGAATGTCACGTATTAGCTTGCTTCGATCCCCTCTCTCTTGTATCGTTCGCGCCCCTCAGCGCAGCAAGGGCCTTCAGGCGCGTAGCTCAGTGGTAGAGCATCACCTTGACATGGTGGTGGTCGGTGGTTCGATCCCACTCGCGCCTACCAGATGAGTGAAGAGGGCGTTCCCGACAGTGCAGCAAGCGGGAGCGCCCTCTTAATTTGGCGCGAGCCCCAAGCGGCATGAGTCCCGAGTACGACTGAAATTTCCGCTATGCCCGTTGTCACCCTGCCCGATGGCAGTCAGCGCCGCTTCGACCACCCGGTGACGGTGGATGAGGTCGCGGGCGGCATTGGCGCGGGACTGCGCAAGGCGGCGCTCGCCGCGCGCGTGAACGGCAAGCTGGTCGACACCTCCTACGTCATTGCCGAGGACGCGCATCTCGCCATCGTGACCGACAAGGACCCGGAGGGGCTCGAGGTCATCCGCCACTCCACGGCGCACCTGCTGGCGCAGGCGGTGAAGGAGCTGTTCCCGGAGGCGCAGGTGACCATCGGCCCGGTCATCGAGGACGGCTTCTATTACGACTTTGCCTACCAGCGTCCCTTCACCCCGGAGGATCTCGCCGCCATCGAAGCGAAGATGACCGAGCTCGCCCAGGCGGACCAGAAAGTCACCCGCCGCGTCCTGGCGCGCGATGAGGCGGTGAGGTTCTTCAAGAGTCTGGGTGAGATCTACAAGGCCGAGATCATCGCCGGCATTGCGGACAAGGACGAGATCAGCCTGTACGGGCAGGGCAACTGGGTCGACCTGTGCCGCGGACCGCACGTCCCCTCCACGGGGAAGCTCAAGGCGTTCAAGCTTACCAAGGTCGCGGGGGCTTACTGGCGCGGCGATTCGCGCAACCAGATGCTGCAACGCATTTACGGCACCGCCTGGCCCGACAAGAAGCAGCTCGATGGGTATCTGCACCGGCTCGAGGAGGCCGAGAAGCGCGATCATCGGCGCATTGGCAAGGATCTCGACCTGTTTCACCTGCAGGAAGAGGCGCCGGGGGCGGTCTTCTGGCACCCCCGGGGCTGGAGCGTGTTCCAGTCGCTCATCAGCTACATGCGCGAGCGCCAGAACGCGGCCGGGTACGAGGAAGTGAGCGCGCCGGAACTCATGGATGTGGCCCTGTGGGCTCAGTCCGGGCACCTGGAGAAATTCGGCGAGAACATGTTTCTCACCCAGACCCCCGATCAGCGGCGCTACGCGATCAAGCCCATGAACTGCCCCGGGCACGTGCAGATCTTCAAGCACGGCCTGCGCAGCTACCGCGAGCTGCCCGTGCGGCTCGCCGAGTTCGGCAAGGTGCACCGTTACGAGCCCTCGGGTGCCCTGCACGGATTGATGCGCGTAAGGGCTTTCACCCAGGACGACGGCCACGTGTTCATCACCGAGGATCAGATCACCTCCGAGTCGGTGGCCATCACGAGACTCATCCTGGACATTTACCGCGACTTCGGGTTCGAGGACGTGGGCATCAGGTACGCCGATCGCCCGCCCAAGCGGGTCGGGAGCGACGACATCTGGGACCGCGCGGAGGCGGCGCTCAAGGCGGCTTCCGCCGCAGCGGGCATCGAGTACACCCTGAACCGGGGGGAGGGTGCCTTCTACGGGCCGAAGCTCGAGTTCGTGCTCCGGGATGCCATCGGGCGCGACTGGCAGTGCGGCACGCTGCAGGTGGACCTGAACATGCCCGAGCGGCTCGGGGCGTACTACATCGATGAGCACAGCGCCAAGCGCACGCCGGTGATGCTGCACCGGGCGATTTTCGGCTCGCTGGAGCGCTTCTTCGCGATCCTGCTCGAGCATCACGCCGGGAAGCTGCCCGCGTGGCTGTCGCCCGTCCAGGCGGTCGTGCTCAGCATTACCGACCGGCAGGATGAATATGTTCGTCGCGTCACGGAAACCCTGAAAAATCAGGGTTTTCGGGTAGAGTCCGACTTGCGCAACGAGAAGGTCGGCTTTAAGATTCGCGAGCACACGTTGAGGCGTGTTCCGTATCTTCTGGTGGCGGGCGACAAGGAAGTAGCCGCTAATCTGTTGTCAGTGCGCTCACGAAGCGGCAAGGACCTGGGCACGATGGTCCCGGAGACGTTCGCCGAACGGCTCCGTGTCGAGCTCGAAAGCCGCGGGCGCGAGGCAGTGGAGGGTTGACGAATCGCTAGTGCAATAAAGCGGGTGCGGCGCAATGAAGAGATCAACGCGCCGCAACTGCGTGTGATCGCGGCCGATGGGTCGCAAGCCGGGGTGATGTCCCGCTACGACGCCCTGCAGATGGCGTCCGCCGCTGAACTTGATCTGGTCGAGGTGTCGCCGACCGCCGAACCGCCGGTGGTGCGCATCATGGATTACGGGAAATTCCTGTTCGAGCAGAACAAGAAAGCCCACTCCGCCAAGCGCAAGCAGAAGCAGATCCAGGTCAAGGAAGTGAAATTCCGGCCCGGCACGGGGGAGGCGGATTACCAGATCAAGCTGCGTAATCTGACGCGCTTCCTGACCGAGGGCGACAAGGCCAAGGTGACCCTGAGGTTCCGTGGCCGTGAGATGGTGCACCAGGACATCGGGCGCAAGCTCCTAGATCGGGTCTCGGGCGACCTGGCCCCGCATGCGGTGGTCGAGCAGAACCCGCTCATGGAAGGCAAGCAGATGGTCATGGTGTTTGCACCGAAAAAGAAGTAACGCTCACGCGGGCCGCAAGGCCCGTGGAGCGTTCGCCCGCAGCGGCTGCGCGAGCAGCCAGCGAACGGGCTACACAACCAGGAGTGCTACGATGCCCAAGTTGAAAACCAACCGGGCCGCGGCCAAGCGCTTTCGCAAGACGGCGAAGGGCTTCAAGGGCTACGCGGCCAACCGTCGCCACAATCTCGGCCACAAGGACCGCAAGGTCAAACGCCAGGCGCGCTCCGGCGGCTCGAGTCTCGTGCACGACAGCGATGTCGGCCGTCTCGAGCAGCTCCTCCCCAATCACAAGTAAGCGGGCACTACCATGGCACGAGTGAAGCGTGGCGTGACGGCCGGCCGGCGTCACAAGAAAGTTCTCGGCAAGGCGAAGGGCTACTACAACGCCCGGCGCAAGGTCTATCGCGCGGCCAAGCAGGCCGTCATCAAGGCAGGGCAGTACGCCTACCGCGACCGGCGGCAGAACAAGCGTGAGTTCCGCGCCCTGTGGATCACGCGCATCAACGCCGCGGCGCGCCTGTACGGGCTCTCCTACAGCCGCATCATCAACGGCCTGAGCAAGGCCGGAGTCGAGATCGACCGCAAGGTGCTCGCGGACATCGCGGTGCACGACACTGCGGCATTCGGCGCGATCGCGCAGCAGGCAAAGAGCGCCCTCGGCATCGGCTGACCGGAGGGGGCGCTCTTGGCAGACCTGACGGTCATTACCCGGCAGGCGCTCGACGAGGTGGCCGCCTGCGGCGATCTCGCGGCGCTCGAGGACGCGCGTGTGCGCTGGCTGGGCAAGAAGGGGCGCATCACCGAGCTTCTGAAATCGGCGGGCAAGCTCGTTGCGAGCGCAGGCCCCGAGGCTGTGGCACGGGTGCAAAAGGCGCGCGCTGACCTGGAAGCGGCAATCGTGGCGCGGCGCGCCGAGATCAGCCGCGCCGACATCGAAAGAAAGCTGGTCGCCGAGCGCATGGACGTGACGCTGCCCGGCCGGGGCGAGGAGCCGGGCGGGCTGCATCCGGTGACCAAGGCGCGCCTGCGCATCGAGACCCTGTTCCGCCGCGCCGGCTTCGATGTCGCCTCGGGACCTGAGATCGAGGACGACTTCCACAACTTCGGTGCGCTCAACATCCCGCCCGATCATCCGGCGCGAGCGATGCACGACACGTTCTACTTTGCCGACGGGCGGCTGCTGCGCACCCACACCTCGCCGGTGCAGATCCGCGCGCTGCTCGAGCACGGGGCGCCGCTTGCCGTGATCGCGCCGGGCCGCGTCTATCGGTGCGACTCGGACATGACCCACTCGCCGATGTTTCATCAGCTCGAGGGTCTGGCGGTGGGCGAGAACGTCAGCTTCGCCAACATGAAGGCGGTGCTGCACGGCTTTCTGCAGGCCTTCTTCGAGCGCGACCTCGCCATGCGGCTGCGCCCCTCGTACTTCCCGTTCACCGAGCCGTCCGCGGAAGTGGATATGTCGTGCGTGTTCTGTGACGGTAAGGGTTGCCGTACCTGCAAGCACAGCGGCTGGCTGGAGATCTCCGGCTGCGGCATGGTGCACCCGAACGTGCTGCGCGCGAGCGGTGTCGACCCCGAGCGCTACACCGGCTACGCCTTCGGCGCCGGCATCGACCGCCTCGCGATGCTGCGCTATGGCGTGAACGACCTGCGGCTGTTCTTCGAGAACGATCTGCGTTTCTTGCGGCAGTTCCGGAGCTTCGGCGCATGAAGGTCCCGTACTCCTGGCTCGCCGAGTGGGTGAAGCTGCCGTGGCCGGCGCCCGAGCTCGGCTCACGCCTCACCATGGCCGGGATCGAGCTCGAGGCGCTCGGTGCCGCGGCGCCGCCCTTCACAGGGGTGCTGGTCGCGCAGATCGTGAGCGCTGAGCCGCACCCGCAGGCGGACAAGCTGCAGGTGTGCCGCGTGTCGACCGGGAGCGGCGCACCGCTGCAGATCGTGTGCGGTGCCGGCAATGCGCGCGCCGGCCTCAAGAGTGCGCTCGCGCTGGTGGGTGCGCAGTTGCCGGGCGACCTCACCATCAAGGCGGCGAAGCTGCGTGGGGTGGAGTCCCAGGGCATGCTGGCCTCCGCGAAGGAGCTCGGCCTGGCGGACGCGTCGACCGGAATCCTGGAGCTGCCGCAGGATGCCCCGCTTGGCCGAGCCTTGCGCGAGTACCTGGCGCTCGACGAGCCCGTGCTCGATCTGAATGTCACCCCCAATCGGGGCGACGCCATGTCGGTCATCGGCATCGCCCGCGAGGTGGCAGCCCTTGCCGGCACCGAAGTCTCGGGCCCCGCGATCGGCAGCGCGCCCGCCGGACATGCGCAGCGGCTGGCGGTGCACCTCGAAGCGCCGGCGGCATGCCCACGGTTCGCCGGCTGCATCCTGCGCGGCGTCAACAATCGCGCCGAGACGCCGCTGTGGATGCGTGAGCGGTTGCGGCGCGCCGGTGTGCGCGCTATCAGCCCGGTGGTGGATGTCACCAACTACGTGATGCTCGAGCTGGGACAGCCCATGCACGCCTACGATCTGAAGAAGCTCCGGGGCGACATCCGGGTGCGTCTGGCGCGCGCCGCTGAGCCGGTCACGCTCCTCGATGGCAATACCGTCAGCGCGCCAGCCGAGGTCCTGCTGATCACCGACGGCGAGGGCGCGGTGGGACTGGCGGGCATCATGGGGGGATTGCGCACCGCGGTGAGTGAGGAGACCACGGACGTGTTCCTGGAGTCCGCGTACTTCGCGCCCGATGCGCTGCTGGGGCGCGCGCGCCGCCTGGGCCTGCAGACCGACGCCAGCCAGCGCTTTGAGCGCGGCGTCGATCCGACCCAGCAGGGGCGCGCCATCGAGCGCGCGATTGCGTTGCTCACCCCGGTGGCCGGTGGCACCGCAGGCCCCGTCGAGGTGACGCAATCCGTCCCGCACCTGCCGCAGCGTCCCGCTGTGCCGTTGCGCGCGCAGCAACTGACGCGTCTGCTGGGGGTGGAGCTGCCCGCGCAGCGCATCGAGGCGACGCTCGCGGGCCTGCAGATGCAGGTGACGCGCAGCGCGAACGGCTGGCAGGTCACGCCCCCCGCGCACCGCTTCGATATCGGGATCGAGGCGGACCTCATGGAGGAGGTCGCCCGCGTGGTGGGCTTCGAGGCCATCCCGGAGACCGATGCTCGGGTGCCACAGCGCTTTCGCAGCCTGCCCGAGGAGCACCCGCCGGAAGCGGCGGTGCTCGGCATGCTCGCGGCGCACGGCTACCAAGAAGCGATCACGCTCGCCTTCGTCGATCCGGTGCTGCAGGAGCGGTTATTCCCCGGGCGAGCGGCCCTGGCCCTTTCGAATCCGATCGCGAGCGACCTGTCCGTCATGCGCGTGTCGTTGTGGCCGGGGCTGCTGCGTGCCGCGCTCGAGAATCAGCGCCGCCAGGCCGATCGCATCCGGCTGTTCGAGCACGGCACGCGCTTCGAGATGAGCGGGGGCACGCGGGAGATCGACACGCTCGCGGGGCTCGCGTGCGGCGCGCGCTTGCCCGAGCAGTGGGGTGTGCCGAAGGACATGCGCGCCGGCGCGGACTTCTACGACATGAAGGGTGATCTCGCGGCCCTCTTCGCGGCGACGGGAGCACGGCAGTCGTTCAGGTTCGAGCCGGGCTCGCAGCCGGCGCTGCACCCAGGTCGCACGGCGCGGGTGCTGCGGTGCGGTCAGTCAGTGGGTTGGCTCGGGGAATTGCATCCGACGCTGGTACAGACGCTGGAATTTACATATCCGCCGATGCTGTTCGAGCTGGACTTCGACGCAGCTCTGGCCGTCAAGCGCGCCACTTACGAGGAGATCTCGCGCTTTCCACAGGTGCGGCGCGACCTCGCCGTCGTCGTGGACGAGTCGGTGACTTTAAGTACCCTGGCCGAGCGTGTAACCTTGGCGGCCTCAAGCCTGCTGCGTGATCTCCGCATTTTCGACGTGTATCGGGGCCCTGGCCTCGAAAAAGGTCGAAAAAGTGTCGCCTTAGGCTTGATTTTTCAGGCTATTTCTCGCACTCTTACAGATGATGATGTGGAGCGCCTCATGGGCTCCGTGATAGCGGATCTGCGCGAGAACTTGAACGCAAGAATTCGAGAATAAAGAAATGGCCCTGACAAAAGCGGAGATGGCCGAGGCGTTGTTCAACCAGCTCGGGCTCAACAAGCGTGAAGCACGTGAGCTGGTGGATCTGTTCTTCGAGGAAGTCCGTGCCGCGCTGTCCGGCGGGGAACAGGTGAAGCTCTCCGGCTTCGGCAACTTTGACCTGCGTGACAAGAACCAGCGTCCCGGTCGCAATCCCAAGACCGGCCAGGAGATTCCGATCAGCGCGCGCCGCGTGGTGACTTTCCGCCCGGGGCAGAAACTCAAGGCACGGGTCGAAGCCTATGTTGGAGCCAAAGAATAACGCCCAGCTACCGGCGATTCCCGGCAAGCGCTACTTCACCATCGGAGAGGTGAGTGAGCTGTGCGGCGTGAAGCCGCACGTGCTGCGCTACTGGGAGCAGGAATTCCCGCAGCTGAAGCCCGTCAAACGACGCGGCAACCGGCGCTATTACCAGCGCCAGGACGTGATCGTCATCCGCCAGATCCGCAGCCTGCTCTACGACCAGGGCTTCACCATAGGCGGGGCGCGCAACAAGCTCACCGGCGAGGAAGCGCGCACCGACGTGACGCAGAGCCAGCAGATCGTGAGGCAGGTGCGGGTCGAGCTCGAGGAGCTGATGAAGGTGCTGCGGCGCTGAGCGTCGCGGCGAGCCGAAAACGGCGTATCATGTTTTCAGCGCGCGGTGGGTCCCCGGCCGGCGCGCGAGAGTCTTTGCCAAATAAGAACAATCGTGTCGGAGCGTGGCGCAGCCTGGTAGCGCACTTGCATGGGGTGCAAGGGGTCCCGAGTTCAAATCTCGGCGCTCCGACCAGTTTTTTCAGGGTGCCGAAAACCTCCGGTGGTCCCACGAGTGTTCCCGTTTCTGCGGAACCACTCCCGACACCGCGCATGCGCGGCAGGGTGTGGGAATGACCACCTCAATCATGGATGCGCACGCGGCCCGCCTCGACGATCCACAATCGACCGCTCAGCGCCTCCCGCTGCAGCAACGCGATCGCGTTCGCCAATGCAGCGGTGACAGGTCCGGAGCCTGTGTACCGAGCCGGAGGACCATGACCCCGGCGTACCGACCGGGCGGCTAGCGATGAATATTGGCGAAGTCCAAATCCAACGTGACGAGTGCGCGGCCTTCCAGCCGGCAGACCTCGATGATGCGCGGATCGACTGCACCTCCGAGCGCCTGCTCCAGCGCTCGACGTCCGTCGGCGTGTGGCACAAGGGAGCGCACTATGCAGCGAAGCCCCGCCAGCGACAAGCCTCGCGGGGCGTTTTCCGCGGTTGCCGATGTCGAGTAGATCGAGCCCCGCAGTGCATCCACCCGACTCAGAGCAACCGGATCGGTCTGCGAGTCTGCTCTGCCCACATTCCCAGGAGCGGCACGGCTGCGATCAGGACACTGAGCAACGTCACGATGTATGGGCCGTACTGACGCGAAATGCCCATGACATCCCGGCTGAGACGCGGCCAAGCCGTGACTACGGCAACCACCAGCAAGAGTGCGATTCCCAGCGTGTCGAGCGTCAGCAGGCGCAGCATCGACCTACGCCAGTTCTGCAGCTCCGAAAGGGCTCTCCGATAACGTACCCGTTCCTGCTGCCGTGCGAGCATAGCCCGCTCGGTGGCGCCGATCTGCGATTCGGCTCGCAAACGTGCCATGAGCCGGGCGTCGAAGTCTGCTCCTGTGTCGAGGCCACTGAAGAGCGCCCGCAGGTGTTTGTCGAGTTCGGAATCAGGTGTGCTCATGCGGTCGCACTTATTTGCCGGCGGCAGCGCTCATCCGGGCGCGCGCGCGATGCAGCAACGTTTTCACTGTTCCAACGGGCATCGCCAGCATATTAGCTACCCCCTCGTGGGATTGCTCTTCCATGTAGAAGAGCATGATGACTTGCCGTTGCTTCGTGGGGAGCTGATCGACGAGCCGCAGGAGCGCAGCACGGTCGACGATGTCATCGGCTGATGGAGCAGGATCGATCGCTTCCACCGCGTCCATCACGTCCGGATCGCTGAGAGAGGACTGCGAGCGTCGTGCACGGAGCGCTGACAAGCTCGCGTTTCGGGCAATCGCGTAAATCCACGTGGACAACGAGGCGCGGCCGTCAAACCCGGGCAGAGCCCGCCAGACCTTGATGAACACGTCCTGGGTCACGTCTTCTGCCGCCTCACGGTCGCGAAGAAAGCTGTACGCCAACCCAAAAACCTTGCGTCGGAAGGCAGGCAGTAGCAGGGCGATCGCCTCATCGCGGCGCTCCGAGCGCACGAGCTCCAAGGCTCTGGCATCGGTCAACACGGCGTCGCATCGCCCGTTTCGTCCGACCCCGATGTTTTCACTCTCCTTAAGGCGTCTGATCGCTACCGGACGCGGGCGCTTCGCGCTTCGGGCCTGCCGTGCTGTGCCCTTCCACAAAATAGTAGATGAGATAGGCAGCGCCGACGGCGACCGCGATCCAGCCGAATGATCCCGTCTGACTCCCAAACCGGTCGTGCACGCCAAATGTGAGGGCGAGGCCGATACCGAGCCAGATCAGACCGCGCAGCAGATAGCGTGAGCGCGGCGCCATCTGCTCGGGCTGCGCAACTGGCTCCGGCAGCAGCTCCAGGCCCTTCTCGATGGCCGCCATCCGCTCCTTATGGCGGCAGTCAATCTCGCGCATCCTGCGCCGGTACCACACCACGATCCAGACGATCAATGCACCCAAACTCACCGTGACCGAGATAATCGGAATCAGGAGGGCCATTACAGGGAGCAGAGGCTCAGTCCACATGGTCACAACCTCGTTTCAGCCGATGAGTAGGTGCAGGAACCCCTCGATCTCGGGACAGTGCCGCGCGATGAGATAGCCGACGATCGCACCGATCACGGCGGCTGACAGGGAATCGGTCATCGCACTTTTCTGGCGTAGTCATTCTCGCGCGTCACAGGGGTTGATACGCGTAGCCGGCTCACTGAGTTTCAGGGTTGAGACCTTTTTTCGCAGCTATGGTGAAACCCCGCAGCCCGCCGGCGCGTATCAATCGAGGGACTCTATCCGGGTGCCGTCCGCTGGCCCGGGAGCCCCGCCGTATGGGCGGCTTTAACCAGCGCCCGGATCGTCTCGAGCGGCGACACCGGCAGGTTGTGAACGCCGCCGAAACCTCGCTCGAAGAACGTTTTCACGCAGATGGCCCCGTCGGATGGCCACCCGCGCCGAAGGATCAGGCTCGCGAGTGGCTAGTCCCAGCGGTTCGCGTTCTTCGGGAAACCCGGACGTTGCACCGTAACGACGCAGAAGCGTTGGCCGGTCGGAGCCTCCATCACCACCCAGCGCTCGAGGCGTTCCACCACCTTGGCTCCCAGCTTAGTCAGGCGCGCCACTTCGGCAGCGATGTCGTCCGTCTCGACGTCGATGTGGACCCGGCTCTCGTGCTCGACGCGCTGGATCTCCACGATAGGCTCGTCGGGCGGGGTGTGCAGCATGCGGTAGTTGCCGCGGCTGCCCGGATGGCCGGGATCCACGGGGCGACCCAGCGCCTCGCCCCAGAAACGGGCGGCGCCGTCCAGATCGGAGGTGCGGCAGTCGATCAGCACGGCGCAGAGACGGGAATGGTGCATATCAGTGCCCTCGGATAGCGCTGCGAGGTCTTGATGGTCTATTCCACACTCAGTACGACCTTCCCTCGGGCGTGCCCTGCTTCCAGATACCGCAGCGCCTCGGGGGCCTCGCTGAGCTTGTAACGCCTGTCGATGACAGGCGTCACCTTAGCGGACCGCATGAGCTCGCCCAAGGTGGCCAGGTCTTCCTTGCCGAGGTCCGCCAGCATCATGCCGGCCTTCTGGCTCATGAACGGCGACAGCACCAGGGCCTGGAGCGGTGTCGCCAGCCACCCGAACCAGTTACCGGGGGTGGTCGAGCCGATCATGACGTAGATGCCGTTGGGATTCAGGACGCGCTTGTATGCCAGCAAGGAGTGGGTTCCGACGTTGTCCACAATCAGGTCGTAGTGTTGCGCGCCCTGGGTGAAATCCTCCCGGGTGTAGTCGATGACGTGATCAGCGCCGAGCGACCGGACCATATCGACATTCCGTGTGCTGCATACGCCGGTCACCTCTGCGCCGAATGACTTGGCGATCTGCACGGCGAACGTACCCACACCCCCCGAAGCACCGTTGATCAGGACCTTCTGGCCGGCGTGAATATGTCCCTTGTCGCGCAGAGCCTGCAACGCGGTGATTCCTGCGATCGGTACGGCAGCTGCCTGCTCAAATGAAACGTTGCTCGGTTTCAGCGCGACCGCCCGTTCCTCGCGGACGGTGACGTACTCGGCAAAGGCCCCGGACCTCCCGCCGAAGACCTCGTCGCCTGGCTTGAACCGCTTGACGCTCTTCCCGACCGCCTCGACAGTCCCTGCGAAGTCGACGCCCAACCGCGGGTTTTCGGGCTTTCCGAAGCCGGCGTCCATGCGCACGAGGTACGGGGTGCCTTCCATGTGGTGCCAGTCGAGAGGATTGACCGACGCCGCGTGCACCTTGACCAGGACTTCATTGTCCGCGGGGGTAGGCTTGGGAATGTCCTCATACCTGAGGAGGTCGGGTGAACCGTAGCAACGATGGACAATGCCCTTCATCAGGGTGACGCCAGCAGGAGGTGAGGGCGCCGGACCGCACGCGGACGTGTGGCTCATTGCAAGCGCCAGCGACAGCGCCCCCAGTGCCACGAGCATTACCAGTACGCCCAGGATTTTATAGCGTAGTTTCATGGATCCCCCGGCGCTTGCATGGAGGATCAGGATCGTTGCCGCGCTCCCGCGGGTCAGTCCCGAGCTCCCCGATCAGAAGTGTACCGCAGGCCGTGGGGTGCGCGGGATCGCTCGACCGCAAAACAGAGTCGCTCCACGGCAGCAGAGCAAGCGCCCTGCGCGGTGCACTGAAATGGGCGCCTCGTATTACGGGCTCATACTATCGGCGCGAACGCGGTCAAGGCGGCCTGTGCCGCCGCCGAGCCCAGACCCTGCATCGGCAACAGCGTGGAGAACTGGCTGCTGGTCCCGAGGAGTCCCATGTAATTGAGAATGACCACCTGCACGAGCTGGTTCACGGCGTTCGCAGCCGGACTGGAAGTCGGCACGACCGAACCGTCGGCGCTGAAGTAGCCAATCTGTTGGCTCGCCGCGCCGTTGAGGAGCTGTGGCCGGCCCTTCGGGCTGTAGACGAGGAAGAAAGTCGATGCCGTGTCCTGGTTGTCGCCTTGCCACCCGAGCTTGCCGCGGCCGGCAGTGCTGCCGTCGATCGAGCTGGTTGCGCTGAGGGAGCCGTCGCTGAACACGTAGATCATCACCGGAGAGCCGACCCGCTGTGCATACTCGAGGACGGCGCCGATCATCTGGCCCGCCTTGAAGTTGCGGGTCTCGCCGGTGGCCCGGGTGCTGTCGTGATAGTCGAAGCCACCGAGGGTGATGGTGCCCGCACCGGCGTACCCGTTGAGCACCAGCTTCATGACAGTGGCCGTCTTCGCGATGTCTGAATCCGCGAAGTCCGTCGCAGTGAAGATCGGCGAGGCGCCGCCGATGATGTTGACATCCTGCGTCGGATCCAGCGCCGAGGAACTCCCGAATGCATCCGCTGTGTTCGCCGTCTTCACGTAGGCGCAGCGGACCTGGTTCTTGAGGTTCGCATCGGCGGCCGGGTCCGTGTAGAACTCGACTCCCGCGCTGGTCGGCGCCGGGCGGGCAAGTTTCCCCGTGAATGCCGTGGTCGGATCCGTTGCGTTCGGGTTGTAGGGCGTGGTGCCGCCGCTGATGCGGGTCACGGACTCGAGGACCGCCACGGCAAGGGGGTCGCCCGTGCCACTGCCTGACTTGACCAGGGCAACGGCGTCGCTCGGCTGGCTGATCTTCGTCGGCTGCAATGTCGGGTCGATCAGGGCCGTCGGCGCCGCCGAGTTGCCGCCCGATACCGTCGACTGGCTGCCGATCAGAGTCAGGAGTTTGCCCTTCGCACCGGCCTTGGCGATGCCGTACATGGGATTGTGCGGATTGTTGCCGGTATCGTTCTGCGACAGCGCGCAGATCACCGCCCCGTTCGTACCGGCAGCGGTCACCGGAGTGGTCGCCTTGCTGAGAATGCCTCTCAGGATGGCGCCATCCGAATGCCAGAGCAATCCGAGCGCGTTGCTGATGAAGCCGCTCGAAGTCGGCAGCATGTTGCCGGGCAAGCCGAGCTTCGCGTAGCCTGCGGCCGACAGCAGGTTGCTCTGGCCTCCCTGCACGCCCACGAGCACCTCGGAGCCGACGAGGTTGGCCCCACCGGCGAGATCGAAACAGATGAAGGGAACACCGGAGATCGCAGCTACTGCCGATGGTACGTTACATTGATTCGCCGCGAGCAGCGCCTGCATGTCGGTCGACAGCGCGTTCGCGTTGCCGGACCTGAGCACCGCTGCCAGCCACGCGGGCGCCATGATGACCGCGGGGGCGCTGAGCAATCCTGCTGAAACGAAGTCGCGCCGCGTGACGGGACGCTTGTGGTTCTCGTGCAGGAGCGGCTCGCCCAGAGCACGGGGCCGCGCAGGCTTTTTGCGAATGAACATGTGGGTTCTCTCCTTATCCCCGTTACTGCAGAGTCACCGCGGCGCTGGCGAGCACGGCCGTGCAGGCCGCCTTGGTAGCCTGGGACACGGTTGCAGTGGCGCTCAGAGTCGGGATTCGGGTGAGCAGCGCGTCGAGCTCGTTGTGCGCGGCGGTTGCCGCGGTGGTGTCGACGTTGGTACCGATCGCGTTCGCAATCAGCGCGTTGATCACGATGCCGCGGTTGGTCGTATTCGGCATGGCCGCGCCGAAGAACGCCGCCGAGGTCGCAGTGATGCTGGCGTCGAGTCCGGGTCCGAAGAAGGCATCACGCAACGACTGTGTATCGACCAGCTGTCCGCAGTATGCCGTGGCCAGCTGCGTGATGGCCGTCTGTTGGGCCGTCAGGAACGCGTCGATCCGCGACGAGGGGGGCAGCGATTGCTGCTCCGAGTTGTACAGTGTCGAGACCGTCGGGTTCGTGATCGGCACACCTGTGATGGCAGACATGGAGCGATTCACCCTCTCGAAGGTCGCAATGCCGAAGTCCGGTCGCGGCGTGTCGTCGGGCGTCATCGGCGGGTTGCTGATAGTCGGTCCGACGAAGGGGTGTAAGTTGGAGCCGAGCTGGTCGAACGAGAGGAAGAAGATGTCGCTGTCCGCTCCCCTGTCGGCGGCGATCACCGCCCCGACGTTCGACAGCAGCTGACCGCTCGCGAAAGTGTAGTTCGGGGAGCCGACGGTGGCGTTCACCGTTACATACGACTGCCCGACGCTCGCAATCGTACCGTTCACACCGATGCGAATGCCGCTGATCGGAATGTTCGCCGGCGTCGCATTCGGGTCCAGGCTGATGAACCGGGGTTTTCGCAACAGATAACTGTAAGAGTCGTACTGGCTGGCTTCCATCATGATGAAGGACTGCAGCACGCCCGTCAGGGAGCTCACGTTGAACAGCAAGTAATAGCGCTCGCCCACCCCGGCGGCGAAATTCTGCTGGACCTGGGCAGCCGTGAGTGCACGACTGTGAATCGCGGCGAACTTGATGACACCCTGCCACTGCCTCTGGCCGGTGGTCTCGTTCCCGAGCACGAGCGCGAACGTGCCGTCCCAATTGCCGACGGTCCCTCCCTTGCCGGGATCCGCATCGCCCGTGTACTTGCCGTTCACGTAGATCTGCTGTCCGTTTACGGCGTCGTAGGTCAACACGACGTGCTGCAGGGACGCCTGTGCGAACATGCCTGTCGCGGACGTCAGCAGCGCCGGAGCGCCGTTGTTGTCCGTGTTGCTGCTGCGTGTGCGGGCCTCGTACTGCATGGCATGCTGTCCGAGGGTCATGTTGCGGTGGGTATTGTCGCCCGAGTACGTAACGATATAGGCATTCGACTGGGCAACGTTGGCCGGTGTTGCCCACACTTCGATGGAGTACTCGCCTGTCGACTGGATCATCTGCGCGAGCTTCTGGGAGGCGGAGGCGGACGCCTGCGCCGAGCCGCCGGCGCCGATGCTGATGCCCCATCCACTGACCCAGCCGATGCCCGTGAGCGTGAGGTCCGCCCCCGGCGCGACTGCGCTCGTGTCATAGGCCGTGCTGCCGCTGCCCGTCTTGAACTCGTACTTCGCGATGAGGTTGGCCTCGTAGCGGCTGGCGCCCGAGGCGGGCGTCCCCTGCTTGAGGGAGAGCGCTCTGGAGAGCACGAGCGTCGGATCGACGTTCGTTACCGGAATCTGGTCCGCATAGGAGGTGATCGCGGCCAGCATTGCCGCGGCACTTCCCGGGCAGTCGGGCGCGCCGCCGGCGGCCGTCGCCCAGCAGTGGTGGAACTGATCACGGAGCCTGACGACGAAGCGCGACTGGCTCGGGGTATTGAGATTCAACCTCGGTTGGGCCGCGATATAGGCTTGGGCAGGATCCGAGCTCGCGTGGTACGGTGTCTGGGGCGTAGCCGCATCGGGACGGTGGCAATCGCTGCAGAACCGCCTCAGGATGGGCGACCAGATCAGAGCCTGGAACTGACTCGAGTCTGCCGGGAAGAGCTTGCTGCCGCCGACACTCTGGTCGGGCGGCGGCGTGAGAACAATACCCGCAGCCGCGCTCGATGTACCGCCGATCCAGCTCTTGATCCACGTAGTCATCATGTTGGCGCAGTCCTGCGCGCTCGCCAGGAAGCAGTTATGACCGCCGCCGACCTTGAGAACGAGCTCCGACTGGGTGGGGTCGGTGAAATTCACCAGCGGGCCGGTCGCCTGGTACGCGAGGTTGACATCGTCCGAACGCGCGAACAGCGGTGCCTGACCGCCTGCCTGGTGGCAGCCGCCGCAACGATCGGAGCCGCTGATGTTCACCCAGAGATTGGTCTGGAACGAGAGCACGTCGGCATTCGCAGCCGCGGGCCCGCTGTAGCCGGTGCCGCCGCTGCCGCCGCCTGCGCCTGGGCCTGGGCCCGGACCCGTCCCTGGCCCGGAACCGGTAACGGTGTTGTCAGGGGAGGCGAGTGGCAAGCGGCTGCAAGCCGCGACCGTGATCAGAAGCAGGGTCAACGCAAGGACTGGCAGGCTCTTCAGCGCGCGCAGGCCGCCAGGAATGAGTTCGAACCCGTTCACGAGATGCTCCGCGTTCATGGCGGCTCTCCTTTTTCCTTGGCCTACTGCCCCGCGCACGCGGCGGCGGATTGCTGGAAGACCTGTTTGAGCTTGTAGCCGCCCGCCTTGAAGTTAGCCTTGATCGCGGCGACCGTCGTCTGGTCGGACGTGCTCGTCGGAGCCCGGAAGCACACCGTCTGGAACACCTTGGTGACCTGGCATTGCGCGAACGCGTCGCTCGCGGCCAGCTCCTGCCCGAGGGATTTGGCGCCCACGCCGCTGCCCGGAAGCGTGCCGTCCCAACCGAGGGTGGCGTTCGGCCCGTCGCGCCAGCGGTTCGACCAGCTGTTGTCCGGGGTAACGAAGCCGTCACCGAAGTTCTGCGAATTGATCAGGTACTTCGGCTGCACCATGTTCGCCGTATAGAGGAGCTGCTTGCCGGTCGTGTCGTAGTTGTAATACGCGAAGGCCTGGGCCATCGGATCCAATCCGCTGTGGCAGCCCACGCAGTTGTTCAGAAAGATGCGGCTGTCGCCCCCCGGCGTACGCGCGACATCCTGCCGGATGCGGTCGGTGGGGCGCGTGTTGTCCATCACCGTCTCCATGTCGTGGCAGAGGTGATTGATCATCGTGAAGCGGAACTGGGCGCGGTTCGTGCCCATGATGAAGAAAGCCGAGGAGCCGCCCCGCGTCGTCCAGATTCCCGAGGCCGCTTCGACCGGGAGGCCGTAAACGGTGGACTGCGTAGTCGCGACCAGCGTCGCCTTCAGGTCGACACCGTTCGCCTCCGCCATCGCATAGTGATCATTGTTGCCCGCGGAAGGCGCTGGCAGGCCGCTGGCGTTGCTCGTATAGAGAATGTCCGCAGAGAGGACTGTATTGAATGGCACGTCATCGCGAACCATGCCGATTACGGTGGCCGTGTAGTCATTCAGTGGAGCGAACACGGTCTGGTCCCGGTTGGTCCACGGAGTGACGAGGTTCTTGAGGGTGACGCTGTAGAACGTGGGTGCGTCGGTGGCGATGGCAGCCGCCCCGGCCAGGTCTCCGGCCGCAGTCTTGGCGGCCATCTGGTCGAGGACTGCGGCCGACGGCGGCACGCCGGCTATGCGTTCGTAGATGCGTTGGGCCTGCTCGCGAGGGCCGGCGAACGCGGGCGTCGCGATCTGAACGGCCAGCGCGCTCGCCCACGCCACGCCCAACACAGAGAGCCTACGCGTTATGTGATGAGACTGGCGACTCCAGCTCCGGAGACCTTCTGCTTTAGTGTCCATCACACCCACCCGCTCTCACTCGCCGATGCGCGTGTCCGGAGAATAGCTCCCGATTCGAGAGATCCTGCGTGTCTGTTAGAAAGCACGTCCCCCGGGGCAGACACACTGATCAATTATTGTCAGCGGGCTGCGTCGCTTCAGTGTTCCAAGGCTCCCGTTCCTGGGTGCGAGAAGCGCGCTGATTCCTGTGGAGTTCTTTGCTTTGTTCGGTTGAGTTGATGTAACGGCGGCTAGGGTGCGCGGCGCCATGTAGCGAGCGGCCGCGGATCATCGCTGCATGTCAGCCTCGGCGAGCGCCTTGCGCATCAGGAGCGCACCGATGAGCAGAGCCGGGGGTACCCACAGACACAGGACGCTGAGCCACGCGTAAAGGAGTGCACCGAGCGTGCAGCCCAGCGCGAAGGCCAGAACGCTCACCATCATCTGCGTGAGCCGCGCCCTGGTGGCGCTTGCCCTCTCGGGCGCCAACCCCTGCATCAGGTCCCCGAGGTCCATCATGATCTGGGTGGTAGTACCCGTCATGATCGTCGACGGCGGCGCGCTTGCCAGATGAGCCCGATGAGCGGTGTTTTGAATCGCCATGGTGGCGACCAGGATCATGCCGGTCAGCAGCGCCACATACCCGTCTGCATTGTCGAATGGCCCAAACGAGGTGGCGAGCAGCGCACCGAGAATCGACAGCAGGAGCTGCGCCAGCAGCAAAGTGCTCAGTATGGGACGAGAGCGGACGCGGAGGCCATGCGAGGAAAATCTCGCGAGGAGCACGACGATGCAGAAGACCGGCAGGGCGAGAACTTTGGCAAGCGCGCCTGAGGTTCCCAAGACGAGCGCGGCGCCCAGGGTGACGAAATTGCCGGTGACGTGGGCTGTGAAAAGACCCTTCAGTGCGAGATAAGCCGCAGTGTCCATGAATCCCGCGTTGACGCTGAGTATGCGGGGCAGCCCGAGTTGCATAGTTCTCTGCCTTTCAAATCACAGCGGGAGCGGCGAGCGTACGTGATATCGGGCCGAAGCCGAACAACCCGAGCGCCGAAGGCTCCGGCAGCGATACGGGGGGGCCTGACACCGGGGTCGCCGTGCGGGCTGGCGCGCAGGAGGTTTCGGTCTGACACCGGGGCCGCCGTGCGGCTCGCGCGCGCCGGTGTTCGGCACATAGCCCGGCCGATTTACTGAAAGCGAATGTCCGAGGTTGGCCAGGCGCCCAGGTCGGGCGGGTCACCTTGACGTCGCACAGGTGAGGGTCCGGCCACGGCTCGCGACCCGCCGGCGGCAGCGGCCGGCAAAGGGGTAAAGACGCCCCTTAACGCGCCGCCGTGGGGTGCACGCCCCCGGCCGCGCGGGCCGGTGCCTTCAGTCTCGACTCCTGCGCAGGGGCGATTCGCACGTGCTCGGCTACCGCCCGCTCGATATGCAAAGCCTGCTCAACCGCACCGTGCGCGAGCCGCTTCACGTGCGTCCCGAACCGTGCCGTGATGCTCGGCGCCTTGCGCGCCGGGGCAGCTGGCTGCGAGGCGGCGCGTTCGACGAACGGGGCGATGTCGCTCAGGTATATGTGTCGCTGCTGCGCTTCTTCCAGCCGCAAGAGCGCCTGATAAGCGAGAAATACGTAGGTCTCTTCCTCGCTGAGCCCGCGCGCCCGAGCGACCTCGAGGCATTCACCGATCAGGCTGCCGGGTCGAGCGCCATCTTCTTCGATCGCCCGACGCATGATGTCAATGCTCTCAGCGCCCCGCGGAGCTTCCGGCTTTACGAGCCAGACCGTTGTTATAGCTTCCATTGCCGGAAGCATAGCGACGCAGTTGCGCGCGCCAAGACCGACAAAGCCCCTTCCCTGAGTCGGCTGACAGCGGAGTCGCCCGTCAGGCATCTCCGACGTCTCCGACCGGCTACAGATAACATATTACGTTTTGCATGGCGTGGCAGGGCGCTGATCGCCTGACAGCCGCACCGGCGGCCGCCGGCGCGCAGGGTGTGCGGGGCATCGCTAGAGCGGAAAGCTCCGCGCGCGCTCCTGGTCCTTGAGGATGTCGCGCGCAGCGAGAAACAGGTGCGCGGTGGCCCACAATCCGGTGGGCACCAGGCACAGCATCGCCAGCCTCAGCGACTCGGCATTGGAGACGTGATTGGGCGCGAACCAGTCGCTCAGGGAGCCGATCAGCGGAGGTGCGATGACCAGATTGCCGAGATTCGCCAGAAACAGCACCATGGCGCAGAACATCGCCCGCATGCGGCACTGCGCCAGATTGTTGAGCAGCCCGAAGCCGGGACCGATATAGAAGTAGATCGCGGGGATGAAGATCCACAACATCGCCTTGGCAAGCGCGAGGTCGCGGGTGTAGTACACCACCCCCGAGGCGAGAGTTGCGAGGCCGATACCGCCGGCGAGCAGCCACACGATGCGACGCGCATCGGTCATGCCGCTGCGGGCCATCAGGACGCCGGTCACGACGGTCGCGAGACCTCCCCCCCACAGGTGCATGTTCTGTGTCACGACGCTCGCCTCGCCGACGCTCATGTGGTAGGTGCGCTGCAGGAAGGCCGGTGTCCAGAACATGAGCCCCCAGCCCCACAGCGCGCACACCGCACTGCCCATCATCACATGCACCGCGGAGCGCTGCTGCCACAGGAAGCGCATCGTCTCGAGCACCGATGGCGCCTCGCCGTCGTCGCCGGCATCGAGACATCCGCGCCGCGGCTCGCGCACCGTGAGCCACACCGCGAACCCGGCCAGCACGCCCGGGACCCCGAGCGCGAAGAACACCGCGCGCCAGCCGTAGTGATCGGCGATGGCGCCGGCGACGTTGTAGCCCACCCAGGCGCCGATCGGCGCGCCGAGGGAGAACACCGTGAGCGCCATGGCGCGCCGCGTGGCGGGAAAGTAGTCGGAGAGCAGCGAATTTGCACCCGGCGTGCCGCCGGCTTCTCCGACGGTGACTCCGACGCGGGCGAAGAAAAACTCCCACGAGGTCCGCGCGAGCCCGCACACGGCAGTCATCATCGACCACAGCACCAGGCAGAGCGCGACGATGTTGCGGCGGTTCTTGCGGTCGATGAGCCAGGACAGCGGGAACCCCAACACGATGTAGAACAGTCCGAATGCCGCACCCGTGAGCCAGGCGACACCCTTGTCGGTGAGATGCAGCTCGAGCCGGATCGGCTCCAGCACCGTCGACACCACGTAGCGGTCGGCGATGCTGAGGGTGTAGACCAGACACATCATGATGAGCACGTACCAGCGCTCCATGAGGGAGGCGGACTGCAGCGGCGCAACGCCCAGCGCCGCGGTGTCGGATGCCACGGCCGACTGTAGCTCGCTCACGGGGTCTGGCTCTGCATGCTCACAGACTCAGGTTACGCTACCGCGGCGGAGCTGTCTTCGAGAACGAGAGCCGCGGCCTTTTCCGCCGTCATGAGGGTCGGGGCGTTGATATTGCCTGAGCTTATGTTCGGGAAAATGGCGGCGTCCACCACGCGCAGGCCGCTGACCCCGCGCACCCGCAGCCGCGGATCGACCACCGAGGTGCGCGGATCCGAGCCCATGGCGCAGGTCCCGCAGGCGTGGAACACCGAGCCGGCGCGGCGGCGAAAGTCCGCCAGCACCTCCGCATCGGACTGCACCCGCGCACCGGGCTCGCGCTCGCTCTCGGTCACTTGCGCGAGCGCCGGGGCGGCGGCGAGGCGCCGCAGGATCCGCGCCCCGTCGTACACGTCCCGCAGGTCCGCTTCGGTGGCGAGGGAATTCGGGACGATGGCGGGACTGTCGAGCGGATCGCTAGAGCGAATATGCACGCTGCCGCGGCTGGTGGGCCGGCAGGTGTTGAAGGACATCAGGAACCCCGGAAACGGGTCGGGGTTCAGCAGGCGCCGGTTGGCGCCGATGGTGGTGGTGCTGTAACTGGCCGGGTTGAAGTAGATGTGCAGGTTCGGGCGCGTCAGCTCCGCGCGGCTGCGCAGGAAGGCGCCGGCCTGATTGACGCTCATGGCGAGCGGGCCGCGCCGCCCGAGCGCGTAGGTGAGCGCCGCTTTGACTTTGCCGAGAAAGGGCGCCAGCTGATCGTTCAGGGTCGGCACCCGCGAGCGGTAGAAATACGACACCGCGAGGTGGTCCTGCAGGCCGCGCCCGACGGCGCTCGAGTCGGCGATGACCGGAATATTGAACTGCCGCAGCAGCTGCGCGTCGCCGACGCCCGAGAGCTCGAGCAGTTGCGGCGAGTTGACCGCACCGGCCGCCAGCAGCACCTCCAGGCGCGCGCGCGCCTGCTGCCGCTGACCGGCGCGCAGGTACTCCACCCCTACCGCGCGCGAGCCCGAAAACAACACCCGCGTGGCGTGCGAGCGCAGGCGCACCTCGAGATTGGCGCGCCGCCACACCGGCCGCAGGTACGCATTGGCGCTCGAGACGCGCACGCCATCCTTGATGGTGACGTGCCACAGGCCCGCGCCTTCGGCCTGCGCACCGTTGAAGTCGCGGGTGGGTGCGATGCCGACGCTGGCGCACGCCTCGAGGAAGCTCGTACACAAGGGGTGCACGCTCGCCGACACGTCGCTCACGTGCACCGGACCTCCGGCGCCGTGGAATTCGGAAGCGCCCCACGCGTGATCCTCGAGCTTCCTGAAGTAGGGGAGCAGCTCGCTCCAGGACCAGCCGGGATTGCCCGCCGCGCGCCAGTCGTCGAAGTCCGCCGGCTGCCCGCGCACGTACACCATGGCGTTGATGGAGCTCGACCCGCCCAGTACCTTACCGCGCGGCCAGAAGGCGCGGCGGTTGTCGAGCGCGGGATCCGGCTGCGCCTGGTACATCCAGTTGAAACGGGGATCGTTGAAGGTGCGGCCGTAGCCGATCGGCACCCGGACCCACATCGAGCGGTCGTTGCCGCCGGCCTCGAGCAGCAGCACGCGATGCTCGCCGCCCGCGCTCAGGCGGTTGGCGAGCACGCACCCGGCGGAGCCGGCGCCTACGATGACGTAGTCATACTCGCTCATCTGTGCTAAAGCACCGGGCGATGAGACTGACTGACATCAGGACTTTCATCGCCGGCAACCCGGCCCCCGGCGTCGGCGGGCGCTACTTCGTGTTCGTGAAGCTCACCACGGACGGCAACGTGCATGGGGTGGGCGAAGCCTACTGCGTGCCGTTTCATCCCGAGGTGGTGACGCGCATGCTCAGCGATGTCTTCGAGCGCTACCTCGCGGGCGAGGACCCGCACCACATCGAGAGGATGTGGCGGCGCGTGTACTCGGCCGGCTACACCCAGCATCCGGACCTGTCGCTGATGGCGGTGCTGAGCGCCCTGGAGATGGCCTGCTGGGACATCATCGGCAAGGAAGCGAACCAGCCCGTCTACAACCTGCTCGGGGGCCGGGTGCACGAGCGGCTGCGCACCTACACCTATATCTACGCGCGTCCCGGGGACCGGAGCGACGTGTACCAGGACCCGGATCTCGCCGCCGAGCGCGCCGTCGAGTACCTCGCGCAGGGCTTCACCGCCTTGAAGTTTGATCCGGCCGGACCCTACTCGGCCTTCGACGGCCGGCAGCTGTCGCTCGCGGCGCTCGATCTGTGCGAGCGCTTCATGCGCCAGCTGCGCGCCGCCGTGGGCTCGGATGCCGACCTGCTGTTCGGCACGCACGGGCAGATGACCGCCGCGGGTGCGATTCGCCTCGCGCGGCGCCTCGAGCCCTACGATCCTCTGTGGTTCGAGGAACCGGTGCCGCCGGATGCGCCCGAGGAAATGGCGCGCGTGGCGCGCGCCACCAGCATCCCGATCGCCACCGGCGAGCGCCTCGCCACCAAGTACGATTTCGCGCGGGTGCTCGGCGCAGGGGCCGCGGCCATCCTGCAGATGAATCTGGGGCGCGTCGGGGGAATCCTCGAGGCGAAGAAGATCGCCGCGCTCGCCGAGGTGCACCATGTGCAGCTCGCGCCACACCTGTATTGCGGGCCGGTCGTGGGCGCCGCCAATATCCAGCTCGCCACCTGCAGCCCGAACTTCCTGATCCTCGAGGGTATCGAGCGCTGGCAGGGGTTTCATGCCGAGGTGCTCGTCAAACCCATCCGCTGGGAGGCGGGGTACGTGATCCCGCCGACCGAGCCCGGGCTCGGCGTCGAGCTCAACGAGGAGCTCATCGCGCGCCACCCCTACCGCGGCAAGGAGCTGCACCTGGACATGGCCGGCAAGCCATTGGCGTAGGCACTCTCTACAGCCGTAATTCGGCGCGCAGGCGCTCTTCGTACCAGACGTGGAACAGCTTCACCATGTATTCGCTGGCGGCAATCGGGCCGGGCTCGTAGGCGGGGCTGGAGGCGCCGCGCTGCGTTTCCTCGACGAACGCTGCGTCCTGGGCGTTGGTGGCGTTCCATACGCTGGTGAGCTTCTCCAGATCGTAGTCGCGACCTTCCTGCGCGTCGGCGTGCACCAGCCAGGTGCTGCGCACCAGCGTGCGTCCGCGCTCGAGCGGCAGCGTGGCGAAGGTGAGCGCATGGTCGGAGAGGAAATGGAACCAGGCGTTCGGCTGGGTGTGAAAGTGCAGTGTCCCCAGGCGCGACTCCTTGAGATCCCCCAACAGGCGGCGTGAGGCGACGCGGGTATCCGGGGTCATCGACTCACCGGCGCCGTCCAGCACCAGCCGCTCGGTGCGAAAAGCGGTCGGCCGGCCGTGCAGCTGCTCGATCTCCTGCCACGGCAGCCCCGCGCGCGCCCAGATCGCTTCCTGCACCGGCCGGGCGCTCTGGTAGCGCGCGTAGGTCGCGCGCTCCTGCGCGGACATGCGCTCCACGTCGAGCTCGCCGAAAAAATCGAACAGCGAGCACAAGAGCTCCGGATGCCCGGCGCAATGGAAGCATTCGCGGTTATTCTCGATGGTGAGCTTCCAGTTGCCGTGCTCGATGACGTCGACCTGCTTCGCGACCTTGGCCCGCGCCAGAGCGTGGGGTGCGAGATACGGCGTCATGCGCTCTCGCATGTCGTCGAAATCCGCCGGCGGCTCATCCGCCAGGCACACGAATATGAGACCGGCGAGTGTCCTCACGTGCACCGGCTTCAGGCGCCGCTGCGCCGCCGGGGCCTCGCCGGTGGCGCCGCAGCCGATGACCCGGCCCTCGAGGTCGTAGGTCCAGCGATGGTACGGGCACTGCAGCGTCGCCCCGGCAATGCCGGAATCCTGCTGCAGGATGCGCGAGCCGCGATGCCGGCAGGTGTTGTGGAAAGCGGCGATCGAGCCGTCGTCGCGCCGCAGGATGAAAATCGGCCAGGGACCGATCTGGAAAGTGCGGTAGTCGCCGCCCTCGGGAATTTCGGCCTCGCAGGCCACGAACAGCCAGTGACGGCCGAAGAGGTATTCGAGCTCGGCCGCATACAGCCGCTCATCGGTGAAGAACGCACCCGGGAGGGCGAAACCGGGTTTGCAGGCCGCCAGGAGCGAGGCCACGTGCTGCCGCAGGGGCTCGGGCGCGGCACACCGCGCTGCGCCAACGGAGGAGGGGGGTGCGTTCGTGCTCATGGGCTTTAGAATAGCGCGCCCGAGGGTCGCGCAAACAAGACCCCACAAGCTGGAGACATCGCATGGCTGCCACCGCCAAATCGTCCCGAAAGCCCGCGCGCGCTGCGCCCCGCGGCAAGGCTCGCGGGCAGGAGCGCGATCTCATCGCCCGACTGAGCCGCGGGGCGGTGATCTGCGCGGAAGGGTACGTGTTCGAGCTCGAGCGGCGCGGCTACCTGCAGGCGGGCGCCTTCGTGCCCGAGGTGCTGTTCGATCACCCCGAGGTGGTGGAGCAGCTGCACCTGGACTTCGTGCACGCCGGCTCGGACGTGACCCAGGCGCTCACCTACTATGTGCATCGCGAGAAGCTGCGGGTCATCGGGCGCGAGAAGGATCTGGTGCCGATGAACCGGGCGGCGCTCAAGATCGCCAAGTCGGTGGCGCGCAAAACCGGAACGCTGTTCGCCGGGGACCTGTGCAACACCAACATCTACGATCCGGCCGACAAGCGCTCGATCAAGGAGGTGGAGCGGATCTTTGACGAACAGGTGGGCTGGGCGGTCGAGGCGGGCGTCGACTACTTCGTCGCCGAGACCCTGGGGTGGGCCGGTGAGGCGCTCATGGCGCTGGAGGCGATCCGCAAGCACTCGAAGGTGCCGGCGGTGGTCACCTTCGCCATGCACCGCGAGGAGCTGACGCGGGACGGCCTCACCCCGGCCGAAGCCTGCCGGCGCCTGGAAGGGGCGGGGGCGGATGTGGTCGGCCTCAACTGCCACCGCGGCCCGGCGACCATGATGCCGCTGATCAGACAGATCCGCGCGGCGGTGAAGTGTCACGTGGCCGCGCTCCCGGTGCCGTATCGCACCACTCCCAGCCAGCCCTCGTTCATGTCCCTCACGGACCCCTGCTGCGGCAACGTGCGTGCGTTCCCCGTCGGGCTCGATCCCTTCGTGTGCACGCGGCAGGAGATCTCCGACTTCGGACGCGAGGCGCTGGCGCTCGGCGTGCACTATCTGGGCGTGTGCTGTGGCGCGGGTCCGCACCACATCCGCGCGCTCGCCGAGAGCCTCGGCAGGCACCCGCCGGCCAGCCGCTACAGCGTTGACATGTCCAAGCACGCGTTCTTCGGCACCGACAAGAAGATTCGCAGGATCCAGACCGACTACCAGGACAAGGCCTGAAGCCGGCGTGAAGTATTCGGCCCTGGCGCTGCTGCGCGGGGCGCTCTCGGCGCACCGCAACTGGGTTCCGGCCTGGCGCTCGCCCGAGCCGAAGCCCACCTACGACGTCGTGATCGTCGGTGGCGGAGGTCACGGGCTGGCCGCCGCCTATTATCTGGCGAAGAACCACGGCGTTCGCAACGTCGCGCTCCTCGAGCGCGGCTGGATCGGCGGCGGCAACACCGGGCGCAACACCACCATCGTGCGCTCCAACTACCTGTTCCCCGAGAGCGCGCGGCTGTACGACTTCGCGCTCAAGTGCTACGAGGGTCTGTCGCGCGAGCTGAATTTCAACATCATGCTGAGCCAGCGCGGAATCGTGATGCTCGCGCACAGTCGCCACGACCTGGACTCGATGGCGCGCTGGGCCAACGCCATGCGCATGAACGGCATCGACGCGCAGATCCTCACGCGCGATGAGGTGGCCGCGCGCGCACCGCTCCTGGACATGTCCCCCGACGCCCGCTTCCCGGTGCTGGGCGGCTTCACGCAGCGCCGAGCCGGCACGGCGCGGCACGACGCGGTCGCCTGGGGCTACGCGCGCGCCGCCGATGCCCTGGGCGTGGACATCATCCAGAACTGCGAGGTCAGCGGCTTCCTCAGCGGCGCCGGCGGACGGGTCGTCGGCGTCGAGACCAGCCGCGGCCGCATACGGGCCGAGCGCATCGGCATCGCCGCCGCCGGCCACAGCTCGGTGCTCGCGAAGCTCGCCGGCTTTCGCCTGCCGGTCGTGAGCTACGCCCTGCAGGCGATGGTGACCGAGCCCCTGAAGCCGGCGCTCGACACGGTGGTGAGCTCTCCGGGCACCGGCGCGTACGTGAGCCAGTCGGACAAGGGCGAGATGGTGATCGGGGCGGGCCTGGATCTGTTTCCCTCGTACGCGCAGCGCGGCAGCTTTGCGGTGCTGCAGGGCGTCATCGCTGCGACGCTGGCGCTGTTTCCCTCCTTCAGCCGCCTGCGGCTGCTGCGGCAGTGGGCCGGGATCGTCGATGTGGTGCACGACTCCAGCCCCATCATCGGGCCTACTCCGGTCCCGGGGCTGTACATCAACTGCGGCTGGGGAACCGGGGGATTCAAGGCGATCCCCGCCGGAGGGTGGACGCTCGCGCACGTGCTGGCGACCGGGCGCAATCACGAGCTCGCCGAGCCCTTCCAGCTCGAGCGCTTCATCACCGGGCGCCTGATCGACGAAGCCGCTGCCGCAGGGATCGCGCACTGATGCTCGCCGCAGCCTCACCGCCATGATGCAGCTCAAATGCCCGTGGTGCGGACTGCGCGACGAGAGCGAGTTCGTCTGCGGCGGCACCACCCACCTCATCCGGCCCGACCTCTCTGTCACCGATGCGACCTGGGGCGAATACCTCTTCTTCCGTGACAATCCCAGGGGGGTGCACCTGGAGCGCTGGCGGCATGCGTACGGCTGCGGACAGTGGTTCAACGTCGCGCGCCACACCGTGACACACGAGGTGTTGTCGGTGTACGCCATGACCGACCCGCCGCCGGCTCATTCCTGAAGGGGCGGCGCGCCATGGCAAGCCGACGCCTGCCGCAGCCTGCGGGTACCTGGATCGATCGATCGCACCCCTTGTCCTTCACGTTCAACGGGCGGCGGCTGTCGGGCTTCAGGGGCGATACCCTGGCCTCGGCACTGCTCGCGAACGGCGTGCGCCTGGTGGGCCGCAGCTTCAAGCTCCACCGCCCGCGCGGCGTCTGGTCGTGCGGCGTCGAGGAGCCGAGCGCGCTGGTGGATATCGGCCAGGGGGCGCGCCGCACGCCGAATGTGCGCACGACGCTCCTGCCGCTCGCCGAGGGACTCGCCGCCGAGAGCGTGAACTGCTGGCCGGGCGTTGGGTTCGACGTCGGCGCACTCACGGGGGCGTGTGCGGCGCTGCTGCCCGCGGGGTTCTACTACAAGACCTTCAAGTGGCCGAGCTGGCACTGGTTCGAGCCGGCGATCCGGCGCATGGCGGGCCTGGGGAGGGCCCCCACCGCGCCCGACGCCGATCACTACGAGGAGGTCGCGGCGGACACCGACGTGCTCGTCATCGGCGCGGGTGTGGCGGGACTTGCCGCCGCGGCGGCGGCGGCGGGCGCGGGTGCGCGCACCCTGCTGCTCGCGAGCGGTGCGCAGGTGGGGGGCGCGCTCTCCTGGGGAGCCGATCCGGAAGTGGCCGCGCTCGCGGCGAGCGCGCGGCAGGTAGGCGTTCGGATCCAGCTGCGCACCAGCGCGTTCGGCATCTACGACCACAACCTGGTGTGCGCCGCCGAGAGCGTCAGTGCCGAGGGCGCTGCCGATCTGCCCGGGTGTGTGTTGCGCGAGCGGCTGTGGAAGATCCGCGCCCGCGCGGTGATCACCGCCACCGGCGCCCTCGAGCGTCCGCTGCTGTTCCCGGACAACGACCGTCCCGGGGTGATGCTCGCGTCCGCGGCGCACAAGTACGCGCAGGCCTTTGGGGTCGCGTGCGGGCGGCGCGCGGTGATCGCCGCGAACTGCGACGACGCCTACCGGCTGGCCGCAGCGCTCGCTGCCGCGGGCGTTGAGATCCTCGCCGTCGTCGACCGCCGCGAGGGAGCCGCGCCGATCGCAGGCGCCGCGGGCCTGCGCGTCCTGACAGGCGCGACGCTCACCGCCGTGCACGGCGCGCGCTCGGTGCGCGGCTGCACGGTCGCGCCACTCGGGGGCGGGCGCGGCGAGCGCCTGCACTGCGATCTCATCCTGAACGCGGGCGGCTGCGCGCCGGCCGTGCACCTGCACTCGCAGGCGGGCGGCAAGCTGCGCTGGGTTGCCGAGAGCGCGATGTTCGTCCCGGACGGCGCCGCGCCGGGCCTTACGAGTGTGGGTGCGTGCGCCGGTGTGCTGGCGCACGCGCCGGCGGTGAGCCACGCCGCCGAGGTCGGCGAGGCGCTGGCGCGCGGTGGCGTGCCCCCGCAGGCGCCGGTCGGCGGGGCAGGCAGGTCGGATGCCATCACCCGTGTGCCGGGCGTACGGGGCAAGCAGTTCGTCGATCTGCAGAACGACGTGCTGGCCGAGGACGTGGCGCTCGCGGCGCGCGAGAACTACCGCTCGGTGGAGCACCTGAAGCGCTACACCACCACCGGCATGGGGACCGACCAGGGCAAGACGAGCAACATCAACGCCCTCATCCTCATGGGCGAATACACCGGCCAGGCCCCCGCGCAGGTCGGCACCACGCGCTTTCGGCCGCCATTTGCGCCCGTGACGCTCGGCACGATCGTCGGGCGTCGCGTGGGGGCACTGTACCGGCCTTTGAAGCGCCTGCCGGCCCACGACTGGCACGCCGCGCAGGGCGCGCTGTTCGAGACCTTCGGCGACTGGTGCCGCCCGGCCGCCTACCCGCGCACCGGCGAGACACTCGACGCCGCCGCGCAGCGCGAGGCGGCAACGGTCAGAAAGTGCGCCGGGCTCTTCGATGGCTCCCCCCTGGGCAAGCTCGAGGTGTACGGGCCGGACGCGGCGCGCTTTCTGGATCTCATGTACGTCGGCACCCTGTCGACGCTCAGGATCGGCCAGGCGCGCTACGGGGTGTTGCTGAACGAGAATGGCACGCTGGTGGATGACGGCATCGTGGCGCGCCTGTCCGAGCAGCGCTTCTGGGTCAATACCAGCACCGCCGGTTTCGAGCGCACCGCGGCCGCGTTCGAGGAATGGCTGCAGTGCGAGTATGTCGACTTCAAGGTGCTCATCACACCGGTGACCTCGCGCTGGGCGAACGTCACGGTCGCAGGGCCCCGCGCCTGGGAGTGGCTGGCGAAGCTGGGATTCGAGGCGGCGCTCACCCCAGGCGCGATGCCGCACATGAGCCTGCGTGACAGCGTGTGGGAGGGCCACCCGCTGCGCGTCCTGCGCGCGAGCTTCTCGGGCGAGCTCGGCTACGAAGTGAACCTGCCGGCCGATCATGCCGCAGCGCTCCTCGCCCGCCTATGGGCGCAGGCCAGGGAGCTCGGCGCGACGCTCTACGGCATCGAGGCGCTGCAGGTGATGCGGGTGGAGAAGGGCTACATTCACATCGGCACCGACACTGACGGCACCACGCTTCCCGGCGATGTGGGCCTCGCGCGCGGTGTCGAGCGCAAGGCGGGGCCCTTCGTCGGGCGCCGCTCGCTGCTTCGGGCGGCGGCGCGCGATCCCGGGCGGCTGCACCTCGTCGGACTCGTGCCGCTCGACGGGCAGACACTCCTGCCGGTCGGCGGACAGATCGCGCCCAACCCACCGCCCACGCTCACCGAGGGACATGTCACCTCGAGCTACCTGAGCCCCGAGCTTGGAGTCCCGGTCGCGCTCGCCATGCTCAAAGGCGGCTCGCAGCGCACGGGCGAGGAGGTGCGCGTGCACCATCTGGGGACAATCATCGCCGCGCGCGTGACGCAGCTGCCGTTCGTCGACCCCTCCGGAGCGCGCGTTCATGGTTGAGTCGGGCGAATGGCGGGCGCCGATCGAGGCCGCGGCGCTTGCCGTCCGCATGGAGGAGGGGATGCACGCCGCGACGCTCCGCTACTTCGAGCCGCGCGGCGCGTTCGCAGCGGCCGTGCGGGAGGCAACGGGAGCCGCTCTGCCCCAGCCGCTCGAGGCCACGCAATCCGCAGACGGGCACCTCACGCTCGCGTGGCGCAGTCCGACCGAAACCCTGCTTCTCACTCCGAGCACCGAGCGCCTCGCGCAGCTCGAAGCACGTCTTGCGAGCGTCCCCGACGGATGTCTCGTGAATCTGAGCGGGGGGCTCGAGGTGCTGCGCGTCACCGGCGAGCGGCTCGCCGAGCTCCTCAGCCGCCTCGGCGGCACCGCGTCCGTGCCGCGCCCGGGCGAAGCACGTCGCAGCCGCCTCGCCGACGTGCCGGTGCTCGCGCTCTCGGTGCGCCTTGGCGAGGCGTTGCTCCTCGTCGACCGCGCCTACGCCGAGCACCTGATGGGATGGATCCGCGAGACGCTGCTGGATTTTGCAGGGGCCTGAGGTCCGTCGGGCAGACACGCAAGCGGGTGCCCTGGCGCAAATCAGCTCGATAAGGGCTCTTTTGCCACTAGCGACGCACGGACGGCGTGTGCAGGGCGCGCTCGAGAGCCTGCCGCCAGCCCGCAATGAGAGTCGCGCGGCGTGCCGCGGTCATCCTCGGAACGAACACGGCCGCGGTGGAGTAGGTGCGCGCGAGCCCAGCCAGATCGCTCCACACTCCCGTGGCGAGTCCCGCGAGAAACGCGGCGCCGAGCGCGGTGGTCTCGAGCTCCACCGGCCGCTCGACCCTTGCCTCCAGCACGTCCGCGAGGAACTGGCAGAACCAGTCATTCGCCGCCATGCCCCCGTCGACGCGGATGGCGTCGGCGCGGCGCGCACCATCGCGCTGCATCGCTTCCGTCAAATCAAGGGTCTGATAGGCGACCGACTCGAGCGTCGCGCGCGCAAGATGGGCGCCCGAGGCATCCAGCGTCAGGCCACAGATCAGCCCGCGGGCATTCGGCTCCCAGTGCGGCGCCCCGAGCCCCACGAACGCCGGCACCAGGTACACACCATGATCGTCCGGCACGCGCGCCGCGGCGGCGGCGGTTTCGGCCGCGTCGCGGATGACCTTGAGCCCGTCGCGCAGCCATTTGATCGCGGCACCCGCGACGAAAATGGATCCTTCCAGGGCGTAGGTCATGCGTCCGCCGATGCGGTACGCCGGCGTCGTGAGCATGCGGTTCCCGGAGCTGACCGCCACCTCGCCGGTGTTGAGCAGCAGGAAGCAGCCGGTGCCGTACGTGGACTTCGCCATGCCGGGGCTGAAGCAGGCCTGCCCGATGAGGGCCGCCTGCTGGTCGCCGGCGATGCCGGCCACCGGCAGCGCGCGCCCGAAGAGTGCCGCCTCGGTGGCGCCGTAGACCTCGCTGCTGTCGCGAACCTGCGGCAGCAGTACGCGCGGCACGCGCAGGAGGGTGAGGAGCTCCTCGTCCCAGCGCTGGGCGTGTATGTCGAACAGCAGCGTGCGCGAGGCATTGGTGACGTCGGTGGCGTGCACCCGCCCGCCCGTCAGGCGCCACAGGAGAAAACTGTCGATGGTGCCGAAGGCCAGCTCGCCGCGCTCGGCGCGTGCGCGCGCCCCGGCCACATGATCGAGGAGCCAGGCGACCTTGGTGCCGGAGAAGTACGGGTCGAGCAGGAGCCCCGTCTTGCTGCGAACCAGGGGCTCGGCGCCCGCAGCCTTGAGCGCCGCGCAGGCATCCGCCGTGCGTCGGTCCTGCCAGACGATGGCGCGATGGATCGGCTTGCCGCTGGCGCGCTCCCAGATGACGGCCGTCTCGCGCTGGTTGGTGATGCCGAGCGCCGTGATGCCGGCGACGCCGCCGGCGGTGCGCTCGATGACCTCGCGAGCCGCCGCGAGCGTGTCGCGCCAGATGTCCTCCGCATCGTGCTCGACCCATCCGGAAGCGGGATAGTGCTGCTCGAGCTCGCGACGCGCCAGCGCCACCGCGCGCGCGTGGGAGTCGAACAGGATGGCGCGGGTCGAGGTGGTCCCCTGATCGATCGCCAGCACGTAGGAGGGGTGGCTCATGGAACGAAGCCTAAGGCGAGAGGGCCTGGCGGCACGAGTCCAAGACTGATGCTTCCCGGCTACAACATTGACCGGGCAAGCGGTTGCAGGGGCCGGTACAGCCGTTTCCAGCTCACGCCCGGGCGGGCTGCGGCGGCAGCGACTGCGGTCCGATGCCTTTATTCACATGGGATTATTCAATTTCTAGACTTTCAGCGCTGCCGCAAATGTGAAAAGCTATGAATCTGGGCGCAATTTCTACTCCCGTGGCGGCTTTGAAGCTGCCGCGAGGAGTGGGTGCGTCCTGTCCGGATGACGCATTTATTCAAGCGCCACCGGGGCGAGTGGTATAGAAGGTCGACAGGGCGCCGTCCGGACCGGGCGGCATGCGTGCGGTGGGAAAACCACAATCAACTCGGGGGATGCGCGATGAAGCCTAATCCGAAGATCTCTGCGACGGTGGCCGCAATCCTGAGTGCCCCGGCCACTGCGGTCGTCCTTGCAGCGGCAGAAACGGCGACCGCGACCGGCACGCCAACCGAGCTGCAGGAAGTGATCGTCACGGCGGAGCGCCGCGCCGAGAGCGTGCAGGACGTCCCGATCACCATCCAGGCGCTGACCGCGGAGACGCTCACCCAGCTGAACGTCAAGACCTTCGACGACTTCGTCAAGTACCTGCCCAACGTGACCGCCGCCGGGTACGGTCCCGGGCAGAGCAACGTCTTCATCCGGGGACTGGCCACCAGCATCGGCGGCACCCAGGGCGTGGGCGCGACCGGCAGCTTCCCGAACGTCGCGACTTATCTCGACGATCAATCGGGGCAGGTTCCGGGCCGCAACCTCGACATCTACGCCGCCGACCTCGAGCGCATCGAGATTCTCGAGGGCCCGCAGGGGACGCTCTTCGGCGCCGGCGCGCAGGCAGGGGTGATTCGCTACATCACCAACAAGCCGAGGCTGGATCGTGTCGAGGCGAACGTCAGCGCCTCCTATGCGACCACCGCCCACGGCGATCCGAGCACCTCGATAGAGGGCGTTCTGAACGTCCCGGTGATCCCCGATAAGTTCGGCGTCCGCGTAGTCGCCTACAACGACCGTCGGGGCGGCTACATCAACAACATCCCCGGCACCTTCATCCGCGCCGCGACCGACCAGGTGGTGGTGAATTACTTCGGCGGAGTCGTGCCGCCGAACAGCGGCCCGCTCAACAACAATTTCCAGATGGGGCGCGCGACCAACCCTCTCACCTACAAGGGTGTGCGTGGCGAGCTCCTCTACCAGTTCAACGACGACTGGAACTTCCTGGTCTCGCAGGCCTATCAGAACCTGGACGCTGAAGGTGTGTTCTGGCAGGAAGCCTACGACGGGGTGCACAACGTGCTGCCGGAGCTGTCGGTGCAGCTGTACAACCCGTCCTATAACAAGGACAAGTTCACCGACACCGCGTGGACGCTGAACGGGAAGCTCGGCTTCCTGCAGGCGGTCTATACCGGCGCGTATCTCGACCGCAACATCACGCAGCAGCAGGACTACACCAACTACGCGCGCGGCACGTACGCCGGCTACTACCAGTGCGACTATCCGGGCTACCCGTTCTTTCCGGCAGGGACAGACGCGAACGGTAATACCATAAGGGGGACGACCCCCGGGTCGGCCGGGTTCTGCTACTCCCCGGGTGCCTTCTGGACCGACCATCAGCAGGACACGCACCAGAGCCACGAGATACGCCTCAGCACCCCGACCGACTGGCGCATCCGCGCCCTCCTCGGCGGCTTCTACGAGAAGTACCTCATTTACGAGGGGACCGACTGGTTCTATGGGACGAGCCCGCACTTCTATCCCATCGGCCCGCCGCAGGTGTACATGAACAGTGCGGGCCAGGTCGTTCCGTACCCGGTCACGGTACAGAATCCCAATGTGCGTCCCCTAGGCGACGCGTTTTTCGACGACATCAAGCGCGGCTATACGCAGTGGGCAGGGTTCCTATCCCTCGACTTCGACATCATCCCGAAGACGCTCACCCTGACCGGCGGCACGCGCTACTACAGCATGGACACCATCGAACAGGGAACCAATGTTGGCAGCTTCGGCTGCGAAATCCAGGGATTCTATGATTTCGGCACTGGCACGACGCCGTCCACGCCTCCCAACCCGTGCGTCAGCACCGTCGCGAACGGCATCCCGAGCAATCAGAACAACCTCGATGCCAAGCACCTCGAGCACACCTGGAGCGGGGCAAAGAGTCGGGCGAATCTCACCTGGCACATCACGCCCGAGATCCTGAGCTATGTCACTTGGTCGCAGGGATTCCGTCCCGGCGGGTTCAACCGTGCCCAGGCGCATGTCACCGGACCGCTGGCCGGAGTATTCGTGCCCCCGGTCTCGTACGCGCCCGACAATCTCATCAACTACGAGCTCGGGTGGAAGACGGAGTGGCTCGATCGCCACCTGCAGATCAATGGCGCCGTGTACCGGGAGGACTGGAAGGACACGCAGATCGAGATCTTCGACCCGGGCTTCACCGGCAACCTGACCTTCACGACCAACGGGCCGGACTACCGCGTGAAGGGCCTCGAGCTGCAGTTCATCGCGCTGCCGGTACAGGGACTGCAGATCGCCGGAGCCGCGGCCTGGAACAGCAGCGAGGTGACCCGGACGGTCACCTTCATCGGGACCAACGGGCTGCCTATCAATCTCACCCCGAACCCCTTCGGGGATATCGGCTCGCCCCTTGCGCAATCGCCGCCCTTCTCGGGCAACGTCCGCGTGCGCTACTCGTTCCCGGTCGCGGACTATCAGGGCTTCGTGCAGGTCGGGGCCGCGCACCAGGCCCACTCCTACGCCTCGACGGACCGCGTCACGCAGGAGCTCGTGGTGCCCGGCGGGGCCCAGCAGTGTCCGCGGCCCCCCGGTGCCTTGAATCCAGCCTGCACCACGGCCTACGACGACCCGGCCTTCACGATCTACGACGCAGCGGCCGGTATCGGCAAAAGCAACTGGGAGGCCCAGCTCTTCATCCAGAACTTCAATGACACCCGGGCGGTCACCTGGGCCAATTACCGTGAGTTCGTGAAGTCCGAGAGCATCGCGCCGCCGCGCACGGTCGGATTGCGGATGACGTACCGGTTCTCGGAGAAATAGCCACACCTGCGCGCCGCCGGTTGCCCTGACCGGCGGCGCGGTCGCGCCTGGAGCCCGTTCCAGCGATTTCGTGCAATGATGCCTTGATGATGGCAGCCGCCGAGCCCCTCCGTACAGGCTCCCGGATCGAGGCCGAGGTGCTTCGCATTCGCGGGCTCGTCGAGAAACGCGAGTTCGCGCGCGCCCTCGCCGATGCCGGCCGCCTGCTCGGGGAGGTTCCCGAGAACCGGGACGTCCTCTATCTCGTCGCCGTGAGCCAGCGCTACCTCGGCCGCATCGACGAGGCGCTCGCAACTCTCAGGCGC